>ERZ808252.150-NODE-150-length-75407-cov-8.818625_pt1 | contig 75407 bp, 52 predicted proteins | sample MGYA00521242_ERZ808252 | MGnify/ENA primary metagenome ERZ808252 (study PRJEB31516, sample SAMN03275581) | gut metagenome | biome: mammalia-associated habitat; material: feces | host: Papio cynocephalus | place: Kenya | collected 2012-08-07 ... | reverse complement strand
AGCACCGCCTCATTGCCCATGTTGAAGAGGAGGTCGAGAATGCTGAGGTTGGGTTGGAAGCCGAACCGCTGCTGATAGACTTGGTAATAGGGAGTTGGCACGAAGCTGGGGTCGGGCAGTGGGTGCTTGGGGCGGATGGCTTCTCGGTAGTCTTTCAGCTCCATGGAGGTGGCGTTGGCAGCGGAAAGGAAGCAGCTGGTCTCGTGAAAGGAGGGGCGGAGGTTGAGCAATTCGCACAGTTTGCGAGTGATGGCCATGTTGAAGTCGAAAAGATACTCCCATTGCTGCTCGAAGAATGGACGTATGTCGTCGGCATAATATTCGAAGAAGGGACTCTCTCCATAGGAAGAGCAGAGTGCGTTCCAGTGGATTCTTCTCCACTGTCCGTGGTCGCTGATGAGCACGTCGCGGGTCGACGTCTTGTCCCTTCGGCCGCCTTCGGGCTTCTCTATGGGCACCGTGAGCGGCTGGATGCCGTTTGGTGTGGCGATGATGCAGCGGTTGCGGTAGGTCTGCTTGACGAAATGGTCGTACCTTTCTATATATATGTCCCTGTGGCGGTACACTTTCTGCCACCATTGGACGGGGGCAAAATAGGCCGAAGAAAGCAAAGCCCCACCCGGGAGGGAGTGGGGCTCTATGTAGTCTTTGACGATACGGGTCAGCATTTCTACTTGATGTTGTCCACCCATGTGAAGAGTCTCGACCAGCGTATGCCGCCAAATCCGTGGCGGTCGGGGTCGCTCGACCACCAGATGAAGATGGGTTTGCCGACGATATGGTCTTCAGGCACGAAGCCCCAGTAGCGGGAGTCGGCGGAGTTGTGGCGGTTGTCGCCCATCATCCAGTAGTAATCCATCTTGAAAGTGTAGGAATTGGCAGGCTTTCCGTTGATGAAAATCTTGTTGCCTCGCACCTTCAGGTCGTTGTTCTCGTAGACCTTGATGCACCGTTCGTACACTGGGAGGTTGGAAAGGTTCAGCTTGATGGTCGCTCCCCGCTTCGGAATCCATATCGGCCCGTAGTTGTCGCGTGTCCATTGGGTGTATCCATTGAGCGGATAGACCGTCCCTGAGAAGATGTCGCGGTCGGTCACCGGGCGGATAGCCTCTATCATCCCGCGCTGTTTCAATGCTTTCAAGGCGCGTTTGGTCAGCGGCATATAGCCGTCGTACTCCTTCAGCACGGCTTGGTTGAGGATTGTGCCGCGCTCCACGTCCGATCCGTGCAGGTAACTGAGGCTCTGCACGTCCTCTTCGCTGATGTTCAGCTCCTTGCGCAAGTCATCATAGCGTTCGCTGAGCAGCTGAGTGGGTGTCACGCCCCGCCACTTGATGAAGTAAGTGTACTGCACTTGGTCTGGCTCCTTGTTGGGCTTGCCGTCGAGATAGACGATTTTGTTCTTGATTTGCAACGTTTGTCCGGGCAGACCGACGCAACGTTTCACATAGTTCTCGCGGCGGTCGGTGGGCCGGGAGTCGATAACGCCATACACTGCCTGGTTCTGTACGAGGTAGTTGCGCCCCATTGCATAGGCCTCCTCAAAGAACTTGCGCTGCTGGATGAGGTTCATCTTGGCGAGATCGATGTTGGGTTGCTGCTGCATGATGAGACTTTCGCCCGTGTTATAGACCATCTGGTAATAGTCCTGAGCCTGATAAGCCTCGTTGCTCAGCAGAGAGTCGCCCGCCGGGTAGTTGAAGACGACGATGTCGTTCAGCTCTACGTGTCCCAGACCCTTCACCCTTCGGTAGTCCCAGTGGGGCCATTCGATGTAGCTCTTGCAGTTGAAGATAGGCAATGTGTGCTGGGTGAGCGGCATGGTGAGCGGCGTTTGCGGGATGCGGGGGCCGTAGCTCACCTTCGACACGGCGAGATAGTCGCCCGTGAGGAGACTCTTCTCCAGCGAGGAAGAGGGGATGACGTAGTTTTGGAACAGGAAAAGGTTGATGAAGTAGACGGCCACGAGGGCGAAGACCAGTGCGTCCACCCACGACATGACCACACGCACGGGGCCTTCTGATTCTTTCCACCACGTCCACCGTATCTTTTTGGTGATGTAGTTGTCGAAAATAAACGGCAGGACAATCAGTCCCAGCCAACTTTTTACCCACAGGAGAAAGAGCAGATACAGTCCTCCGACGAGGGCAAACTTTGCCCATTGTTTCTTCGGGTCGAGCTTTTGTTTTTCTTTGTCTATCATGAGAAAGGTGGTTTTTCGGATGAGTCGGTGAGATGATTCCCTCCCCACTTAGAATTTGAAGAGGTCGCTTGTCGTGAGCAGTCCGCTGTGATGGAGGGTGTACTCGGCTGCCAGCACTGCCCCAAGGGCAAATCCCTTGCGCGAGTGGGCGGAATGTGTGATGGTGATCTCGTCGGCCTCGCTGTCGTATCGGATGCTGTGGATGCCTGGTACCTCCTCGTGGCGGATGCTGTTGACGAGCAGTTGGTCGTCGTCATGGTCTGTACTTCCCTCCACACGGCCGTCGTCCCACGTGACAGTGCCTTTCTTCCATCCTGCCTTGCGTCCCAGCTCGTGGCAGATGTCCTCGGCCAGCGTGATGGCAGTGCCCGACGGCGCGTCGAGCTTGTGGACATGGTGCGTCTCGGTCATCTCCACGTCATACTGTGGAAACTGGTTCATCAGCTTGGCCAGGTACTTATTGACGGCAGAGAAGATGGCCACGCCCACGGAAAAGTTGCTTGCCCAGAAGAGGGTCTGCCCTCCTTCGCGGCACAACCGCTCCACGTCCTCCTTGTGATTGTGCATCCAGCCCGTCGATCCACTGACTACTTTTACGTTATGCTTAAACGCTCGCAGGTAGTTTCCATACGCTGCGGTGGGGTTGGTGAACTCTATCGCCACGTCGGCCGAGGCGAATGCGGGCGAGTCGAAGTCGTCCTGGTTGTCAATGTCAATCTTGCAAACGATGCTGTGGCCACGGCTGAGGGCAATCTGCTCTATCATGTGCCCCATTTTCCCATATCCAATGAGTGCTATCTTCATCTTGATTGTGAATGTATTGCTCCTGAGAGTTGTTGATAATTGTTGCAAATTTACGAAGTTTTTTCGGATAACACAAAAAATTACCTTATCTTTGCACCCTTGAAAAGCATTGTTTATCAATACGAAAGAGAATTTCAGAGAATGCCGGAATGAACCTCCGAATTGGCGGAAGAATCGGAACAATACTTTATGGTGACAATAACTAAAGGATGAAAAATATGAAGAAACTATTTACACTCGCCCTTGCCCTGTTTTGTGGTTTGGGCGCGATGGCAGAAGACTACACCGACCAGCTCGTCCTGATCCGCAATGGTGAGACCGTCCAGGAGCAGGAGAAGGTGGCTACACTGACCCGTTTGGACAATGGTCAGTACAAGTTGGAGGTGGACAACCTTGTCCTTGAGGCCGCAGGACTGGGCATTGGCAATGTCGTTATCGACAGTATCGATGCCGTTGACAATCCGGATGAGCCTGGAGTCATTGACTTGGGCACGTCGCAGAAGATTCGTATCACCTCGGGAACGGCTTCAGGCTACCCCGTTTGGATTGGTCCGCGCATTGGGGCTGTGAGTGTTGATCTGGAAGGCAAGGTCGGTGGCGACAAGCTCTACTTCAAGGCGACATCGGAAGCCTCCTTCTATGGCACGGATTTCAAGGGCGAATTCATCTTCGGCAACATCCAGTCGGTTGTCGAGTCGGCGGCCACTGGCATCGAGTCGGCCTCCGCTTCCACCCCGGCTACGGCCGTGGCAGCCTACGACCTTGCCGGCCGCAGGGTGTCGGAGCTGCGCAAAGGCCAGACCTACATCGTCCGCATGAGCGACGGTACGGTGCGCAAGGCGCTGCGTTAAGTCACGCTCGGGGCTGTCCTCAGTATGGGGACAGCCCCGTGCTGTTTATATATAAAGGTAAGCCCCCACCCCATGGAAGAACTGCTCCACTATGTCTGGAAGCACAAGCTGTTTCCTGTTGCCCCGTTGACCACCACCGACGGGCAGTCCGTCGAGGTGGTAGATACAGGGCTGCACAACCATAATGCCGGCCCCGACTTTTTCAATGCGAAGGTGAAGATCGGCGGAGTGTTGTGGGTGGGCAACGTGGAGCTGCACGTCAAGGCTTCCGATTGGTTTGCCCACGGGCACGACCGCGACCCCCGCTACGACAATGTGGTGCTCCATGTCGTGTCCGAACCCGATGCCACGGCGCGCACACACCACGGCGATACGCCCCCGCAGCTGGTGCTTCGTGTACCCGATGGCGTGCGAACCCATTACCAAGAGCTGCTCTCCACCGACGAATATCCGCCCTGCTACGCCATCATCCCCTCCCTCTCGTCCATTACCGTCTGCTCTTGGCTCAGTGCGCTGGCCACGGAGCGGCTGGAACAGAAGACGGAGTCGATAGTCGGGCGTGTCAAGGCGTGTGAAGAGTCATGGGAGGCTGCCCACTTCGTGACGCTGGCACGCAACTTCGGATTTGGAGTCAACGGCGATGCCTTCGAGCTTTGGGCACGCTCCATTCCCTTGGGCGACGTGGCCCACCACCGCGACGACCTCTTCCAGGTGGAGGCCTTCTTCCTTGGACAGGCCGGACTGCTCGACCTTGCGGCCATGCCGGAGCGCTATCGTGAGGCGGCGGGACGGGACGACTATTTCCTGCGGCTTCGGAACGAGTACCAGTATCTGTCCCACAAGTTCTCCTTGCGCCCCATCGACGGCCACCTCTGGCGGTTTCTGCGTCTGCGCCCGCAAAACTTCCCCACCATCCGCATCGTGCAGCTCGCCCGACTCTACCATGAAGGCCGCGCGGGACTGTCGCGGCTGACCGACTGTGCGACCGTGAGGCAGGCCGAAGAGCTGCTCGCCACCTGCGTCACCCCCTATTGGGAGACCCACTACCTCTTTGGTGCGGAGAGCAAGCGGAGCGGCAAGCACCTCTCCTCGGCGTCGCTCACCCTGCTTGTCATCAACACCGTCATCCCCATGCTCTTTGCCTATGGCCGCCACAAGGGCGATGAGAAGCTCTGCGACCGCGCCTTCGCGTTTCTTGAATCGCTGCGCGCCGAGCATAACCACATTGTGGAAATGTGGCAGAAAGTGGGCCTGCCCGTGCGCACTGCCGCCGACTCTCAGGCCCTGATACAGCTCAAGCGCGCCTATTGCGACCGCAAGGACTGCCTGCGGTGCCGCTTCGGCTATGAGTACCTAAAGAACCGATAACCCATCCTATGAACAACGAATACATCTTCGAGACCCGTCTGGAGGTGCGCGATTATGAGTGCGACATCGAGGGAATCGTCAACAATGCCAACTATCTTCACTACACGGAGCACACCCGCCACCGCTTCCTGAAAGCCTGCGGGCTCAGTTTCGCCGCCATGCACGAGCGGGGCATCGATGCCGTGGTGGCCCGAATGAACCTCGAATACAAAGCCCCGCTGCGCTGCGACGACATCATCGTCTCGCGGATGAGGCTTGAGCGGAAGGGCATACGCTACATCTTCGTCCACGACCTCTACCGCGAGAGCGACGAGAAGTTGTGCTTCCGTGGACGCGTGGAGCTGGTCACGCTCGTCCATGGGCGGCTCGCGCTGAGTGAGGACTACGACCAGGCCTTCGCCCCCTACCTTTCCCACGACTGAGCCATGGCCAAAGAAGCGGACAACGAGCGCTATGCGGCCATGCTGCTGAGCCGTCTGGGCTACTATCATTTGCAGGAAATGCAGACGCTTTACCGTGCGGCGGGCTCTGCCCGGGCCGTTGTCGAGGCGGCAAGCGACATCCGTCAGCTCCTGCCCGATGCCTCTCCACGCCTTGTGGAGCTGCTGTCGCGATTGCCGGAGCACAGGAAGCGGGTCGATGGCGAGCTGGAGTATGTCCGTCAGCATGACGACATCCAGGTGCTCACGCCGTCCGATAGCGGCTACCCGCAGCGACTCCAACATTGCCCCGATGCTCCCTTGGTGCTCTATAAGCGGGGACCGGCCGATCTTAATGCGCCCCGTGTGGTCTGCGTGGTGGGCACAAGGCGGTGCACCCGCTACGGACAAGACCTCATCCGGAGCTTCGTCCGTCGGTTGCGGGAGCTGTGTCCGGGTGCCCTGCTGGTGAGTGGATTGGCCTATGGGGTCGATGTGTGCGCCCATAGGGAGTGCCTGGCCTGCTCAATGCCCACCGTGGGCGTGTTGGCCCATGGACTCGACGACCTCTATCCGCGCCCCCACCGCGAGACGGCCTCCCAAATGGTCGCCCAAGGTGGCGCACTGCTCACTGAGTTTATGACCCATACCCCCGCCGACAAGGTCAATTTCGTGCGCCGCAACCGCATTGTGGCAGGCATGAGCGACGCCGTCGTGCTCGTGGAGAGTGCGGCCAAGGGCGGAGGACTGATTACTTGCGGCATCGGACGCGACTATGGACGCGACGTCTTTGCCTTCCCCGGTCCCGTCGGCGCGCCGTATAGTGAGGGGTGCAACAACCTAATCCGCGACAATGGGGCCGGGCTGATTTCCTCTGCCGACGACTTGGTCAGCGCGATGGGTTGGCAATCTGACCAAAAGCTCGCCCATGCGCATCGCAGCGGAATCGAGCGGCAGCTCTTTCCCGACCTCTCTCCCGATGAGCAACGCGTGGTCGACGCGCTCCGCCGGCAGAACGATCTCCAGATGAACGACCTCTGTGTGCGCACGGGCATCACCATCGGCACACTTACTGCCCTGCTTTTCTCCCTGGAGATGAAAGGTCTGGTGCGTGCCTACGCCGGAGGGTCCTACCATCTCTTGTCCGACTGACCGCAGTTCGTCCGCCACTGCTATGCTTCTGTCATCAAGTTGACGTTTTGCAACTATTTGATGGCAAAACGACACAGTTTTCATGAATATTGCTTACATAAATTGTTGTCAGATGTTAAAATCTGAGAGGGTTCGTAATAGGGCCTATATTGCCTTGCCATAGAGGCCCTATGGCCATGCGATAAAGCCTCTATGGCAAGCCAATACCATCCCTATCATTGTGTAAAAGGGAGTGCCTTGCTTCGTTCCCCGTTTCCCTTCCTTCTTCTTTCCCTTTCCTTTGCCGCTTCCCCTCGCCCCACCTTGTCGTGGACAAGGGCAGAAGTGAGTCTGCCATGAGGGTTGAAAACCATGGAAGAGAGACAGAATTTCTGACGCTTTCTTCCACTTTCTTGTTGAAAATCTTCTTTGAAAGCGTATAAATCCTTATCTTTTTTTGTTACCTTTGTGGCCAAGAAGTTCTTGGTGCGGGCCTTGGCTGCCTGCGTAAATGGAGGACAAGGAACTTCGGTTGGATAGAAAACGTCTCGTTTTTTTGTCGATTTCGGTCTAATGACCGATTTGGGTTCAAAGTACTGCAGGATATATCAGTAAGGGGAAACTGCCCACAGAAGCCCTATTTGAGGGTTTGGCTAAAAATAATAACCAAAGCCAAAGGTTGTGGTTATATAAAAGAATATGGCAGCAAAGAGATATTATTATAAGGATACCATATCGGACTTCATCGCGAGAGACAACATGAACATTGTAGGCATGTTGACGGATGCTTACGCACATGACATAAATAATGAGACAAAAAAGTCGTGGGTCAGCGAGATTGACACCATGAAAGCAGTATTGCGCCCATATAGCGAAAGAGGCAGCGTGTATTTTGAGTACAATATTCCGCGTATGGGGCGACGTGCAGATGTCATAGTTCTGATTGATGGTGTAGTGTTTGTACTGGAGTTTAAAACAGCAAACCAAAAATTTTCTCACGAAGCGAAGGTGCAAGTTTGGGACTATGCCATTGATTTGAAGAACTTTCAAGAAGGTAGTCTAACCCGTGTGTTATTACCAATACAGGTTGTGCCAAATGAGAAAGACCGAAATTGCACCATGGATTTTAAGCATTTTGAGGACAATGTTTATGAACCAATACAGGTAAATACGCAAAAGCTTGGTGATGCGATTGAGCATTTTCTGATTCTTGTAGCACATACGCCATGCTCTCCTGAAGAGGATGACCGATGGGCAAAGAGCGGTTATGAACCTACGCCGACTATTATAGAAGCTGCAGTCGCCCTATTTGAAGAGAACACCGTCGAAGATATAACGAAACATGATGGGGACATAAATCAGACTGCAGAATGTCTTGAATGGATTATTGGCGAATGTCGGGAGAAGAAGCAGAAAGCCATCTGTTTTATAACTGGTGTTCCTGGTGCTGGCAAGACCCTAATAGGTTTACAGACTGCTATCAGCCAATTTGAACAAGGAGAAAAAGCAGTTTATCTTTCTGGCAACTATCCACTGGTGGAAGTTCTACAGGAGGCGTTAACTCGTGACTATGTACGTCGTAGCAAAGAAAATTACAAATCGGGCAAGACCGATGAAAAACCTTGTACCAAAGCGGAAGCAAAAAGCAAGGTGAAGGCTTTTATTCAAATGATTCATCATTATCGGGATTTATACCTTGAAGGCACGGAAGTGAAAGGTAACAAGATTGTCCCGATAGAAGGTTATTTCACTTCGCATACAGACAAGGCATACATTCCGACAGAGCATGTCGCTATATTTGACGAAGCACAACGTGCATGGACCAAGACGGAATTGAAGCGATTTATGAAGGGGAAAAAGGGAATTGAAGACTTCCCCTACAGTGAGCCTGAATATCTTATGTCATGTATGGATAGGCAGACTGATTGGGGGCTTGTTGTGTGTCTGATTGGCGGTGGACAGGAAATCAACAAGGGAGAGGCTGGTATATCGGAATGGATTGAATCACTCAACCATAATTTCCCAAGCTGGCATGTATACATGAGCGACAAGCTACAAGAGAAAGAATATGCTGACGGAAAGGCATTGGATTCCATCAAACTTGGTGCTTCACAAATACATACTGAGCCATCATTGCACTTGTCTGTCAGTATGCGCTCTTTCCGTGCCGAAAAAGTAAGCCTTTTTGTACATCAACTTCTCGAATTGAGCAAGGAAGAAGCTAAAGCAACATTAAGAGAACTTGACACTTATCCAGTAGTATTGACTCGCTCGCTCGACAATGCAAAGAAATGGTTAAAGAGGCATGCTCGTGGAAGTGAGAGATATGGATTACTTGCAAGTAGCAAAGCTGAACGTTTAAAAGCTATCAGTATAAACGTACGCTATCAGCCAGACTTTGTGCATTGGTTTTTGGAAGATGACACAGATGTTCGCTCATCCAACGCTCTTGAAGATACACTTACAGAATTTCAGGTTCAAGGTTTGGAAATAGATTGGGCATGCGTTGCATGGGATGCAGACCTGCGACTAAATAAAGATCATACAAAATGGGAACATTATCAGTTGCGAAGTGGAGCAAAATGGCAAAACATCAATAAGCCAATTAATCAAATGTACCAGATAAATGCTTACAGAGTGTTGCTAACCCGTGCTCGTCAGGGCATGGTCATAGTGGTGCCTAATGGAGACAATGGTGTGCCACCTGATGAAACTCGAAAGCCTGAGTGGTATGATGGCATTTATAACTATCTAAAAGAAATTGGTATAACAGAAATATAATGATGGAACTGAGACAATACGTAGATGCATTTTCCTTCTTTCTGCCGACAAAGACAAAGCCGAATATCAAAGCACTTATCTCTGTGTTGCCATGGTTGGCTTTTGTAGCATAAGGTGGCATGAAGCTAAGAGTAGATTAGAATAATAGGAAACTACTACCTTTTTAGGTGGTATGCTACCACCTAAAAAGGTAATAACGATTGAGTTCAATAATATGACATTAGAAAAGATCTATTGTAAATGGCAGTCTATCCAGCCATTGTCGGTAGCCGACCAAAATAAACTCAGCATGAGGTTTACTGTTGAGTACAACTACAACAGTAATCATCTTGAAGGTAATACCTTGACCTATGGTCAAACTGAGCTTTTGCTTCTTTTTGGTAAGGTAAGTGGAGAAGGACCCTTGAAAGACTTCAACGATATGAAGGCCAGTGAGGTGTCTGTAAAAATGATGAAGGAAAAGGCGGAAAACAAGAAAGAACCACTGACTCAGCACTTCATCAGAACGCTTCATCATACTTTGCTTCGTGAGGATTATACCGAGTATAGAACATTGCCCAATGGTGTGCAGACAAGTTTTGTTATCCATGCAGGACAATATAAGTCACGCCCTAACAGCGTGATAACACGCTATGGCGACCGATTTGAATATGCTTCACCTGAGGAGACTCCTGCTCTTATGTCAGATCTCGTAGATTGGTATAACGAAGAGGAGAAGAAAGGTGAATTGTCTCCTGTAGAACTGGCAGCTTTGTTTCATTACCGCTATATACGCATCCATCCATTCGAGGATGGTAATGGTCGAATAGCCCGATTAATGGTGAACTATATTCTTTTGCGCCATGGATGGCCAATGATAGTGATACGAAGCAAGAAGAAACAGGAGTATTTGGAGGCTTTGCATCAAACAGATTTGGTGGTAGGCGCAGTGCCTTCTATTGGAGCACATGCCAATGTCAAGCAGATAGGTGCTTTTCTGAAATACTTTGAGAAATTGGTTGCCAAGGAAATTCAAACAGACATCGATTTTGTGACTCGCAAGGACGAAGACCTTTGGTGGTATGATGGCGAGATTATTACAACAAGAAGTAAAAATACAGTACGCATCCTGCGGTTTATGCGAGAAAATCCCTGTATCACTTATACGGAATTGGCAAAATCGTTGGGCATCAATACATCTGCTGTCCAAAAACTAATAAAGCGCATGGTTGAAAATGGCTACATTGCTCGCCATAAAAATGGTGCTTGGAGAGTGATTGCCACTTCTGTAGTTTGACTTTGAAAATATATAACAGATAATGTTTGTGAAAAACGATAGTTCGTTAAAAATCGAGATAAAGGCTAAGCGACTTTCCGATTCCAGCCAAGAAGTTCTTTGATGGATGATTAATAAACCTCCAGTTCGGTATATTCTGGCACTTGTCTAAAATTATTTTTGCAATGTGTGTTCTTGCTATGAGCTCCTTAGCCTATATCGTTATTAGACCGAAGTCGACAAAATAAATGAAAAGTTTTCTATCTCTTGGCAGAACGGCTTTTTATGCTTATCTTTGCACCATCCAAAATAGCAGCTCTGGTAGTTCAATGGATAGAACAATGCTCTCCTAAAGCGTAGATCTGGGTTCGATTCCCAGCCGGAGTACTCAGCCAAGTATTTTACTTTTTAACCCCCATCAGAATTATGTTAGGAGCAATTATTGGCGACATTGTCGGTTCAAGGTTTGAGTTTGGACCGCCCCCACAGGAAAACTTCAAGTTGTTTACGGACGATTGCGCATTCACCGACGACACGGTATGCACCATAGCCGTGGCCGATGCCATACTCAACTGCCGTCCTTATAGGGAGGCGTTGCTCGACTGGTGCGCGCGCTACCCAACCCTTAAGGGAGGCTATGGACCCCGCTTCCTCCAATGGCTGAGCGAGGATGGAGTCCATCCGATGGACTCCTGCGGCAACGGATCGGCCATGCGGGTCAGTGCGGTGGGCTGGCTCTTCGACGATTGGCAGTCCGTCAAGGCCGAGGCGCAGAAGAGTTCGGAGGTCAGCCACAACCATCCCGAAGGCATCAAGGGCGCGCAATGTGTGGCGGAGACTATCTTTTGGCTGCGCAATATGCGATTTCCCAAGGCCGATCTGGAAGCTAAGGTGCGCAAATTCTTTGGTTACGAGCTGCCATCGCTGAAGGATGTGATGAAGATAGGGGCAGAGGGGCACTTCGATGCCACCTGTCAGGAGACGGTGCCGATGGCGTTGCGTTGCTTCTTGGAGGCCAACAACTTCGTGGAGACCATCCGCTTGGCTGTGCTTTGCGATGGCGACACCGATACGAAGGCCGACATTGCGGGGGCTGTGGCGGAGGCTTACTACGACATACCGGATGAGGTCATCGACCGTGCGCTCGACTATCTGCCCGACGATATGCTCCGCATCCTCGACCAGTACTGCTCCCACGTCAAGGAACATCTGGGCAAACGGAGGTTGGGACAGGCGGGACGCGATGCGTAAAAACTATGTGCTGTCTCCTTGTTGTTACAGCTTTTTACACTAACTTTGCAGCAAACGAAAGAAATAAACGAAAGAAATATGGAAGATTTGAAGAAGGTATTCGCCGGCAAGTTGCTTTCCATCAAGGCCGTCAAGCTGCAGCCCAACGACCCCTTTACCTGGGCGTCGGGATGGAAGTCGCCGTTTTATTGCGACAACCGGCAGACACTGTCCTACCATGACGTGCGCACTTTTGTCAAGTTAGGGCTGACCCATGCCGTGCTGGAGCACTTTCCCGAGGCCGATGCCGTGGCAGGCGTGGCCACAGGTGCCATAGCTCAGGGCGTGTTGGTGGCCGATGAGTTGGCTTTGCCCTATGCCTATGTGCGCCCGAAGCCAAAGGATCACGGCATGAAGAACCAGATCGAGGGTCGACTTCCGGAGGGTGCGCGGGTCGTTGTGGTGGAGGATCTGATCTCCACTGGCGGCTCTTCGCTCAAGGCCGTGGCTGCATTGCGTGCGGCAGGGTTTGAAGTGGTCGGCATGGTGGCCAGTTTCACCTATGGATTCCCCATCGCCGAGGCTGCCTTCAAGGAGGCCGGCGTGAAGTTGGTCACCCTCACCGACTATCAACATGTGGTGGAAAAGGCGCTGGAGACGGGGTACATCAAGGAGGAAGACGTACCGATGCTCCATGAATGGCGCAAGGATCCGGCCAACTGGAAGAAGTAAAGGGGGCTGAAGATGAGTAAATTTGAAAGCAGCATAAGGACCATCGCCTATCCTCAGGAGAGCGTTTACCGGATGTTGAGCGACTTTACCAACATCGAGCGTGTACGCGACCGCATTCCCAAGGATAAGCTCGAGCAGCTCAGTTTCGACAAGGAGAGCCTCAGTGTCAGCATCTCGCCCATCGGAGAGGTGTCGATGCGCATCGTCGAGCGGGAAGAGCCGAAGATGATTAAGCTCCAGAGCGTGAAGTCGCCCGTGAAGTTTACTTTCTGGATTCAGGTGCTTCCAGTAACCGACACCACCTCCAAGCTGCGCCTTACTATTGATGCAGAGATTCCTTTTTTTGCCAAAGGAATGGTCACTGAACCCATAAAAAATGGACTGGACAAGGTGGCCGACGCATTGTGCTTGATACCTTATGAGTAGGATAAAGGTCAGATACGTGGCGTGCATGGCTGTCCTGCTGCCCTTGTTGATGGCTTGCGGCGAGGACGCAGGGTACAGGTACAGCAACTACCATTGCAACTTGACACTCGACAACAGCACGCATCAGGACGCCACGTTGGCCACGGCCATGAACCCATTGGCCAAGGGCGTGTTCTGTAAGATAGGCTTTGCCCTGCGCGGAGGAGCTTCCTACTATGTGTTTCAGAATAATCAAGGGATGTCGTCGGTAAGCATCTTCAATGCCATCGACGAGAGATTGCAGAACCAGAACCGCATCGGGATGAACCAAGGGCTGATAGTAGGCTACGGAAGTTTGGACGACCCAGCCGTCTTTTATGCTTTCGACGCAGAGTGTCCCAACTGCTTCAACCCCAACGCATTGCCCCTGCGCAGCTACCCTCTTACCGTGTCGGGCGACGGAATGGCCACCTGCGCCCATTGCAAAGCGGCCTATAACCTCAACACGGGAGGCAACCTGGTGCGCGGAACTGGTGTCTCTTATCTGACCAACTACCGCTGCAACACCACCGGGCCCTATGGATTGTTGCGGGTGTATTGACCTGTGGGACGGGCGAAAGGGGGATGCCCGCGAAGGGCATGTGCCAGTTTGATGTTAAAAAACAAATGAAATCGTTTGCAGGTTTCGATTATTGTAGTTAACTTTGCAAATGGTTTGCCGTGATGGTGGAATGGTAGACACGAGGGACTTAAAATCCCTTGGCCAGTAATGGCTGTGCGGGTTCGAGTCCCGCTCGCGGCACTTTTTCTTTTCATAAGGCTTCGGCAGCTTCCATCCTTCCGAAGAACACAATACAAGCATGGAGCAATATGAGGACACATCATTCCTTTCTCATCACCAGTTTCATCAGAATGGCGTGCTCAATCACATGGCTTGCCGTTCCTTTTTCTTTGTTATTGCTGCTCAGTAGCTGCTCAGGCAGCAGGGGACGCTTCAAAATGGAGGGCCGATTCCTGCATCTGAACCAGGGTCAGCTGCTGGTGTATAGTCCCGATGGGGGCATTGACGGCCTGGATACCATCACTATCCAGGGTGGACGGTTTGTCTATGAGACGGAGATGCGGGACCCATCAACGCTTGTCCTGGTCTTCCCCAACTACTCGGAGCAGCCGATTTTTGCTGAGCCGGGGGAGAAAGTGATGGTCAAAGCCGATGCTTCCCACCTGCGGGAGATGGAGGTCGAGGGCACGGATGACAACGAGCTGATGACCGACTTCCGCCAGTTGCTGGCCAAAAACTCCCCCTTGGACGCGCCAAAGCTCACGGCCGACTTCGTGAAGGAGCACCCCGAGTCGCGCGTAGGGGGCTATCTGGTGAGCAGATACCTTGTCCGCAGCGACCGTCCCGACTATGTTGAGGCGCGAAGGTTGCTCAGCCTGATGCAGAAGGCACAGCCCCGCAATGGCCAACTCGTCTTGCTCGACAAGCAGTTGAAGCAGTATCGCGCGGTGAGTGTGGGGCGCCCGCTGCCCAATTTCAAGGCCATCACACTCGACGGGAAGGCGTTTGGCCCGCAAAACTTCCGCAATGGCGACGGCGTGGTGCTCGTCTGGGCCTCGTGGAACTTCGAGAGTGTGGGCTGGTTGCGCACGTTGCAAGAGGCGAAGGACAAAAATCCCGGCCTGAATGTGCTGACGATATGTCTTGACGCTACGCGAAAGATTTGTGAACGGACGCTGCAACAGCAGCACATCACGCTGCCGACGGTATGCGACGGGCGTATGCTCGACTGTCCGTTGCTGTCCAATCTGTCGCTCAGCGACGTTCCCGACAACATCATTGTGACCAAAGGGCGCGTGAGCCAGCGCACGGTGAGCATGGAAGAGCTGCGCAAACGATTCGTGGAAGAACATTAAAAGAAGAGGAGGAGGGACGATGCTGGTCAAGGCTTTTAGTGCAGCGGTGAACGGAATGGAGGTCACTACCATCACCGTGGAGGTGAGTTTGACGCGCGGTGTGTGCTATCGGCTCACGGGGTTAGGCGACGAGGCAGTGCGGGAGAGCCGCGACCGCATAGCGGCTGCGCTGCTCAACACGGGCTATAAGTTCCCCGTGGCCGACATTACGGCCAATCTCTCCCCTGCAAGTCTGCGGAAAGTGGGCAGTGGATTCGACCTTCCGCTCGCCATAGCGATCCTATCGGCCAACGGCGACATTCCTTCCGACCGGCTGGACAGCTTCATGCTCGTGGGAGAGCTGAGCCTTGACGGCACGCTTCAGCCCATAAAGGGCGCGCTGCCCATCGCCATCCGGGCGCGCAAGGACCAATTCAAGGGGCTGATAGTGCCCAAAGCCAACGAGCATGAGGCTGCTGTGGTCAATCAGTTGGATGTCTATGGCATGCGCAACCTTACCGATGTCATTCGCTTTTTGAAAGGAGACGACGACGGCTTCAGCCCATGTGTGGTCGATACGCGGAAGGAATTTTACGAGCAACAGTACAATTTTGACCTCGATTTCTCCGATGTGCGGGGGCAGGAGAGCGTGAAGCGTGCCCTGGAGGTGGCTGCCGCGGGAGGCCATAACCTCGCAATGATAGGTCCTCCGGGGTCAGGCAAGAGCATGATGGCGAAGCGTTTGCCGTCCATACTTCCCCCGCTGACCCTCTCGGAAAGCCTGGAGACGACCCAAATCCACTCCATTGCCGGCAAGTTGTCGTCGGGACGGGGGCTGATCTCGCAGCGTCCGTTCCGCAGTCCGCACCATACCATCTCCGAAGTGGCGCTCGTCGGCGGCGGGATGGACCCCATGCCGGGCGAGATTTCGTTGGCACACAACGGCGTACTCTTTGCCGATGAGCTGCCGGAGTTCAACAAACGCACGCTCGAAGTGCTGCGCCAGCCCCTCGAAGACCGGCAGATCACGATAGCAAGAGCCAAGTACACCGTCACCTACCCGGCCTCTTTCATGTTCGTTGCCTCCATGAATCCTTGCCCTTGCGGCTATTACGGCGACCCTACCCACCACTGTGTGTGCTCGCCGGGGCAGATTCAGCGGTACATGAACAAGATTTCCGGTCCATTACTCGACCGTATCGACATACAATGTGAGATTTCCGCCCTTCCGTTTTCCGACCTTTCAAAGGCCCAGCCGGGTGAGTCGAGCGAGCAAATCCGCAGCCGTGTGATGGCGGCCCGTGCCATCCAGACAGCCCGTTTCAAGGATATTGCGGGCATTCATTGCAATGCGCAGATGTCTGAGCGGCTCATCCATCAGTTTGCCGAACCCGACGAGGAGGGCCTTACCGTTCTCCGCATGGCCATGGAACGGCTCAATCTCAGCGCGCGGGCGTACAGTCGCATCCTGAAAGTGGCCCGCACGATTGCCGATTTGGCCGCATCCAACCGCGTTTTGCCCGTGCATTTGGCCGAGGCCATAGGCTACCGGCAGCTCGACAGGGGCGACTGGGCTGAGCGTGGGATGCGCTGACAGCGAGTACTTGCGCTCCTATGACAGCCTTTGGGCCTCTTGGAAAGGACATGAAAAAGCAGGCCGCACCGGCTCTCCTCATTATGAAGGAGACACGGTGCGGCCTTTGTCTTGATGAGTTAGCGCCCAGTGAGGCTTACTTTGCCTCAGCAATCAGCTCGATTTCCACGCGCGCATTCTTCGGCAAAGTCTTTACCGCAAAGGCTGAACGCGCAGGGAACGGTGCCTGGAAGAACTCCGCATAGACCTCGTTCATGTCGCCGAAATCGGCCATGTCGGCCAGCAGGACAGTTGTTTTGACCACATCGGCCATGGTCAGTCCTTCTGCTTCAAGGATGGCTTTGGCATTGTTGAGGCTCTGGCGGGTCAGCTCTTTGATGCCGCCCTCGGCGAAATTGCCTGTCGAGGGGTCGATGGGGAGCTGGCCGCTGACGAATACTACGTTGCCGGTACGGATGGCCTGGCTGTACGGTCCGATGGCTGCGGGAGCCTTGTCTGAGTGAATTGCTTTCATTGTTCTGATATTTTTATGGTTGATGATTGATGGTTCTTGGTGTTGTTGGCCGTCGGTCAGACCGTCTGTTGCGACGAGACGAGGCTCCGCCGATAGGCCGCTGGGGTGACTTGTGTGTACTTCTTGAAGAGCCTGATGAAATGTTGCGGATAGTCGAAGCCGAGGTCATAGGCCACGTTGCTGACGCTTTTTTCCGTTGCCAGCAGCATCTTTGCACGCTCCATCACATACTCATGGATGGCCGTGATGGCTTTTTTGCCTTGCGTCTGCTTCATTAAGTCGCCGAGATAGTTGGCCGAAAGGCACAGTTCCCCAGCGCAATAGCGCACATTGGGCACCCCCTTTTTAAACTGTTGCCCCTGCTCGTAGTACCTGTCAAGCACCTGCCGCATACGGTGGTGGATGCTATGGGTGTCGGTGTCCTGCCTGAACTGTCGGGTGTAGAACCCCTGGCAGTAGTCGAGAATGAGCTGGAGGAAGTCGAGAATCACTTGGTTGGCCACCGTTTCGGGCACCACCGGGCGCACCAGCTCGTGGCGCAGCAGTTTGAAGCAGTTGAGCAGCGTCGTGCTTTCCTGTGGCGTGAGGCGCAAAGCGTCCTGATGCTCATAGCGAAGATAGCGGTAGTCGCCGATGCGTTTGCCCAACACAGTGCCCAGGATGAGCGTGGGATCGAAGAGAAGCAGCCACCCATTGAGCTTCACTTCCAACCCGTTGCTGATGCCGGTCTGGCAGCCAGGTGCGGTGAACATCAGTGTTCCGCCACCCTCCAAGGCCCGGTTGATGTCCTGTGTGAGCGTATTGTCGGCGTTGTCAAGCATCAACAAGCCATAGATATGGTACATGTCGCGGCTTCTCGGGATGGAGCGGAGTCCCGAAAGGTCCATGACATTGATATGGGGATGCTGTCTCGGTGCACCGATGAAGTCCACATAGTCGTTGACGGTGTTGACGTCCAGTATCTTCTTTAGTTCCATGGCGGTGCAAATGTACGAAAACAAATTGACAACGGCAAGCCCCCTCGTTATTATTTCCGTCTGATTCTCTCCTTTCCTGCATCCTTGACCCAAGCCATTTAGTGCTGTTCAGCAGCCAAATAAACGCCTGCCAATTTTGTCAATTAGTAGGAAAACCGTACTTTTGCAGCATCAAACGTAAAGGATAATATGGATTGGCTCAACACCCTTTTCAGTATTCAGTCGAGCATTCAGGCCATTGTCATAGTCGCTATCATTTGTGGTGTGGGCCTGTGGCTGGGCAAAGTCAAGCTCGGCGGCATCTCTTTGGGCATAGCCTTTGTGTTTTTTTTCGGCATTTTCGTGGGCAGCCTGCATTTGGAAATCGACCCCATGATGCTCGACTATTGCGAGACCTTCGGCCTGGTCCTGTTTGTCTATGTCCTTGGTCTGGACGTAGGACCCAACTTCTTCGGCTCTTTGCGCTCCGAAGGGGCCAGTCTTAACCTCTGGTCTCTGGCTGTTATCTTCATCGGTACGTTGATGGCAGTGGGGTTGTCGTGGCTCACCGCCATTCCGATGAGCGACATGATTGGTGTGCTTTGTGGCGCGACGACCAACACGCCAGCCCTTGGCGCGGCGCAACAGGCACTGGAACATGCCGGCGTGGGGGGCGGACGGGCCGCCTTGGCCACCGCTGTGACCTATCCGCTGGGTGTGCTCGGTGTCATTTTGGCGATGATGTTCATCCGCAAGTTCTTTGTGAAGCCCGACGACTTGAAGCTCCGTCATGAGGGCGAAGAGGACCATACGTTCGTGGGTCAGTACGTGGTAGTGAACCCAGCCCTCGACGGAAAGGAGCTGTCCCAGATTGCCCACGCCACTCCGGCGAAGTTCATCGTCTCCCGTGTCTGGCGCGATGGGCAGACCATGGTCCCCGTTGCCGGCACCCGACTCTACAAGGGCGACAACGTATTGGTCGTGACCAACAAGGAGGCGGAGACGGCCATGGAGCTGCTCTTCGGCCAGGAGGTGCAGAAAGACTGGAACAAATCGAAGATAGACTGGAACCATATCGACGCCAATGTGGAGAGCCGCACCCTCGTGCTCACCCGTGCAGCCCTCAATGGGCGCAAGCTCGGCCAGTTTCATTTGCGTGATGCGTACGGCGTAAACGTAAGCCGCATCACCCGAGGCGATTTCAAACTGCTTGCCACGGATAACCTCCGGTTGCAGTACGGCGACCATATCACGGTCGTAGGCCGCCCCGACGCCCTAAAGCATGCGGAGGATTTCTTCGGCAATTCGGTCAAGACCCTCAACGAGCCCAACCTCAGCAGCATTTTCATTGGCATGCTTTTGGGACTTGCCATCGGAGTGTTGCCCATCAGTGTGCCCGGCATGGAGTCGCCCATCCGCCTCGGCACGGCTGGCGGACCCATCGTCATGGGCATCCTTGTGGGTGCTCTCGCGCCCCGCTTCCATGTCGTCAGCTACACCACCCGGTCGGCATCGCTCATGCTTCGCAAGCTCGGTCTGAGCCTTTACCTTGCCTGTCTCGGCCTTGATGCGGGCAAAGGCTTCCTCGATACCGTCATGCGGCCAGAGGGATTGCTATGGGTGGGCATCGGCTTTGCGCTGACCCTCATCCCCATTGTCATTGTCGGAGTGCTGGCTTTGCGGACGAAGAAGTTCGACTTTGGCACCATCTGTGGCATCCTTTGCGGCAGCATGGCCAACCCGATGGCGCTCGGTTATGCCAACGATACGCTCCGTGGCGACACCGCCGCCATCAGTTACGCCACCGTTTATCCCCTCGGAATGTTCATCCGGGTCATCATTGCGCAGGTCATCGTCATGTTCTTCGTCAGTTGACAGCGTGCTTAAACCCAAATCGTTCATTAGACCGAAATCGACAAAGAACGAGACGTTTTCCATCTTTTCGCCCCTTGTCACTGTTTATTTCGTGAAGGTTGCTGCCGTAAGTGTTTCGCCATAGCCCGCTATGCCTTCAACACTTACGGCAGCAATCTGCGCGAAATAAACAGCAATCTGGGACGAAATCTAATGACCGATTGGGGGTAAGATGTGCTTTTGAGAGCCACAATAGCAGCCGCATAAGCCCCGTGGGAAATGGGGAAGAGGCGGTATGAAAGGCTGATGTGGAAAGTATTGAGAATGAGTAGGTTATATATGGTTCGGAAAAATAAATTAAAAACCTGGAATTTTTAATTTATTTTTCTTCAATTTTTAAATTAAAAATTTACGCTATACCACTCCTTTTGCCCCGCCATTTCCCTGCTGTGGAGTGGCGGGGTGGGGCAGTTGGGCTTTCCAAGAAGCTTTTTCGGGTTTAGAGCAGGGGCAGAAACTGCTCCACGGGGATGCCGCGGTTCTTGTCGGCGTTGTCCTTGTTGCGGTCAATGAGCGTATATACGCCGTCCATTGCGCGGCGAGTGCTGTGCTCCAGGGAGCCGCCGTTGAGGATGTTTCCGATGAGAATGGCGGAGAAAATGTCGCCTGTGCCGGGGAAATGGACGGGAATCTCGGTGTAGCCAAGGGTGAACCACGTGTCGTCTTGGTGGTTGTAGCCGATGACGGATGGCTGTCCGTCGATGGGAATGGAGGTGATGAGCACCGACTTCGGCCCGATTTGTCGCAGCTTCTCCACCATCTGCCGTGCCTCCTGCGCCGTTACGCCTTGCTCTCGGTACGGCGTGGCGGTGAGATAGCACGCCTCCGTGTAGTTGGGGTAGCAGAGGTGCGCCACGGAGAGCATCTCCCTCATGCTGCGGATGGCAGCCGGCGTGACCCCGTTGTAGAGCTTTCCCTCGTCGCCCATGATGGGATCGACGAAGATGATGGTCCCCGTGGCCTCCTGCTCACGGCAGTAGCGGGCAATGAGGTCGGCCTGCCGCTCCGAGGCGATGAACCCGGTGGCGATGGCGCCGAAGTGAAATCCTAACTCCTTCCACACGGGGAAGACCCCTTTGATGTAGTCGGTGGTCTCGAGAAGGTTGAACTTTCCGTAGTCGAGCGTGTTGCTCACGAGCGCCGTGGGGAGGTTGTACACCGGCATTCCCATGTAGGAAAGGATGGGGAGCATGGCGGCCGTGGCCACCTTTCCGTAGCCGCACACGTCGTTGATGAGGAGTATTTGTTGCTTAGTTTGTGACATCTTGTTCTGTTGTTGGTTGGGAGCACAAAGGTAGCCAAATAATGGCATTTGACCAAACCGGTTGTAAATAAATCGGCACGGCAAGGACAATGCGGGAAAAAATCGCTACCTTTGCATCCAAATACCGCTTTGTTTGAAGCACATTGATAAGAGAATTATGAAACTGGATAAGATTGTCGCTCAGGCGGCAGTAGAGGCCGTGAAGAGCCTTTACGGACAGGACGTGCCCCTGAACCTTGTACAAGTGCAGAAGACCCGTCCCGAGTTTGAGGGTAACATGACGCTGGTCATCTTCCCGTTGTTGAAAATCAGCCACAAGAAGCCGGAGGACACGGCGCGGGAGATAGGCGAGTACATCGCCGCCCACAACGATTTTGTGGAGCAATACACCATCGTCAAGGGATTCCTCAACTTCACCTTCCGCCCCCACACTTGGCTTTCGATGCTCCAGGCCATTGACAACGACGCGCATTATGGTGAGAAGCGTGCCACGGCGGAGTCGCCGCTGGCCATGGTGGAGTACTCTTCGCCCAACACCAACAAGCCCCTTCACCTGGGACACGTGCGCAACAATCTGCTCGGATGGTCGCTGGCCCGCATCCTTGAGGCCAATGGGTGGCGCGTAGTCAAGACCAACATCGTCAATGACCGCGGCATTCACATCTGCAAGTCGATGCTGGCGTGGGAGAAGTGGGGCAACGGCATCACCCCGGAGGCCGCTCACAAGAAGGGTGACCACCTGATTGGCGACTTCTATGTGCTCTTTGACAAGCATTACCGTGAGGAAGTGGCCACGCTCAAGGCCCAATACGAGGCGGAAGGCGTGGCGGCCGACGAGGCGGAGGAACGCGCCAAGCGCGAGTCTCCGCTCATCAAGGAGGCCCATGCGATGCTCGTGAAGTGGGAGCAGGGCGACAAGGAGGTCCGTGAGCTGTGGAAGAAGATGAACAGCTGGGTCTATGCCGGCTTCGACCAGACCTACAAGGCGCTCGGGGTGAGCTTCGACAAAATCTATTATGAGTCGGACACCTACCTTGTCGGCAAGAAAAAGGTGATGGAAGGGCTGCAACGGGGGCTCTTCTTCCGCAAGGAGGACGGCTCGGTGTGGGCAGACCTCACGCAGGAGGGCCTCGACCAGAAGCTGTTGATACGCAACGACGGCACTTCCGTGTACATGACGCAGGACATTGGCACTGCGACGATGCGCTTCAGCGACTATCCCATAGACAAAATGATCTATGTCGTGGGCAATGAGCAGAACTATCACTTCCAGGTGCTATCGATATTGCTCGACCGCCTTGGCTTCAAGTGGGGCAAGGACTTGGTGCATTTCTCCTACGGTATGGTCAACCTGCCCAATGGAAAGATGAAAAGCCGCGAGGGAACGGTCGTCGATGCCGACGAGTTGATAGCCCAAATGACCAGCGAGGCGCGCAAGATGAGCGACGAGTTGGGCAAGGGCGCGGAGATGACCGAGGAGGAACGCAGCGACGTGGCACGCATAGTGGGGCTCGGAGCCTTGAAGTATTTCATCCTCAAGGTGGACGCGCGGAAGAACATGCTCTTCAATCCGGCAGAGTCCATCGACTTCAATGGCAATACCGGCCCGTTCATCCAGTACACCTATGCGCGCATACGGAGCATCATGCGCAAGGCCGACGGCGTGAAAGACAGCCTTGGCGACGGCTATTCGCCCAACGAAAAGGAAACTGAACTGATCCAGAAGCTCGGCGATTTTGGGTCGACGGTAGCCGAGGCGGGACGCAATTACAACCCCGCTACGCTCTGCAACTACTGCTATGAGCTGACCAAGCTCTTCAATTCGTTCTACCACGACTACTCCATCTTGGGCGCGGAGAGTGCGGAGGCGCTCGCTTTCCGCTATGTTCTGGCGCGCAACGTGGCCAAAGTCATCAAGAACGGAATGGGCTTACTGGGCATAGAAGTGCCCGAGAGAATGTAGATGGTGTCCACGGCCGGCTGCCGACTGCGGCGCAGAGGTGCTGTATGCGGGAACTGTAGAGTGTCTCCCGCTGCCTTTTCTATCTTGTGGCGGTGTGGCTACGGACTGTTTTCTCCTTGCATGAGATGAACAACGGCATACCAAAGAATCCCCCTTCGTGGCGCAATGACACGGTGCTTCCGCTGCCACCGGAGGTGAAGGCCGACGCCTGGGCGGTGGATGCGGCATGCTCCGGCAATCCCGGGCCGATGGAGTACCAGTGCGTGGACCTGCGCACAGGGGCTCGGGTGTTCCACTATGGACCCCTTCGCGGCACCAATAACATCGGTGAATTTCTGGCCATTGTACACGCCTTGGCACTCATGGAGCAACGGAATATTCAGGGAAAGGTCATCTATTCCGACTCCCACACGGCCGTGGCGTGGGTCAAGAAGGCACAGTGTAAGACCACATTGGCGCGCAATGCCCAGACCGAACGGCTCTATGAGGTCATTGGCAGGGCGGAAAACTGGTTGCGAACGCATCTGTACAGCACACCCATTCTGAAGTGGGACACGGCCCGATGGGGCGAGATACCCGCTGACTTCGGGCGCAAGAATAGGTGAAAAGCAATTTTGAGGCGATAGGGCAGGAGACGTTATTTCCTGCCCTATCGCCGTATTCGTCCCTCAAGGGAATTGCCCTATCACAATAAAACGAGCTTTCTGACGTTATTCTCTTACACTATTTATATAAGGTATGAAAGCACTTCGTCACACCATATTGCTGCTTCTTGCACTCATTTGTGGCGTGCAGGCGCAGGCACAGCACCAGCGTTTCTTCAATCTTACGGTCGATGACATCACCATCGACTCGATATTGCCCCGCTTCAGCTACGCCATCCCATTGGGAAGGAACTTTGCCGACAGCGTCTATACGCTCGAAATACGCTACCCGGAGTTCATCGACATGGGGCGAAAGGACTCCCTCCGCTTTCTGAGTCTGTCATCTGAACGGCCCGGCAGGCTGCCAAAGATAGACCAACACATCGTTGTGGACCGCAAGAAGGGCCGCCTCGACTTCTCGTTGTGCCCCATTGTGTGCCGCGATGGACGCCTGCAGTTTCTCGTTTCCTTCATGATTGCCGTCACCTCCAGTCCCAAGCCGTCGCTCAAGGCACAGCATAAGTCTGGCGATTCAGCCGCGGACACGCTCCAGGACGACGCGGCCATCTATGCGGATCACTCCGTTCTGCGCTCTGGACGGTGGGTAAAGATACGCGTTCCCGCCTCGGGCATCTACCAACTGACCTCACAGCTCGTGCGACAGGCGGGGTTCAGCGATGTGAATCGGGTGCGTATCTACGGCTATGGGGGCAATCTGCAGAACGAAGCGTTGCATAAAAGCGACCTCGCAGCTACTGACGACCTGCCCGAAGTGGCCTCGACGCTGGTCGGTGGCCGCCGTTTGTTCTACGCCAAGGGGCCAGTGAGCTGGGCAAGCAAGCAGGAAACGCGCCGCACCCGCAACCCTTATTCCGACTATGGCTACTATTTCCTCACTGAAGACGACGGCAAAACGCCGCTCATGGTGGACAGTGCGCAGTTCTTGTCCAGCTGTTATCCCCTGCCGGACGACTACCATGCGCTGCGGGAGGTGGACAATTTCTCGTGGTATCAGGGTGGACGCAACCTCTTTGAGAACGACCCTATCGAGCAAGGCACGTCGCGTTCCTATGCTTTCCCGAACACTTCAGGCTCGCAGAAGGCCAAGCTCGCCATCGGAGTGACGGCAGGTGCGGCCGCTAAGGTGCAGTTTCAGCTCAACGGGCAGGAGATAGGCAATGCCAGTTTGACCCTAAAGTCCTACAATGCAGGCGCGGAGGTGGAGAAAATCTTTGAAGTGGACGGCCTCACCACGTCCGATACGGTGACGGTGAAGGCGGTATCGGGTGGTCCACTGCGCATGGACTACATCAGCTTTGCCTATGAAAAGCCTGTCCCGGAGCCCCGTTTGGCCACCGATGCCTTCCCCACGCCAGAGTATGTCTACGCCATCACCAACCAAGACCACCATGCCGACTCGCAGGCCGACCTCGTTATCATCATCCCTACGAGCCAAAAGCTCCGCCAACAGGCTGAACGGCTGGCGCAAATGCACCGCGACCGCGACTCAATGCGCGTGAACATCGTGCCTGCCGACGAACTTTACAATGAGTTTTCGAGTGGAACGCCCGATGCCAACGCCTACCGCCGCTACCTGAAGATGCTCTATGACCGTGCGGGAGAGGACGAATCGCAGATGCCCAAGCACCTATTGCTTTTCGGCGATGCCGTATGGGACAACAGAATGCGCACAAGCGAGTGCAGTTCGCTCAACGCTGACGATTATTTGCTGGCCCATGAGAGTGAGAACTCGTTCTCGGAGACCGACTGCTACGTCAACGACGGCTGGCTGACCCTGCTCGATGAGGGTGAGGGTGGGGACATGATACGCAACGACAAGGAAGATGTGGCCGTGGGACGCATACCGGTCAGCACGGCGGCGGATGCCAAAACCGTGGTGGATAAAATCATGGCGTATGTCAATAACGCCAATGCGGGCGACTGGGAGAACACCATCATGTTCATGGGAGATGACGGAAACAACAACCTTCACATGAAAGATGTGAACGCAACGGCCGAGAACATCGCGCAACTCTATCCCGGCTACCAGATCAAGAAGGTGATGTGGGATGCCTATACGCGCGTAAGCACCTCCACTGGCAACCGTTACCCCGAGGTATCCAGGCTGATTAAGCAGCAACAACAGTCGGGTGCGCTCATCATGGACTATGCCGGGCACGGCGTAGAGTACCAAATCTCCAACGAGGCGGTGCTTACCATCAGCGATTTCCGCACGTTTACCAACCAGAACCTGCCCCTATGGATTACCGCCTCGTGCGACATCATGCCCTTCGACATGCGCAAGGAGACCATCGGAGAGACCTCTCTGCTCAATGCGCAGGGCGGATCGGTGGCCTTTTGGGGCACCACGCGCACGGTCTATGCCTACTACAACAAGTTTATCAACACCGCATTCTTGACTCATGTGTTAAGTTTCACGGGCGGAAAGCCCACCACAATGGGCGAAGCGCAGCGTTTGGCGAAGAACGATGTTATCAGTACGGGACAGGATCGCACGCTCAACAAGCTCCAATACTCGCTCCTCGGCGACCCGGCCTTGGCCCTCAACCTGCCCACACTCGACGCAGTTGTCGACACCATCAACGGACTTCCCGTTGGCGGGAAGCAGGACATAGTGCTCAAGGCAGGCAGTGTGGTGCGCGCAAAAGGGCGTATCGTGCGTCAGGGGGGCACAGTCGCCGACTTCAAAGGAAAGATGACAGCCACCGTTCGTGACACACGTGAGCTGGTGACGTGTAAGAAACAGGAGGAGACCTCTACTTCTGCATTCCAGTATTACGACCGCCAGAAGGTGCTTTTCAACGGCTCCGACAGCGTGCGCAACGGAGAATTTGAGTTCACCTTTGCCGTTCCGTTCGACATTAACTATGCCAGTGGCGGGGGACTCATCAACATTTATGCCACAAGCGACGACCATTCGCGTCTCGCCCACGGCGCAGAGGACCGCTTTTTCATCTATGGCTCCGATTCAGTGAGCAACGACAGCATCGGTCCCTCCATCTACTGCTATCTCAATACGCCCTCTTTCTCCGACGGAGGAAGCGTGAACACGACCCCCTACTTTGTCGCCAATGTGACCGACAAGGACGGAATCAATGCCACAGGAAGCGGAATGGGCCACGACTTGCAGCTCTGCATAGACGGCGACCCGAACTTGACGTATAACCTCAACGAGAACTTTGCATTCGATTTCGGCACCTACACCAGCGGCTCTACGTGGTACTCGCTGCCCGAATTGACCGAGGGGGCGCACCGATTGCGGTTCCGTGCCTGGGATATGTTGAACAATTCGTCGACTGCCGTGCTCAATTTCAACGTCGTCAAGGGGCTGACGCCGGAGATAGAAAGCGTCAGCTGCACCAACAATCCCGCCACGACGGAGACCACATTCATCGTCACCCACAACTTCACGGGGGCGGAAGTGGATGTCGAGGTGTCCGTATTCGACATGAGTGGAAGGGAACTTTGGCGGCATAAGGAGCATGGCACATCCACCGGCAATGCCTATACCGTGCACTGGGACCTTTGTGCTGACGGCGGGGCGAAGCTCCAAACGGGCGTCTATCTCTATCGCGCCTCCATCGGATCGGATGGCGGAAAGCAGGTCTCGAAGGCCAAGAAACTGATAATCATTAACAATAAGTAAGCGCGATTTGCGTTTTCAATATACCAATAGAACGAAAATACGAGCATGAACAAACAGAATAAGTATGCCAGTATAGCCCTCTTGTCGGCCTTGTCACTCTCGGCTTATGCGCAGGACAAGAAAGATATGTTCAACCCTGTCAACTCCGCCGTGACCTCACAGACCATCGCTCCGGACGCAAGGGCGGGCGGAATGGGCGACGTCGGAGCTGCCACCGACCCTGATGTGGCCTCACAATATTGGAATCCCGCCAAATATCCGTTCACCATATCGCGCGCAGGGGTGTCGCTTAACTACACGCCGTGGCTGCGACAGCTGGTCAACGACATGGACTTGGCGTACCTTTCGGGCTATTATCGCATCGGAGACTACAGCGCAGTGTCCGCTTCCTTGCGCTATTTTTCGCTCGGTGAGGTGCAGACCAGCTCGGGAGTGGACAACGCGGGGGACATGACCATCAACCCGTATGAGATGTCCTTGGACGTGGGCTACTCACTGATGCTCTCCGAGACCTTCTCTCTCGGTACGGCGGTACGCTTCATCTACTCCGACTTGACCTATGATTACAGCGAGGACACGTCGCCAGGGTCGGCTTTCGCGGCCGACATTGCGTGCTACTATCAGAACTATGTCAATATCGGAGCGCGTGAGTGCCAGATCGGATTGGGCTTGAACATCTCCAATATCGGATCAAAGATCACCTTCGGGGGCGACAACCGCTCGGAGTTTATCCCAACCAACATGCGTCTGGGAGCCTCGTTGATGGTGCCGATCGACGAATATAACCGCTTCACCATTGCCGCAGATGCCAACAAGCTGCTTGTTCCTACTTATCCACAGCGCGAGGATAATGAGACCGATGAGCAGTATGAGCAGCGGCTGCAGACGGACTACTACGACCTTTCCTCCATCAGCGGCATCTTCAAGAGCTTTGGCGACGCTCCCGGCGGATTCAAAGAGGAGCTGCAGGAGGTGCAGTGGAGCGTGGGTGCGGAGTATGTTTACAATGACAAGTTCTCCCTCCGCGCGGGCTATCACAACGAGAGCGTGAACAAAGGCAACCGAAAATACTTCACCGTGGGTGCGGGATTCCGCATGAGTGTGTTCTCCCTCGACGCGGGTTATGTCATTGCCACGGCCAAGAGTAACCCTCTCGACCAGACGCTTCGCTTCTCGCTTTCGTTCGATTTGGATGGTGTCAAGGACTTGTTCAAGCGCAGATGATGATACGGGTTGGCTTTGGGTACGACGTCCATCGGTTGGTGGAAGGTCGCGATTTGTGGCTGGGCGGCATCAAAATCGACCACGACAGAGGGCTGGAGGGGCACAGCGACGCCGACGTGTTGATTCATGCCATCTGCGATGCCATGCTCGGTGCGGCCAATATGCGGGACATAGGGTGGCACTTTCCCGACACTTCGGAGGCGACAAAGGACATGGACTCCAAGATTATCTTGCGCGACACGGTGGCCTTGCTCGGCGGAAAGGGCTGGCGGTTGTCCAACATCGACGCGACGGTCTGCGCTGAACGGCCGAAGCTCAGCCCCCATATTGACGCAATGCGCCACTGCCTGGCCACTGTCATAGGTTGCGACTCCGACTGTGTTTCCATCAAGGCCACCACTACGGAGCGGCTGGGCTTCACTGGAAGAATGGAGGGTATATCGGCCTATGCCGTCTGTTTGATAGAGCAATCGTGAGCTGCTGGCTCTCAATGAGGCGCGCAACTCCTCTGTACGACGGGTGGCTTGGGCAAACCGCCCTCCCTGTTTTCCCCTCTATTGCCGTCGCAAACGTCCATTCTTTTGCATCATGCAGCTTTCTATTGTTTGGTGCTTATAACCACTCAGGTATCTCTTTTATCACACAATGCCATAGAAATAACCCTCTCATACACATGGTATAATCATGGCAAGCTGCTTCTAACGGCAATATTTTTAAATTAAAAATTTGAGATTTTTAATTTATTTTTCCGCAGTTTTTAATTTAAAAAGCTCCGCATTATAGGCTGTATTACATTTCAATACGGTTGAGTTATACCGTCAAATACGTCAATAAGCCCTTTCAATTTGATCTTTTTCAACCCCAATTGGCCATTGGATTGGTTTCCCGATTGCTGGGTATTGGTTGCAGGAAGAAGCCGAAACAAGCGCTGACAGGCGTGGAAGAGGTATTGCTTTCCGCTTTTTCCCGTTCTCGTTCTAATGGACCAGTAGAGTTTTACGGCTGTATCGTCATCACATGCCCGCTTCTTTCTTCATAGCTTTCGCTCCTCATGCGTGATAGGGGGAATGCTTTGGGATGACGGCAAGATTGTATTTGTTACAAACTTTAACAGCCTTTTCTTTGTGGAAAAGCAAAGGTTGCGTATCTTTGCAGATGAGAATAAAGATGAATTTCCATTAGAACTTAAAACGAAGACATTATGAAGAAGTATGTATGCGACGTTTGCGGCTACGTTTACGACCCCGCACAAGGCGACCCTGATAACGGAATTGCCCCTGGAACGGCTTTTGAGGATCTTCCAGACGACTGGACTTGCCCCACTTGTGGCGTGGGTAAGGACAACTTCAGCCCCGTAGAGGATTAGTCGGGAAGCGTTTCCCACACCACCCTAAAGACGCCTCCACAGCACATTGCGGCTGTGGAGGCGTTGCCTGTTTAGCACAGTAATCGTACATCCTCGTCTCCACGGCGGTATACTACAATAAAAAACCGCCGCCCCATACTCACGTATCGGACGGCGGAAATCATGAAACTACTTAAAAGTATGAAATCTACTTACTTTCTTTCTTGTAATTTTCCAGACCCTTATCAAGGAACTTGATGTAGCCAGGTATGTCCTCTTTATAGACGAAGCTGCCCGAGAGCGGCTTGCCATTGTTGTCAATGGTGACGTGGAACGGCTGTGCAAGATAGCCAAACTTGGTCTGCTCCAGGTATGACCACTTGTCGCCCACGGTGCGTAAGGTGCGCATCGAGCCGTCAGGATTCTTGACCTCTATCGGCTTGTCGAGCGGGGTCTTGTCATCGACGAAGAGCGAAATGAGCACATAGTCTTTGGTCAGGCGGTCGGCAACCTCCTTGTCCGTCCATACAGCCGACTCCATTTTGCGGCAGTTTACGCATCCGAAGCCGGTGAAGTCGAGCATGACGGGCTTGCCGGCAGCCTTGGCTGCGGCCATTCCTTCCTCATAAGAGGTGTAGGCGGGATGCACTTCCTCAGCCTTGTTGAGGTTGAAGTCCTGCGTGTTCATGGGCGGTGAGAAGGCGCTGACGGCCTTGCAGGGAGCGCCCCAAAGCCCTGGTACCATGTAAACGGCGAAGGCCAGCGAGCAGAGACCCATCATAATGCAGGGCACGGGCATTGCTTTTTGCTCCTGATCGTCGTGTGGGAACTTGAGCCAACCGATGAGATAGAAGCCCATGAAGGCGAAAATCATAATCCACAGCGCAAGGAACGTCTCACGGTCGAGGATGCCCCAGCCGTAGGCGAGGTCGGCAACGGAGAGGAACTTCAGCGAGAAGGCCAGCTCGATAAAGCCGAGCACCACCTTGATCATGTTCATCCAAGAGCCAGACTTCGGGGCTTTCTGCAGCCAAGTCGGGAACATGGCGAAGAGAGAGAATGGCAAAGCCAGCGCGATGGCGAAGCCGAACATGCCCACCGTGGGTGCTAACCAGTCGCCACTTGTCGCTGCTTCCACGAGCAACAGACCGATAATCGGGGCTGTGCAGGAGAAGCTCACCAAGCAAAGGGTAAAGGCCATGAGGGCGATGGAGAGGAGTCCGGTCGTATTCGTGGCTTTTGTGTCGACGGCATTGCCCCAAGAAGAGGGGAGCTGAAGCTCAAACCACCCGAAGAAGCTGAATGCGAAGACCACTAAGAGGAGGAAGAAGAAGATGTTGAATGGTGCGTTGGTCGCCAAGTCATTGAGTCGTTGCGGGCCGAGAAGCGCCGTAACGAGGAGCGCAAGTGCCATATAAATCACGATGATGGCGATGCCATAGATGGCGGCATCGCGCACACCTTTGCCCTTGTTGTTCTTGGATCGCTTCAGGAAGAAGCTCACAGTCATCGGGATAATCGGCCATACACAAGGCGTGAGCAGTGCGACAAATCCGCCGACGACGCCCATCAAGAAGATGTACCACACCGATTTGTCCTTCGTGCTTTCTCCGTCCTGAAAGGCTTTCAGCTCTTTGATGACAGGCGTCCAGAGTGAAGAACCCACATCAGCAGTGCCCGTATCGGCCTTGACGGCGGTGGTTTTGGTGGAGTCTCCCTGCGCTACGGCAGCACTGGCGGAGTCTCCTGGTGTGGCGGCAGCTTCTGTTGTGGTTGCCTCTTCGGCCGTCTTGTCCTCTGTTGCGGCCGGTGCGTCCTTGGGACCCTGGCCGCTATAATTGAACTCTACGTTCGTAGGAGGCATGCACATCTCGTCGTTGCACGCGCCAAACTGCAAGTATCCTTTGATACTATAGGTCTTTCCAGTAATCTTGTATTTCTGTACGAAGGTGACATTGTTCTCAAAATATCTGAGCTTCATGCCGAAGATGGGGTCATCCTCGAGGATTTCCCTTCCTAAGTGACGCAGTCCGCCGACAGGCTTCACGCCTTCAGCCTTGTCAATATGCAGGGAAGCGGACACTGGACCGTCTGCGGGAAGCCCGGTAGAATATACGTGCCAGCCTTTCGCAATGCTCATAGTAAACTTCACTTGCACCTCTGTGTCTGAAGTTTGTTGCTTACTTGCCTTAAATTTAACAGGATTACCTTGGGCAAAACACAGTAGTGCCAAAAGGGTAAATGTCAGCGTTAAAATGGCTCTTTTGTTAGTTCTCATTCTTATGGTTTTCTATTAAACATTGGCGACAAAATTATTAAATTCTATCTACTTGCCCAAACTTTTTGGTGAAAAATTTTCTTGTGCCAAAGAAAAAGGATAACTTTGCAGCGCATATTAAAAATAACGAGAAAAGCAAACAGGGATTCCGGCATGAAGACCATGTCGGGATTCTCGTTTTTTGCGTTGTTTGATACAGGTTTTGTACAAATCTTAAACAAGAAATAAACTATGGCTTACATGTCACAGAAGGGCTATGACGAGATGGTAGCCCAACTCCATCAGTTGGAGACGGTAGAGCGTCCGAAGGCTTCTGCGGCCATTGCAGAGGCCTGTGACAAGGGCGATTTGAGTGAGAATTCGGAGTATGATGCAGCAAAAGAGGCTCAGGCACATCTTGAAGCGAAAATAAACCAGCTGAAATTGGCCATTGCCGAGGCGAAAGTTATCGACACTTCGCGTCTCAGTACGGACGCGGTGCAGATTCTTTCGACCGTGGAAATGACCAATATGGCCAACAAAATGAAGATGCGCTACACCATCGTGAGCGAGAATGAGGCCAATATCAAGGTGGGAAAGATTTCCATCAAGACCCCCATCGCGCAGGGATTGCTCAACAAGAAAGTCGGCGATGTCGTCGAGATTGCCATTCCCCGCGGCACGATCAAGTTGCGTATCGACAAAATAACCCTTGAATAATCAGTACAATGGACATTTTCAGCAAGATTGCCGCGGGTGAGATTCCCAGTTATAAATGCGCCGAAAGCGACAAGTTCTACGCTTTCCTCGACATCAATCCGGTCGTCAAGGCCCACACGTTGGTCATTCCTCGTCGTGAGATAGACTACATCTTCGACATGGACGACGACGAGTTGGCTGAGTTTGAGGTGTTTGCCAAGCGCGTGGCCAAGGCCATCCGCACGGCTTTTCCCTGCAAGAAAGTGGCTCAGGTGGTGCTCGGCCTTGAGGTGCCCCACGCCCATATCCACCTCCTGCCCATCAACTCCGAGGCCGATGTCGACTTCCATCATCATGTGAAGTTGGACGAAGCGGAGATGAAGGCCACTGCCGACAAGATTCTTGCGGCCTTCAATGCGCAGTAGATCTTTTGAATAGCATAGGTAAAAAGCGGGTCTTCGGATCCGCTTTTTCTATGGCATAATGTGGGGAAAGCAGCACCCTTGCCTCGTCGCACCTTACCTTTGGGCATCCCACTGCGTCAGCTTTACGCCGCGTCCATAAGCCTTTTTGTGCGTCTGAGGGCAGAGGGGCCGTGCCATGGTTAGTCTTTTTGTGTGTCAAAGGATAGAAAGACGGTGCTATTTTTGCCTGTTCGGGATTATAATTGTAACTTTACCACCCAAAGGAATAATCCGGAAATAACATCAAACGAATAAAGACAACCAAAGCAACCAGCACGATGAGAAAGACTATCTTTTCGATTTTTGCCTTGATCATGAGCCTGACGGCCATGGCACAGTACCAGCCCTCGGAGCAGATTAAGGCGAGCCAGCAGACGTTTCAGGACTTCAAGTTCGGCGTGTTCATCCATTGGGGTATCTATTCCATGCTCGGCGACGGCGAATGGGTGATGAACAACAAGAGCATCAACTATCAGGAGTATCCCCATTTGGCCGATGGGTTTTACCCTTCCCGCTTCAATGCCGAAGAATGGGTGCGCACATTCCGTGAGGCAGGGGCCAAGTACATCACCTTTACCACCCGTCATCATGACGGTTTCTCCATGTGGCACACCGCACAGGACACCTACAACATTGTCGATGGCACCCCATTCAAGCGCGACATCCTCAAGGAACTGGCCGATGCCTGCCACAAAGGCGGTCTGAGTCTGCACCTATACTACAGTCATTTGGACTGGCATCGTCTCGACTATCCGCTCGGTCGCACGGGCAAAAAGCTCGGACGCCCCACCGACAAGCAGAACTGGGCCTCCTACTACGCCTTCATGAACAACCAGCTCCGCGAGTTGCTCACCCGTTACGGCCGCATCGACTGCATTTGGTTCGACGGATGGTGGGACCATGATGAGGATAAGACCCCGTTCGACTGGCAGCTTGACGAGCAATATGCCATGATTCATCAGCTCCAGCCGCAGTGTCTCGTGGCCAACAACCACCATGGCAAGCCCTATCCCGGCGAGGACATTCAGCTTTTTGAGCAGGACCTGCCCGGCGAGAATACCTACGGACTGAGCGGACAGGCTGTGAGCCAACTCCCCTTGGAGACCTGTCTGACGATGAATAACACCTGGGGCTACAGCATTACGGACAAAAGATATAAGTCGAAGGAAACCCTTGTTCGCGAGTTGGTGCGCGCTGCGGGCAAGAATTGTAACCTTTTGCTCAACGTTGGACCCCGTCCTGACGGCCAGTTGCCCACCGAGGCCGTGGAACGGTTGCAATATATCGGCCATTTCCTGGCTCAATATGGTGAGACCATCTACGGTACGCGCGGCGGACTCGTTGCCCCTCATGACTGGGGAGTGAGCACACAGAAGGGCAATCGCCTCTTCATCCACATCCTTTCGCTGACGGACAAGGCTTTGTTCATCCCCACTGGCGACCACAAGGTGAAGGCCGCCAAGGTGTTTATCAATGGCAAGAAGGTCGGATTGAAGGCCGTTTCCAACGGCTATGTCCTCACCCTGCCTGAGCAACCTTCGGGCGATGACTATGTCGTGGAGCTGACCCTGGCCTGATAGTTTCTTAATCCAGCAGCCCTATACCGGATGGGAAGTTGCCCGTGGCAGCTTCCCTCCCAACACGAAGGCGGGCAAGGAAAAGGTGCGACAACCCTTTCCTTGCCCGCCGTTTTGCTGTCCTTTCCTGCTGTAAGGGTCTGGGTGCGTCTGCTTTCTACTATAACTCTCTTGGCCGTTGGCAGCGCATGGCGCGTCGTCCATAGAGAAAAATCAGGATGAAGCAGCCGAGTGGGAGGACAAATGAGAAGTTGACGGCCGGCAGACCGAGCACGCTTCCTTGGTCGATTATCCATCCTTGGAGGGGCGGAAGGATGCTTCCGCCGACGATGGCCTCCACCAAAAAGGCCGCGCCGAGGGTGGTGTCGCGTTCTTCGACGTCCTCCAGTGCGATGCCATAGATGGAAGGAAACATGATAGACATGAATGCCGAGATGGCCACCAGGCAGCAAAGTCCCGCCAAGTTGGTCAGCACTATGGTGCCGAGGGTGCACACCGACGCGCCGATGGCGAAGATAGCGAGCAGCTTTCTGGAGCTGACGTACTTCATCATCCACGTCCCTACAAAGCGACCCAGCAGTGCCAGCGTCATGGCGGCAATGTTGTACATCTGTGCCTTGGCCTTGTTGATGCCCAGATGGTCTGCATATTGTATGATAAATGTCCACACCATGATCTGCGCGGCCACATAAAACAATTGCGTCACCACCCCTTGCCGGTACAGACTGTTCCTCCACAGCCGCCCGAGCGAGGCTTTCACGTCGAGCTTGTCCTTCCTGCCCTCTGTCGCATTGGGCATCTTCACCAGCGTCACCACTACCAGCACGACGAGCACCACCAGCCCCAAGGCGACGTAGGGGTCGCGGATAATGGCGATGTCGTGCAGCCTTATGCCCGCCTTCTCAGCCGCCGAGAGGGTGGGGAAGAGCACTTCTCCCGCCGCATTGCGCCTGTCGGAGAGGAGTTGTGGCAGCACTATGAGCGAAGCTACGGCCATGCCGCAGAGCGAGCCGATGGGATTGAAGGCCTGGGCAAGATTCAGCCGCCGTGTTGAGGTGGCCTTGCTGCCCAGCGAAAGGATAAAAGGATTGGCGGTGGTTTCAAGAAAAGCGAGGCCAAACGTGAGCACATAGAGCGACAAGCAGAAGAAGGAAAACTTCTGATAGGCTGCGGCAGGGATGAAGAGAAATGCCCCACAGGCGTAGAGCAGCAGTCCCAACTGGATGCCTCGCTTGTAACTATGCTTGCGGATGAACAAGGCAGCGGGGATAGCCATGGTGGCATAGCCACCGTAGAAGGCAAACTGGATGAGCGAAGCCTTGGCAGCTGACAGTTCAAGAAGGGTTTGGAAGGCGGCCACCATGGGATTGGTGATGTCGTTGGCAAACCCCCACAGTGCAAAAAGCGAGGTGATGAGGATGAACGAGAGGCGGCGTTTCTTGTCGATTAACGGGTGCTCCATTGAGTGTGAACAGTTCTTTTCTGACCTGCAAAGGTATGGATTTTTTATCAAGTGGGGAAAATATCGTCACAATGTTTGCGTTGGGTAGTGGTATGTGTTTGGTTTTCAGAGAGTTGGATGGTATCCTACTCGCACATTGTCAGGTTTCCTTATGATTTCAGTCTCGATGTGGCTCGGGAAGGCAAGATTTTGCTTTTATCTAACACATTGATTATTAATTAGTTGCAGAATGATTCAAAAGGGCTTGCCATTCAGCCCCTTTCGCATGACGATTCAGCCCCTTTTGCATGATGATTCAGCCGATATGGCGTGGCGAAAGAGCCTATATTGTAGCGCAATATCGCCTGGGCTGCCTGCCGAAGCCGTTTTGTCAAGAAAGTTTGTACACCCAAGCGGGATGCGATGGGGATGGCAGACTACTTGCGGAGGAAGAACCTCACGAGCAGGAAATTGACTGGTACGCAGACGCAGAAGACGGGGATGAGTGCCCATTGCTGTGGTATCCCGATGAGGAGAAACGCCTGAAGCAGCACCGTCTGCATCGTGTAGTTCACCAGATGGGAGAGTGCGAAGCCCATTCCCCGCTTTTTGGTCGGCTGGACGCGGAAGGTGTAGCGTGTGGAGGCAATGTAGTTGAAGGCGAAGCTCAGCAGATAGGCCGCCGTGTTGGCCAAGGCGGGCAGCATGCAAAGCAGGAACAGCAGGTAGAAACCATACTGAAGCAGTGTGGCGGTGATACCGACGAGGGCGAAGCGGAGCACCTCGTCGAGGGTCTTGTTGCCGACAATTTTGGTCAATGTGGGCTGGCAGTAGAAGAAATCGTGCCTGACCTCCTCCACCATAGGGTCTTTCTCGCCCCGCAAGAGTTGCAGTCTGCCGCTGCGGGTGCTGCGGAAATAGCCCGTGTCGGCGGTCTCGAGCAGCTCCTTGTCGCCAAGGCTGTCGCCAAAAGCGACGAGCTGGTAGGTCTCCCGAAGCGGAAACGCAGCCAGAATGCGCTTGGGTTTCTCGATGCCATAGCAGTTCATGGTGAGAAACTGGCCCGTAACGCGCTCTTCGCGCACGTCGATTTTGGTGCAGGAGACGACCACCTGCCCACCGAAGTCGTCAAAGAAGGGGCGCACCCAGTTCTCTATGCTCGCGCTGACGACGATGACTCGGCTTCCCTCGTTGAGGGCACGGCGGATGATGGTGAACCCATCGTCGCGCCGTATCGACCTGCAGTCGCGGGCAAAGCGCCTGCAGTAGTCGTCAAACTCGTGAATGCCCATGCCCTTGAAGAACCAGGCAAACAGCCGCTGCTTGGCCTTCCAGTTGGGATAGTGGCCCAGTTTCATGAGCACAAGGATGGGGGCGAAGCGCAGAAAGCCGCGAAGTAAGCGGCGTGTGCCGAACACATAGCGGATAAACTCCACGAACGTGTCGCGGCGGGTCAGCGTCCCGTCGAAGTCGAATGCATAGACTCTCTCCTTTTCCATGGCCTTATGTGCAGTAGATGATGAAGAGGAATGTCGCCCCCCAGGCTGCCACGATGAGCTGGGTGAAGCGGTCGCGGAGGATAACCTTGGTGGGGTCGCCGCTCCGCTTGTCCACCACGGTAATCTGGATGTAGCGCAGCAGTCCCAGGATGACGAAGAAACTCGTCAGGTACATGTGCTCCGAGTGGTAGCGGCTCACCACTTCCGGGCTGACGGTGTACATGATGTAGCACATCAGCGTGACCGATGCCGTGATGGTGATGGCCTGGTTGATGAAGGTGAGGTTGTAGCGTATGGTGTTCTTGCGGGGCGCCTGGCCCGTCTCGTTCATCCGTACCACGTCGTCGCGCCGCTTGGCAAACGAGAGAAAGAGCATGAGCAGGAAGGTCATGAGCACGATCCACTTGCTCAGGGCGATGCCTGAGGCAAGTCCGCCGGCAAGCAATCGCAGTACGAACCCGAAGGCAACGGCGCACACATCGATGATGGCAAACTGCTTGAGGTACGTGCAATAGCCGATGTTCAGCAGCCAGTAGGCAAGGATTACGCCTCCCGTGGCCAGCCTTCTCGCCGGCAGCAGAGTCGTGACGAGCATCGAGAGGACAAACATCAGGCCCATCAGCACCCACGCTTTGTGTGTGCTGACCTGCCCGGAGGCGATAGGACGCATACATTTCACGGGATGTCGGCGGTCGTCGTTCACGTCGATGAGGTCGTTGAGGCAGTAGATGGACGATGCGGCGAAGCAGAAGGCCAGCGCCGTGGTCAGCCCGCTCAACAAAGGCTCTGGCTGCAACAGCGCGCCGCCAAAGAACACAGGAAGCAGCACGATGAGGTTCTTAATCCACTGCTTGGGGCGGATCAGCCGCACGACGGGGTGGCCGTGGCGTGGCGGTACGGGTATGTTGGTGGTGTCGTTGGTCATCGTATTCTTTTCTCTAAAGGTTGTGTCACGCGTCCTATCAGCGCATGGAGCGTCCATGCCAGGGGCAGTGTAATGGCGATGGTGACGAGGAAGGTGGGCCAATAGGTGAGCTGGAGCCGCTCGATGTAGTGAAGTACAAAGTGGTCGTGGACGAGGTAGCACTCCAGACTGATTGTGCCCACAAAGGCGAAGGAACGGAGCAGCCATGCCGGCGTGCGCCGGAGGATGCGGTTGAGCAGCAGTATCGTGGTCACGGTGAGCGGAATGTAGAGCATCCTCTCCAGGAAAATGGGGAAGTCGCCGTGGCGTACTTGCTCCAGAAAGACGCTCGATGCGAAGGCCATGCCGAACATGAAGAGAATCAACCAGATGGAAGCGCCGTCCAAGGTGTGCTTCTCCTGCACGGCTTTGCCCGCGTTGAGGCCGATGAGATAGATGGGTACGCGGCTCCAGAATATCTCCAGATGGCCCACTGCCTGGTGGATGGGCGTGACATACTCGACAAGGATGCACCACATGATCATCACCACGGGCAGCCAACGGTAGATGGGGTGGCGGATGATCAGGCTTAGGTAGGCAGGCGTGAAGAGGTAGAGCATCATCGTGGCGGGGATGTACCAGAAGGTCAGCTCATCGTGAAGCCAGAAGTCCCAGTTCACCATGATGTCGCCTGCCAAGTCCACAAGGCTCGTGCTGTAATCCCTTTGATGGAGGAAGTCGGGCAGGTAGAATGCCGTTGCCGCCACCAACCAAGCTGGATAGATGCGCAGTAGGCGGCGCAACAAGAAGCGCATGGCATGCTGATTCTTAGTCCAAGAGAACCACAGTCCCACGCCACTGAGAAACAAAAACATGTCCACGCCGATGTTTCCGATGCGCCGCAGCCCGAAGAAAGCGTCCTCACGGGGCAGCCCGACGTGGAAAAGCACGACGAAAAACATGGCTATGCCCATCAGCTCCCCACGGTATCGGGAGATGTTGGCCAGTTCTATGTCCTTTATCCTCATGGCTCTTGGGGTGTCTTTAGAGTGGGACGGGGTATCTTGCGCATCACCTCGGCGAACAGCCAGGCCAGGCAAAGCGAGGCAATGGCGTAGAGCAGCAAGCCGGTATAGACGTCGCCGTGGCGTGAGATGGGGATGAATATCTTGCGACTGATGGGGTGACAGACGAAAAGGGCGGCACTCACTGACCCCGTCCAAGTCAGGGCCTTAGCGGCGACCGACAGCCATCGCGTCGCCATCACGATGCGGACGCAGGCGATGGAGGCCGAGCAGACGCACAAAGGCACGAAGTACCAGCCCACATAATGGGTGCTGAGCACGAGGATGAGCACCGAGGCGACGAGGAGATGGAGCGTGTCGAAGCGCATGTGCCCCACTTCGTCGCGCCACGAAGTCAGCCTCCTGCCGTAGCGTCCATACAGCAATCCTGCGCCAAAGGGTAGCATTCCCCCCACAAAATTATACCTCCAGCGGTTCAACGCCTCGCTTTCCGGCCCGCAGCAAAGCTGTATGACGGTGCAGACGAGCATCAGTGCCACCGTGACCGACCAGTGGCGGCGGAACAAGAGCAGCCGATAGACGATGTAAAGTTGCAGCATCAGGCCAAAAAACCAGTAGGGTCCCGGCCAGATGATGCGGTCGGGGGAGGGCAGGAGGTTGTTGAACATTCCCATTTGTGCCACGATGTCCATGACCTGATAGGCGTGTTGGCCCGGTGTGATGGCGTCGATCATCGTGAAAGCGACGAATCCCACGATCATCATACGGAAGAGTTTGAGAAAGTGATAGCGGATGAATGCCCCCGCACGGGCATCCTTTTGTCGTGGCGAAGCGGTGGCATCCAGGGGCTGCTCATACTTCATGGTCAGCCCGTAGGCACTCAAAAAGAGGAAGACGGGCACGCCATAGTGCCCGAAAAAAGAAAGAAGGTGGACGGGAAGCAGCCCGTCGGGGCTGGCAAGGACGTGCTCCAGCCCCTCCACGTTGGCGTGGAAGAACTGGTATTCGTTCTCTTTCACCGCCGGACCCAGCCAGTGGCAGTAGTTGTGAAGGGCGATGCCGAGGATGGCCAAGCCCCGAAGTGCCTGACATTCGGTGCGCCCCAATAGTCCCTTGCAGGCTGTAAGGTGCGGACTGTTCATTGCTTTTTACTTCTCAAAAGGTCGTAGTCGGCTTGGTTTTTCAGCAGACGTGGCCGCCGTTCCTGATACTTCGGCGATAGCACGTCGTACTGTTGGTGGTAGCTTGGCGCGTCGATTCCTGCGAGGTAGAGCAGGGTATGGGGCAGCGCGTCGGTCATCAGCCTGCGCTTCCGGGCCGCCTTGATCTGCTCGTAGAGGTCGTGATGGCGGGCGATGAAGGTCTTGGAGCACCATATCCAGAACGGAATCTCAAACTCGTAGCGCGCCAAGTCGTAGTCGATGGCCGCACTATGGTTGCGGCAGATGAACCCTCGCGTGCCCTCGAAGCACTCCTCGCCGTGGTCGGGGACGTAGATAACGACCGCGTCCTCGCCGGCAAAGCGGCGCACGATCTGGTCAACGATGCTGTCGTTGTAGAGCACCGCGTTGTCGTATTCGGACAGAACGCGCCGCTGGTAGTGCCCCAGCTCGGGCCGTTTGGCCTTGTAGTCGTCGGCATGGAAGTGGTCTCGTCCCTCGGGGTAGCGCAATCGGTAATTGACATGCTGCCCCATGAGGTGGAATATGATGAGGTTGTGGTCCGTGTTGGCCTTTTTCAGCCGGTTGTCGTACTCCGACAGCAAGCCCTCGTCGTAGGGGAAGGTCCGTGTGTTACGCGTGTCGAACATCGCTTCCGACAGCTCCGGATGGTTCAGGAAGAAGCCTCCGCTGAAGTCATAGACCGCTTCCTTGGCCTTGGGGAGAAACTGATTGGTGATGAACGTGGTGTGATAGCCCGCCTTTCGGAACAGTTCGGGAAAGAGAGGGTAGTCGCACCACTCGCCCTTTTGGCCGACGACGTGCATAGAAAAAAGGTTTTTGAAGACGAAACTCGTCAGGTTCCACGGTGCCACCACGTCCGTGAAGGGCACCAGTTGCCCCGTCTTCTCCCACTTCAGCTGCCTTGGCGTGGTGGGCATGAAGTAGCCATACTGCTGCGAATGGTGCTTGCCGTAGCTCTCACCGATAATCAATACGATGTTGGGCACGCGGTATGAGCAGCCATTTATGCGCAGATGGTCCTTGGCCTCAATCAGTTTCTCGACCTGACGGGAGGCCAATTCGTTGGAGAAAATGCTGAACGCCAGTCGGTATATGGGCAGGTAGAACTGCGCACAGTCCTTGCGTGTCAGCTCATGTTCAACCCCTCCGATGGTCGGTTGGGAGAACATTGTCACCATCTCGCGCTTGTTGTGCCATGAAGCGACGGCGCTCCAGAGAAGCAGGGGAAGCAGCATCGCGCCCAACCAGGGGCGGAATCGTCCTGCCGCCTTGTCGACGCCGGAAAGCCATTGCCCCCTTCGCCGACGCAAAAGAGGCAGCACAAGGACGGTGGCAGCCTGCAGAAGGGCGGTCAGCAGCACCCATCCCACGGGCGAGAGGAGCACGTCGGCGTTGATGTAGGTGCTCAGAAACTCACCCGCCTCGTTGCTGTTGGTCTCGCCGACGAGCAACAACATGGTGGGAGTGAGGGGAGATCCAAATTTCCAAAAGCAGAACACATCGGCTGTGGCGACCACATAGGCAAGGAGAGCGAGCACCCCTTTAACCCATTTCCGTAGGCGGAGGGGAAGCAGGGTGAGCACGACGCAAACCAGATAGAGGTCCAGCAGCAGCTCAAGCCATAGGTTGCCGTAGAGTGTGGCGTTGGGTTCGTCAGGCAGTTCAATCACGTTCACGAGCACGCCGAGCACATACATGAACGCAAAGAAACCCGCGTTGCGCCACAAGGGCGTTGCAACGAGGGAGAGAAGGCGGGTGATTCTTTGGAGACAAAACATCATAACCAATGCTGTTGCAATCCCTATTTGTCGTCCGCCTGGTAGGTCTCGATGAACCGATGGAGTGCGCGGCGGATGGAGCGGAGGCCGAACTGCTCGGTATGGATGTCGGCGAGGGGAATCCACATCAGCTCTGCCGCATCGTCGCCCGCCACGGCTTGCACGTCGCCCGCAACGCGAAGGAGAAAGAAAGCGTCCAACGTGGGTACGTCCGCGCCACTGTAGCGGTAGTTGTTGGGAATGGAGAAGAGATACTCAGGAGTGGATTTCAGCCTCAGTCCCGTCTCCTCCAGTATCTCCCTTGCCAGTCCTTCTTCCAGGCTTTCGGCCGTGTCGCAGAAGCCGCCGGGCAGGTCAAGCGTGCCCCTTCCGGGTTCTTCCTTGCGCCGTTCGACGAGCAACTGGCCGCGCTCGTTGAGAATAAAGGCTGCCGTTGCGCTGCTCGGATTGAGGAAATACTCAAATCCGCAGTTGCGGCAACGTCTGCTCTTGGTTGTATTCTCTTCAAAGTGCTTGCTGCCGCATGCGGGACAGTAGCGGAATTTCTCTAACATTTGCATCTTTTCGCTATTGTTTCCAGCCCCGCCGTGCTGCCCTTGGGATGCTGTTAAAAGGGCGATGGCAAATCATTAAAATACCTTTAGCCAGGGGAGGTGGGTTGTTTACAGCTTGCAAATTTACTAAAATCTCTAAACATTTGAGCTGAGAAAGCATGTTTTTTCTTAACTTTGCACAAAAGGCAACGGTTGGATGCGCCATCGGGATGTGCTCCTTTGGTGGTCGTCATGGCTTGTCTTTGCACACATAAACAACTTAACGGAAATGACACTCAAAAAGTTTTTTCTCGCTGCCGGGACTGTCCTGTTGGCCTTGGGTGCCCAGGCACAGGCCGTCTTTGATGCCAATCTTTATAATGGTAAGCCGCCCCACAGCAACGGTGACAAGCAGGACACCGCCAAGGTGAGGGTATATCTGCCCTCCAGCAAGGAGGCAACGGGCCGCGCTGTGGTCATTTGCCCGGGCGGAGGCTACACATCGCTCTCGATGGAGAAGGAAGGTTACGACTGGGCGGAGTACTTCCAGAACCAGGGCATAGCCGCCATTGTGCTGAAATACCGCATGCCCAACGGCAATCCCGAGGTGCCTGTGGAGGATGCCGAGCAGGCATTGCGCCTCGTGAGACTCAATGCCGCGTCGTGGAAGGTGAGCCGCAACGACGTGGGAGTGATGGGATTCTCGGCCGGAGGACACCTTGCGGCCATGGTGGCCACGTCGGCTACGGGCGACGCCAAGCCCGATTTCCAGATCCTTTTCTACCCCGTCATCACCATGACGGAAGGTGTGACCCACGAGGGAAGCCAGAGAGCCCTCCTCGGAAAGCACGCTTCGAAGAAGGAACAGAAGAAATATAGTGCCGATTTGCACGTGTCGCGCGTCACGCCCCGCGCTTTCATCGCCCTGTGTGACGATGATGACACGGTGTCGCCTATCAATGGCGTGAACTATTACGTCGAGATGTACAAGAATGATGTACCCGCGTCGCTCCATGTTTACCCCAGCGGCGGCCATGGATGGGGAAGCAAGATAGGCTTCCGCTTCCATGAGGAGATGATGATGGACCTCAAGGCGTGGCTGAAGGATTTCTGATCCGAGGCATGGGTGGACGCTACGTTTTTACCGGTGAGATGCCGCCGTGGCGCAGTAGGTTTGATATTGGATTGCAATACCACCTCTATCGTTGTGTAATAGGGGTGGTATTGTCGTGTAATAGGGGCTATATTGCAGTGCTTTTTGGGCTATATTACAACACGTTGATTATCAGTATGTTATACGCTTTATTTTCTTCAATTTTTCCCTTGAGGCACATGGAAGTGCCCTTGTCAACGACAACCAACTTTTTTACCCCAACAATTCTTTAGGATTCTTATGATGAACAAAAAACTATGGGCATTGCTGCCCTTGATGCTTTTCTGCGTATTGGCGAAGGCCGACGGCGACAAGACGCGCGGCATCGGACAGTATCCGGGGCGCAAGAGCGAGGCTTTCATCCCGCAGCGAGCCCTTCCCAATGGCTATGCCAACCAGGCTTGGATGCGTGCCGCATGGGCATCATCGTCCATTGACTACAATCTGACGGCACAACTCGCCACCGACGGAATTGTCGCAAGGGAGGAGCCGGCACGCGTTTGCGTCACAACCAGCGACGGAGTGCTTTCGCTCCGCGACAGAGAGAAGACATTTGACGGCAACACCGTGACGAGTGTGTATGTCATGGGTGACGATGCCTTCATCCAGTACGACTGGACGGGCATGAGCGTGGCAACCCATGAGCTGCGCCTCAATGCCTGGGCGGCTTATCGCGAGGAGCTTGTCGATGGGGGATATGAGATAGCCGTTGAGGCTTCCGGCGACGGCATGGCATGGCATGAGGTGGGCGCGCTGCGCGGAAACGGACTTCCTGGAAAGCCCACACGGCAGACGGCTGCCTCTGACCCCAACAAGCAGGAGGCCGTGGAGCGGCTTCCGTTGCGCCTGATGGATGTGGCCATCCCACTGACAGAGGGCAACTACGCCCACTTGCGCATACGCCTGAAGATGAAAGGTTGCGCCTATTGGCGGCTGTATGAGTGCATCTTCACTGGTGATGAGCGCGGAATGCTGCCCAGCAACCACTTCACCAGCGCATGGATGGCGGAGGGAAAGACTCGCACGCAGGAGGAAAAGCCGCTTCGGCAGTGGATAGCCGTGGACCTTGGCCGGTGCGTCGTGCTCGACAAGGTGCGCCTGTCGTGGTTGCATCCCGCCGTGTTGGGGTGCATTCAGGCATCGGACGATGCGCAGTCGTGGCACGACATGGTTCCACTCGGTACGGACGACGGTCGTCAACAGGAGGAGATAGCCTGCAAGGCGACCGTGCGCTACGTCCGGTTGCTGCTCGAGCGACCGGGGGCTGCGGGCGTCTATGCGCTTTCGGAGCTGGAAGTGTGGGGGCGTCCCGCCGTGCCCACAGCCGAGGCGGTCCCTGTGGCGTCGCCGTTGCTCCCGCTGCAGGTGGGAAAGCGGCTTCCGCTGCACACTGGGTGGCAGCTAAGGCGTGATGGTTATGACCGGTGGATGCCCGCTACTGTCCCTGCCACGGCGCTGACGAGCTTCATCCACAACGGGGCAGTGCCCGATAACACGGTAGGGAATGCGATGCGGCAAATCTCGGAAAGCTATTTCAACAGCGATTTCTGGTACCGCACCACCTTCAGACTGGCTGCCCAGCCTCATGATGGGGAGCGGGTGATGCTCAATCTGGACGGTGTCAACTGGAAAGCAGACCTTTGGGTGAACGGGAAGAGTGTGGGAAAAGTGTGCGGAGCCTTCCTCCGTGGTCGCTTTGACGTGACGCAATATCTCACTGAGGGGGACAATGTCCTCGAGGTGCGGGTACACAAGAACCAGCACATCGGGGCGGTGAAGGTGAAGAATGAGCAGACCACCGACATCAATGGCGGTGTGCTCGGCATGGACAACCCCACGTTTCATGCCTCGATAGGCTGGGACTGGATTACCTCTACGCCGGGACGCGAGGTCGGAATATGGAATGACGTGTGGCTTTCGGTGGAAAACGATGTCCATGTGAGCGACCCCTACGTCACGACGGTATTGGGAGCAACCGACACCTTGGCCACGATGACCCCCGTGGTCCGCGTGACGAACAACTCGCGGCAGACGGTTACGACGACCATCCGTGGATGGATAGGCACGCTGAAGTTTGAGCAAGCAGTGACGCTTGCCCCGTTGGAGTGTCGTGATGTGGCGTTCAGTCCCGCACAGTTTCCACAACTTCGTGCACAGAGGATGCGCCTCTGGTGGCCCAACGGCTATGGCGCGCCGTTCCTTTACGATGCCGGGTTCAGTGCCGGAGGCGACGAGGTGCATTTCAAGGCGGGCATCCGTGAGGTGGAATACCGCGACATGGACACGGCGCTAAAGCTCTTCGTCAACCACAAGCGCATCATGGTGATGGGCGGAAACTGGGGATTTTCGGAGACCAACCTCAACTACCGCCGTCGCGAGTATGACGCTGCCGTGCGCTATCATCGCGACATGAACATGACGATGATTCGCAATTGGGTGGGTCAAACGGGCGATGAGGAGTTCTTTGAGGCTTGCGACCGCTATGGTTTGATGGTGTGGCAGGACTTCTGGCTGGCCAATCCGTGGGACGGGCCCGACCCTGCCGACGAAGAGATGTTTATGGACAACGCCCGCGACTTTGTCCTCCGCATTCGCCGTCATCCCTCCATCGCCATCTATTGCGGCCGCAACGAGGGCTATCCGCCTGCGACAATCGACCAAGGATTGCGCCAATGCGTTGCTGATCTGCATCCGCAGCTGGGCTATATCCCCAGTTCGGCCGACGAAGGGGTGTCGGGACATGGGCCTTATACGCTCATGCCGGTGAGCTATTACTTTGCCAACGCCTCCGCCAAGCTCCACTCCGAGGAGGGCATGCCGAACGTTCCCAACGTCGAGAGTTTGCGCAGGATGCTGCCTTCCGACCAGCTTTGGCCGCAGGGGGTGGCCTGGGGACAGCACGACTTCACGATGCAGGGGGCGCAGCATGGGGCTTCTTTCAATGAGAAAATGGAGCGGTGCTTTGGCAAGGCAGCCTCGATGGAGCAGTTTTCGGCTTGGGCACAGTGGCTTAACTACGATGGTCACCGTGCCATGTTTGAGGCGGCTACCTCGCAAAAGGGCATGGGACTGCTCATGTGGATGAGCCATCCGACGTGGCCTTCGATGGTTTGGCAGACCTATGACTACTATTTTGACCCCACGGCCGGCTACTTTGGTGTGAAGAAGGCATGTGAGCCGCTCCACGTCTTGTACAACCCTGTGGACAAAAGGGTGGAGGTGGTCAACCATTCCGGCGTGGACGACAACTCGGTGGAGGTCTCTTATACCTTATATAATAAGGAAGGGAAGAAGGTGTTTGGCGATAAAAAGGTGCTTGACGTGCAGTCTGCCGAACGTGTGGATGCCTTTCCGATGGTACTTCCGGCACGTAAGGACAGTCTTAATACGCTTCCCGAGGTGTTCTTCCTGCGCCTTTCGCTCCGTCGGAATGGCGAGCAGGTGGCGCTGAACGACTATGTGCTCTCGCAGGAGGAGGGCAATTTCCAGGCGTTGCGCACGCTTCCGCGAGCTAAGGTGGGTGTGGAGCAATCACTTCAGCGTGAGGGAACGGAGTGGAAAGGTACGGTGGCGGTCACCAACGAGGCTGAAACGCCAGCCTTGATGCTTCGCCTGAACCTCAAAGACGGCGATGGCAGGCAGATTCTCCCTGTGCTCTACAGCGACAATTATTTCCATCTGATGCCCCATGAGCGGCGCATGGTAAAGGTGTCTTTCGCCGATGAGGACGTGAGAGAAGGAAAACCAGTTGTGGAGGTGACCTCCCTGATAGAATAAAACGTTGGGTGAAAAACGATAAAATGGTGCACCGGCCCCAAGAGTATAGCTTACTTTTGGGGTCGGTTGCTTATAGAATGTGGCGCGGCATCTCGTCGATGAGTGACTTAAAGAGGTCGTTTTGCCGCAGAATATCCTCGTTTCCCGTCACAATCAGCTGTTTTCTGGCGCGTGTCAGGGCCACGTTCAGCTTGCGGTCGATGACCTTCCCGTTTTCCACGAAGCAGTTGCTGGTAAGGAAATCGAGCTGGTAGCGGCTCTGGATGGTGAAGGAATAGATGATGATGTCGCGCTGTGACCCTTGGTATCGCTCTACGGTGTCGATGCTGATTTGCAGCAGTTCTGGCTCATTCAGACGACTGATCTCCTGCCTTATCATGGCAATCTGGTTGCGGTAGGGCACGATGACTCCGACGGTTTTGGACGGATTGAACGCCGTTCCGCTGAGTTGGTGGATGCTTTTCAGCAGCAAGGCGACGATGCGGGCTTCCTCCGTGTTCACCTTCTCGCTCATCCCAATGCGCTTGCAGGACTTGGAGGGAAAGTAGAGCAGCCGGTTGGCAGCGAGCAATCGCTCCAATGGTGACAGACTCCGCTCCATGTCATCGGGTAAGGGCGGATAGATGCTCTCCTCGACTTGATGGGGAAGTGGTACGCACTCGAGCTTTTCCTGCGCATAGAACATCCGGTTGGGGAAGGCGGCAATGCTCGGATGCATACGGCCTTGGCGGCGAAGGATTCCGATGAAATCGGTTCTTTTGGCCGAATGCTCGGTGCGGATAAGGCGTTCAAAGAGAGAATTGCGGCAGTCGGTGAGCTGAATGTTGTGGAGGATGTCTTCCTCGACGGCCGATTCGGCTGCATTCTGTTGCACAACGGCTGGCAACTGCTTGTAATCGCCTATCAATACAAACTTGTCGATGCGGCATTGGCCGGCTTTGTCGTGTGCTCCGAGAATGCCAATGAGGTTAGGTTCAAGGATTTGACTGGCCTCATCGACTATCGCAACGTCGAAATGCTTCACCTGAAAGATAAAGGGCCGTGCGGCAATCGTGCTTGTCGTGGCCACGATAAGCTGTGTATTGTGCAGTATTTCCTTGATTTTGGCAAGTGTGGGCTGCGAGGCCAGCCGCTCACAGAGCAGGTATGGCTTGAACTTGGGGTCGCAGCTGTCGGCGTTTCCTAAGCGAATGAAGTCCATTCCGTTCTCCATCAGCATCCCACAAATCTCGTCTACCGCGCGGTTGGTGTAGGAAAGCAGCAGCCCATTGCCCCCTTTGGGATGCTTGGGTGTGGGAAGCAGCACAAGCTCCCGCACCAAATACTGCATGGCCATGGACGTTTTGCCCGTTCCTGGGGGGCCAATGAGCAGGAAAAAGTCCTGTGCCTGCTTCGCTTTTAGCACGATTTCATCGTATGTCGGATTGTATTTGCATGACAATTTCACCGATTTGTCAGCCTGAGGGGCACGTTGTGCGAGCAGAAGACTGCGCCTTGGTTCGGGCGCGGTGACGAAAGTGAAGAGCGATTGCATGGCCGAAGTGCTGCCGATGTCGCTGGTAGCGTGCTCCAGACAGTAGCAGATACTGTCGTCCTTGACCCGGAAGATGTTAGGATTCTGCTGTCCATCGTTCAGATGCACGGTGATTTGGTCGGGGAAAATGCCTTGCAGCGTGCCTTTGTAGAGGATATTGCGGCGCACGTCGGGCTGCTTTGCCTTGTCGTAGGCGTAGAGATACACCATGTCGCCGCGTCGGAAGTTGGGCAGGAAGCCCTCTTCTTGCTTCGGAATGTGGAAGGTCAGGGTGTCGAAACAGTCTTGGTTGCCGCTCGAAGTCTTTTCTATAAGGCGCAGTTCGGTAAAAATGTTGCCCGTTTCCCGCTTCAAACTCAGCGGCATATTCCATAAATCGGCCCCCGCAGAGCCTACTCCCTCTTGCGTTCCCACCTTGGCGACAATCTGTTCGCGCATGACAAAGCGCATCATTCGGCAGAAATAGGCTTTTTCAAGCGGTTTCATCGATTGTAATGGCAATGTGATGGCTTCGATTTGTGGCCGCTGGTATCGCTCAAAAAAAGAGGAATTGTTGTGCTCTGTCTGCAGAGTTGCGGCGTTAAAATGCGGGATGATGCGCTCAAATCCGTGCTCCGCCATCCAAAACTCCAAGGCCACGGCCTGGTTGCGATACTTCAACGCCTCGCGAAGGAGCTTCCTCAGCGGCTCGACTTGTAGCAGACCCTCTGGCAAGGGGTACTTGGAGTAGAGCAGGTAGATGTCGGAATGTTTGGACGAAAGGTCGAAGTTGTAGCTCAATACGCCAAAGTAGAGTAGCACTTGTACGTAGTGTTTCTCTATATGCAGCGACCCGTAGCGGTTGCGTACGTGCCGTTTGATGAAGTAGTTCTGTCCCGACTTCTGCTCAACCAGCAGCTTCAGGTCGGTCGTCATCAAGTCCACGCGCCCTTGTATGCCCAGTTTCTCGCAGACAAAGCTCGGTTCCAAGATGGCTTTCCCTTTGTCATACTTGCTGAATAGGTCGGCCACGATGCCCTGAATGTTGCTCGCTTGCGATGCGGCGAGCTGCTTAAACTCTGCTGGATCGAAGTCGGGGCAACACGCATACTCCATGGCTTTCTCGCGAAAGTTGCTCTGTAGCGTGTAGGAGAGGCGGTATAGCGGGTGATTGATGATGTCATCGAGCGCGCTCCCGGCGAAATTACCCAGCAGGATGTGTTTGCTGTTGGCACGTTCCCTCAGCCGATTGAGCGTGAAAAGCAACGGATGGTGCCCGTAATCCTCAAAACAAGCGGCTATGGAGGAAATGTCCAGCAGGTAGTCGGGCTCAACAATGATGAGCCCAGGGATGACTTTCCCATTCTCTTTTTGGCAGTCGAGGAGATTGAGGGTCATTCCTTTATGGAGAATACGGGCAAGATAGCTGAAGTCGATGTACTCCGGCGTATTGCGATAGTCTATCGTCAGCAGTCCATCCTCGTACTCCAGGTTGACGACGGCGGCCTGTATGGTCTCGCTGTCAAACGACCTTACTACGCAGCGGATGTAGGCAAAGCTGTCTTTTGCCGACGCATTGGGCAATTTTTTCCCCTCCGTCGGCAGTCGTCCTACTAATGTAGAAGGGATGGATACGTGGAAAACGGCGGAGACTAACAAGGCCAACGCCCGGCAGTCGTAGGCCAAGTCGTCGGATAAGATGAGCTCCTGGGTATTGCTGTGCCGCCGCATCCGCTGCACGGCCTGTGTGTCTCGTGGCGCGATATGGTACTCATTACACAGAAAATCCACCTGAGAGCTGAGGTCTCCAAACGCATGGCGCGTGTTGCGCAGCCCCTCATGGCAGCACAACACGAGCGTCTCGTGCAGGATATGGTTAGCTATTCCCGGTGCGTGGGAGTCCAATGCCTCTCGGATGCGCTGGAACAAGTCTTCCGCTGTGATGTATTCCATGAGCTTTTATCTCCTTTCCTTTGTGTTCTTATTGTCCTCCCAGACGGTCGAAGAAGACGATAATGTCTTCCCAAGTCTTCATCTCATCGCTACCAAAGCGCAGGGCTGTTCCGATGAAATCGGCAGATTCTTCGGAGGATATGAGATAGTCGCCATACAAGAGCTGCAGGTTGTTGGCGTAAATGACGTGGTTCCATGCGGGTGCGGAGAACACATTCTCTATCCATGCCTGCCGTTCCGCCATCAGGCTGGGGTGACAAGTGGGTGCGGGCACAACGAAATAGACGTTGTAATGTTCCAGCAACAGCTCGTAAGCCTTGTGCAAACTCGACTTCGGATGGCCGTAGTCATCAGCCATGGTGTTCCAATGAATGAGCACTGAGGGCCGTTCACGCCCCTCTTGCCGGTCGTCAATCCATCGAATAACGGGGACGAGGTAGTGGAAGATGGCTTTTTCCACCAGCCTATGTTCCCCATGAAAGTGGATGGCTTGGGGATAATGCTCGAGAAAAAGGTCGTAAGTGTGTACCACGGGGTCCTCGTCGCCAAAGAGACCGTACACCTTCTGTTGCTCTTCGGGGGTAACTTTGGCGAAGCAATGCTCCGTCATCTCCTTGTATTCCTTCACCAACGACTTGGTGACAATGATTTCCTGCACGCCATCCTGACGTGGATTCTGGAACGTTTGCTTCCCCATCATGTTTTGACTGCTCATCGTCGCGCCCATCTCAAAGGCGGGATTGACGCAGATACGGTCAACACCATAGAGCATCTCCGCATACATGCCGCCCATGGATGTGCCTATGATCAAGTCGGGGTGTTCGTTTTTCACGGTTTCATCGAGCAATGACATGGCTTCGGCGGGATGAATGGGCAGATCGGGAGCCACAACGGTGGCGTTGGGCATGTACTGTCGCAGAATATCGGCGGTGTGTGTGGAACCCGCAGAGAGAAAACCGTGCACGTAGAGTATCTTCTTTCCCTCCATCAAAGAGGGGTATGTCTTGGGAATATGAGTGTCCATTGCAAGTGATAATAACTGGTTCAGACGATGGGTGGGTTATAATAAAAGAAGTAAAACGTCGATTTCATCGTCTTATCTCAACGCTTTTTTGACCTCATCGAGCGTGTTGGCCACGACGAAGTGGTCGTGCCAGCTGCCCCTTATGAACCCACGCTGCTGCAAGTCGTCCAATAAGATGGTCAGCTGATTCCAAAATCCGTGCATGTTATAGAGGATGACGGGGCGTTGATGGTAGCCGATGGTCTTGGATGCCGCCACCGTAAAGACCTCGTCGAGTGTGCCTATGCCGCCGGGGAGGGCGATGAATGCGTCGGCGTGTGCCATCAACAGCTCCTTGCGGTCGGCCAGGTTGTCGCACGGGATGTCGATGTCGAGATGCTTGGAGCGTCGTCCTCCTTGCTCGATGATGCTCGGAATGACCCCCAAGGTGCGTCCGCCATGTTCCTTGACGGCGCGTGCGGCGCACTCCATCAGCCCGGAGGCGCAACCGCCAAACACCAGTGTGTGTCGCTCTTGGGCCATCCATTCGCCCAGCTCCGTCGTCAAACGGAAGTATTCTGGGTCAATCAGGTCGTTGGCGGAGCAGAAAACTGCAATATTCATTGATTTCAATATTTAGTGTTATCTTCTGCAAAAGTACCACTTTTCTGGGATAATCCCATGTGTAACCGTCGGAAATGATAGCGGTGGCCACCTCCTCCAGTAGCCCACTTCTCCGTCTTTAACGGATGACGGTAGCAGCACTGCCTTCCTCTCTTGTTAATATCGCATGAAAAAGACGTGCGCTTTACTTGAATTGTGGGAGAAAATCATTACCTTTGCCCTTGGTTAAAGGAATAGAAACAAATCAATCATAGATTAAAAAACCATGGATTTATTGAAGCAAATAGTGGCTCGCGCCCAGTCCGACAAGCAACGTATCGTGCTGCCCGAGGCCGAGGAGGAGCGCACGCTGAAGGCTGCCGACCGCGCATTGCAGGACGGATTGGCCGACCTTATTTTGATTGGTGATCCGGAGAACATCCGCCGCGAGGCCGAAGAGTGGGGCTTGAAGCATATCGGCAAGGCCACCATCGTCGACCCGAAGCACAACCCACGCAGCGAGGAGTATGCCGAGAAACTCGCCGAATTGCGCAAGAAGAAGGGCATGACCATAGAGCAAGCCCGCAAGCTCGTGACGGAAAACAACCTCTATCTGGGTTGCATGATTATCAAGACCGGCGGTGCCGATGGCCAAATATCGGGCGCGTTGTCGACCACGGGAGACACATTGCGTCCCGCCTTGCAGATTATCAAGTGTGCTCCGGGCATATCTTGCGTCAGTGGAGCGATGCTTCTGCTCACACATGAGAAGGCAATGGGCAACGATGGAGTGATAGTGATGGGCGATGTCGCCGTAACGCCCAATCCCACTGCCGAGCAGCTCGCCCAAATCGCATTTACTACGGCACAGACGGCACACAGTGTGGCCGGCATGACAGAGCCTTTTATCGCCATGTTGAGCTACTCCACGAAGGGAAGTGCGAAGGATGCCATCGACAAGCAGACGGGCAAGAGCGTCTATGTAATCGACAAGGTGAAGGATGCCGTGGCCATTGCCCACGAGAAATATCCTGAGCTGCACGTCGACGGAGAGCTTCAGGCCGATGCTTCCCTTGTTCCCGAAGTGGCTGCCAAGAAGGCTCCGGGCAGCATTGTGGCCGGAAGGGCCAATGTGCTCGTCGTTCCCAACCTCGAGGTGGGCAACATCGGCTACAAACTCGTGCAGCGACTGGGCGGCGCGGTGGCCATAGGCCCCATCCTTCAGGGCATAGCGCGCCCGGTCAACGACCTCAGTCGCGGCTGCTCTGTGGACGACATCTACTATATGGTGGCCATCACCGCCTGCCAGGCGCAGGACGCAAAGAAAGCATAATCCCCCAACCAACTAAACTATCAGCGCAATATGAAAATACTGGTTCTCAACTGCGGCAGCAGTTCTATCAAGTACAAGTTCTACGATATGGACGGTGAGCGTGTCCTTGCACAAGGCGGCGTAGAGCGAATCGGCCTCGACGAGGCTTTCATCAAGGTGAAACTGCCCGATGGAAGCAAAAAGCAAATCATGGCAGACCTGCCCACCCACAAGGAAGGCGTAGCCCTGGTGTTCAAGTGTCTGCTTGATTCCGAGTTTGGTGCCATCAAAGACCTGAGCGAAATCGACGCCGTAGGCCACCGTGTGGTGCAGGGCGGCGACCTTTTTGAGCAGAGTTGCCTCGTCACCCCGGAGGTGGAGAAGGGCATCGAGAGCCTGATTGACCTCGCTCCCGTGCACAATCTCGGCCACTTGCGCGGCATCCGTGCCGTCAATGCGCTCATGCCGCACACGCCGCAGGTCACTGTCTTCGACAATGCCTTCCACAGTACCATGCCGCCCTACGCCTATCTGTACGGCATCCCTTACGAATTATACGAGAAGTACCACGTCCGCCGCTATGGATTCCACGGAACGAGCCATCGCTATGTGAGCCAACGCGTCTGCGATTTCTTGGGAGTGGACATCAAGAAGCAGCGCATCATCACCTGCCACATCGGCAACGGCGCGTCGGTGGCTGCCGTGAAGTATGGCAAGGTCATCGACACCTCGATGGGACTCACCCCCTTGGCTGGTCTGATGATGGGCAGCCGGTCGGGCGACATTGACCCTTCGGCCGTGACCTACCTTATGAATAAGCTGGGGAAGACGCCCCAGGAGATGGCCGATTGGCTCAACACAAAGTGTGGTATGCTCGGCATTACGGGCATAAGCTCCGATATGCGTGAGGTGGAGCAGGCCGACGAAGAAGGCAACAAGCGTGCCGAGCTGGGCCTGGAGATGTACAACTACCGCATCAAGAAGTACATCGGCGCATACGCCGCGGCCATGAATGGTGTCGACATCATTGTCTGGACCGCCGGTGTGGGCGAGAACCAGGAGGGAGTGCGCTGGGATTCGCTCAAGGACATGGACTATCTGGGCGTGAAGATGGACAAGGAGCGCAACCACGTGCGTGGCAAAGAGCAAATCCTTTCTGCCGACGACTCCAAGGTGAAGGTGGTCATGATCCCCACCGATGAGGAGATAGTCATTGCCCGCGACACGATGAACATCGTCAAAGGATTGAAAAAATAAGCTCCTTGTGGGCAGGTGTTCAGCATCCTTTCCGAAGCTGATCCTGTGCCATCCGAAAAGTACTGAACGCTTACCTTATAGGTAATGCACCCCTTGCAAAGCAAGAAAGCCCCCGTCAAGTGTGAAGAATCTCACTTGGCGGGGGCTTTCAGTGTTGGGTTGCGTTAGTGTTTCTTGTGCGTCATGATGTCGAGTATCATGGTGTCGGTGGAGCACATGGCATCCTTTCCGATGTGGGTCAGGTTGCGGATGCACTGGTCTATGTCCTCGTCTATGATGCCTTCGGCCGCCGTGACGTGCCTTCCCTCCATCGCCATGGTCGCCGAAAGGACGGCAACCGACACGCCCGAGCTGATTTTGAGCGAGCAACTGGGCTTCGCCCCGTCGCAAATCATGCCCGTGAGGATGGCAATCATGTTCTTTGCCGCATAGCATGCGCGCTCGTAGCTGCCCCCCATGAGGTAGACGATGCCGCTGCTGGCACCGATGCTCGCCACCACGCAGCCGCAAAGTGCCGACAGCGGACCGAGGCTCTGCTTGATGTAGATGACCGTGAGGTGGCTCAAGGCGAGGGCGCGTATCAGCTCCTCGTCGGTGTTCTTGTTCTCCTGGGCAAACACTACCACCGGGTTGGTGGCGCAGATGCCCTGGTTGCCGCTGCCGCTGTTGCTCATCACGGGTACCATCGCGCCGCCCATGCGCGCGTCGCAGGCCAGCGCCGTCTTGGCGATGATGTGCGAAAAGATGGTGTCGCCGAAGATTCCGTGACACATGGGGCGCACAATGGTCTTGCCGAGACAGTGGCCGTAGTTGCCTTTGAGCGACTCTTCGGCCGCATGGATGTTCAGTCGCTGTGCCTCGCGGATGAACTCCAGCTCTTCCAGGGGCGACTCCGTGGCAAACTCCCACACCGTCCGCATGGTCAGCGGCGAGGATTGGGCGGACTGCCCGTCTCCAGTGGCCTCCGTCTTTTTGTCGAGAAGCACCTTGCCATCGACCTCCTCGTGGGTGAAGTGGGTGTGGGTGTGCATGATAACCGCTTGGGCACGGTGACCTCCGGCACTCACTTCGACCTCGATATAGAGCTTGTCGCAGCAGGCATTCTTCAGCCCAATGGTGATATGGTCGCCCTTGATGTAGGCCTTTCCTTCGGCCAGCGTGGCAGGAGTGAGGTCCTTGATGACCTCAAGTTGGTAGGCTGACTTGCCGACAATGGCTCCCAGGGCGATGGCAATGGGCAAACCAATCATGCCTGTGCCGGGGATGCCCACCCCCATGGCGTTTTTCAGCATGTTGCCCGACAGCAGTACGTTGATTTTCTCGGGTCTTTGCCCCAGCAGCTCCGTGGCGCGCGCCACGCAGAGGGCCACGGCCATCGGCTCGGTACAGCCCACGGCGGGCACTACTTGCTCGTGCATGAGGCGTATGATGGATTCGCGTTGATTCTTTTCCAGCATTCTTAATCGTTTTATTTGGTTTCGGCTCTGTATGGTAGTATGCTGCAAAGGTACGCAATTCCCGTGAAACGGATGCGCTAAGGCAGGGGAAATGTTGTGCCCTTGCAGTCCTTGTGGCAGCTTTGGGAATGGGTATCAAAGGTGGCATGAGGCCCTATCGCAAGGTAATTGCTATGAGATGGCGAAGATTTTTAATTTAAAAATTCGGAATTATTAATTTAAAAATTGAAGGAAAATAAATTAAAAACTCCGGCCTTTCAGGCTATAAATCCGAAGGAAAGATAACGTATTGGAAGCCAATAGCTTACATCATCCCCAATCGTCCATCTCCAATCAAATGACGATTTTGGGATAATCTGTATGCCAACTGCCCTTGTTGGGCTGTGATGGCTGTGGAAAAGGTCTTTTCGGAGGTACCGCTATGGGATGAATGGCGGGTCGCTATGGAAGCGCATTCGTTGGTGGAGGGAGGGGTGGTCAAACTCCAACAGCGTGGCATGGAGGCACATCCGTCGGGCAGCCTGCCCGTAGAGCGGGTCGCCAATGATGGGGGCGTTGAGCCCTTTGGCGTGGGCACAGTGTACACGGAGCTGGTGGGTGCGCCCTGTGGTGGGCGTGAGGCGCAGCAGAGCGGCACGATTGCCGTCGCCGAGGGTGACGATGCGCAACACTTGGTAGCGGGTGTGGGCGGGCTTGCCGTAGCGGAAGTCGACGAGCATGCGCGGTAAGTCGCAGTAGTCGTGGGCCAGTGGCAGGTCGATTTCTCCCGTCTTGCCTTCATAGAGGTGCTCCTCGTACTGGCATAGGGCGGTGTATTCCTTATGGGTGGTGCGGTGGGCAAACTGCGCTTGCAGCTCCCTTTGTGCCTTCTTTGTGCGCGCCACGACCATCAGCCCGCTGGTGAAGCAGTCCAGACGGTGGACAGAGTAGGGGCCTTCCTCGTCCGGCCAGCGGCTGGCGAGCACGGAAAGCACCGACGGCGCATCGTCCTTGCCCGGCACGGAGAGCAGTCCGGTGGGCTTGTCGATGACGGCCAAGTCGGCATCTTCGTAGAGCACGCGCACGGTAGCGGGCGACTGGGCCGCCACGGGAGCCACTTCCGCGTCCAGGCCCTGCATCATCCACGTCAGAATGGGGCGGCAGCGCAGTTGGCAGGCAGGATAATACTGCCCGTGGTGGCGCACTTCCTCCTTTGGCGAGGGTCCCCACCAGAGCATGGCGAGGCTTCGCGGCCGCAGATGATGGAGGTAGGCGTACTGCAACAGCTTCGGCTCGCAGCACTCCCCAGCCCCCGACGGGCAGCGGTCCACGTGGCGTTGTGCCTTGGGCGACAGGTGCTCGGCGTGCCACTGGTCGAAGATGGCGAGCAGATCCTTCTCCTTGCCCTCGGCATTGCGCATCCGGAACTGGGCGAAAAGCCATGCCTGCAGCTCCTCGCTCATCCGTTTGCGGTTGACGGTGAGGTGGCGAAGCTCCCTCTCGTAGTAAGTCAGCGCTGCTGTTGCCTTCCGCATCTCCTCCTTGAAGCGCGCCCGCAGCCGTCGGATTTCCCCCTTTTGAAATTGGCTCTCGCGGATCATCTCCGCCTTTTCCTCCTTCGACAGACCACCCTCTGTGCGCCGTTGGTCGCGCCGGGCTTTGGCTTCGGCGGCCTTTGCGCGCGCTTCCAGGAGCTGTTTCTCGTAGTCAGCCTCCGTATCCCTGCGCCGTTGCAGCAGGGCTTGGTAGCGCCCGTCGGTCTTCAAGGCCACGATGCAGCGGCTGATGCGCACAATCTCCGCCTCGCGCTGCTTGAAATATCCTTCGGGGCGCAGGTAGTCGAACACGGGCGGGACAAATTCGCCCTCGGGAAGCGGCCAGTCGGTCTGGCCGGAGAACGCCTGCAGATAGCCTATCTGTCCGTCTCGCTCCACAATCAGCACACCCACCATCTTGCCTTCGGCAGGGTGGGCGGGCAACAGCCGCTGCATGGCCTCCGCAGCAAGACGACTAAGTGGGTCGGGGGTGTAGTTGAACGGGTCGTTCATCCGCTGAAGGACGGGCAGGGTGGTGTGCAAAGGATGAAAAAGCATGATGGAGCAGTATGGCGAATGGGTGTCAGTCTATGTTAGAAAGAAGGCATCAATATGTTTGATTCAGGATGTTGATTTCTATATTGGGCACCTTGGAAAGTGGCTTTAGCCGACGTGCGCGCATGGCTGCTTACCCTTTGCCACCTCAAAAGTGCCTAAAGGATGTGGTTTGTCGGCCGAGGCAGCCTCCAGGTAAGACTTACAAAAACTCCTTGCCCATGCGGATGGCGGTCTCGTTGACGTACTTTCTCACCAGTGCGGAGGAGTCTTCCTTCTTGCAGACCAGCAGTACGTTGCCCTCTTCGGCCACGATGTAGCCGTCGAGCGCGCCGAGTACGGCCAGTTTCCCCTTCGACAACTTGACGATATTGTGGTGCGAGTTGTCGAAGAACGCCTTGGTGTCGAGCGTCACGTTGCCCTCGGCGTCCTTGTCCTGGGTCTCGTATATGCCGTGCCAGGTGCCCACATCGGCCCATCCAAACTGGCAACAGGCCACGCACACGTGCTCGCTCTGCTCCAGAATGCCGTAGTCGATTGACAGGTTGGGGTAGGAACGGAAGTGCTTCTGCATGTAGGTGTTCTCCTCGTCAATCGTCCAATGGGGATTGATGTCGTCGAGCTGTCGGAGCACGGCGGGCATATAGTGCATCATCGTGGCGCGCAGGTGGCGCGCGTTGGCCAGAAACGTCCCGGTGTTCCACAGCCATTCGCCGCTGTCCATGAACATTTGGGCAAACTCGCGGTCGGGTTTCTCGGTGAAAGCCTTTACATTATATATAGTGTCAAAGCCCGACGGCTCTCCCATCTGTATGTAGCCGTAGCCCGGCTCGGGGCGTGTGGGGCGTATGCCGAGCGAGAGCAGCACGTCGTTGTCGGCCACGAAGCGCAGCTTTTCGCTTATGCAGTCGGCAAAAGCTGCCTCGTTGAGGATGATTTGGTCGGCTGGCGTGATGACGACGGAGCCAGAGGGGTCGATCCGCAGGATGCGGTGGAGCGCCCAAGACACGCTCGGGGCGGTGTTTCGCTGCACGGGCTCAAGGATGAGTCGGTCGGTTGCGATGTCTGGAAGCTGCTCGCGCACGAGCGCACCGTAATGCTCGTTGGTGGTGATGATGATGTGGTCGGGTGGGAGAATCTTGGTGAATCGTTCGTAGGTCTGTTGCAGCAGTGTGCGTCCCGTGCCGAAGAAGTCCAGGAATTGCTTCGGCCTCTCCTCGCGGCTGGAAGGCCAAAGACGTCGTCCGCGGCCTCCGGCAAGGATGATGCAGTAGTTGTGATTAGGTGTTCCCATCATAGTCCTAAGGTTTATGTTGAACATACGAAAGTACATATAAATCTTCAAATGGGCAAAATATTTAAGAATAATCAAAGAAAAATTTGTTTTCTTCAAAAAGACTTTGTACCTTTGCAGCCGCATTAAGCCCAGATGGCGGAATCGGTAGACGCGCTGGTCTCAAACACCAGTGGAGCAATCCATCCCGGTTCGAGCCCGGGTCTGGGTACAGCATTGGAGAAAGATGAATTTCTTTCTCCTTTTTCTTTTCTGCTTTCCTGTAACAGCTTGGCTTTCTGATAGATGAGGCGATTGCTCGGTGGGAAGTGTTGGCCGGTCCAAACAGGTTCAGTTGTAGTATGAGAAGTGCTTCTTTGACGAGCTTGCAGCTTCTCAAGCCGAGGCAGTTTCCCAAAATATGTGGCTTGTCTATGATTCCGCTGGTGCGAAAGTATCATCCGAACTTGCTCTTCATTTTTCCTTTTATGGGTGTGAAATGTGAGTTTTTATGCTCCTTTGTCGCCAAAATTAATTTTCAAAAGGAAGCTCCACCCCAGTATTTGTCAAGACAAAGCCATTCTAAATCCACCTTAATACAATCTTATTAAAAAAGATAAAATTCCCCAGTCTCTATAAGGTGTAACGGAAAGTTTTTCTAAATTTGCACCCCAAAGAAAATCCAAAAAGTCAGATGCAAGAAAATTTGGTGATAGTGGAGAGCCCCGCCAAGGCGAAAACCATAGAGAAGTTCTTAGGAAAAGACTTCAAGGTGATGTCATCCTATGGCCACATCCGCGACTTGAAAAAGAAGGAGCTGAGTATAAACCTGGACACTTTTGAGCCTTGCTACGAGATTCCGGAGGAGAAAAAGCCGCTGGTTGCGGAACTTAGACGTAATGCCCGCGACGCACAAAGAGTATGGCTGGCTTCCGATGAAGATCGGGAGGGAGAAGCCATATCGTGGCATCTGTGCGAGGTGTTGGGTTTGGACGAGAAACAGACCAACCGCATCGTGTTCCACGAGATTACCAAACCAGCCATTGTTCACGCCATTGAGACACCCCGTCATCTGGACATGAACCTTGTCAATGCACAGCAGGCACGCCGCGTGCTCGACCGTCTGGTGGGCTTTGGACTGTCGCCCGTGTTGTGGCGCAAGGTGAAACCGTCGCTCTCTGCGGGTCGAGTGCAAAGCGTAGCGTTGCGTTTGATCGTCGAGCGCGAGCGCGAAGTGCAGTCTTTCCACAGTGAACCATTCTACCGCATCAATGCCATTTTCTCGCTTTCCAGCCCTGATGCCACCCCAGTGGAGGTGAAGGCGGAGCTGAATCATCGCTTCCCCACCCATGAGGAGGCCCTCCGTTTCCTTGAGGCTTGCCGTGGAGCGCGCTTCCAAGTGGCCGCTGTGGCCAAGCATCCCGTCAAGCGTTCGCCCGCTCCTCCGTTCACCACATCGACACTTCAGCAGGAAGCGGCCCGCAAGCTCGGCTTCTCGGTCTCCCAGACGATGATGGTTGCCCAGCGGTTGTACGAGGCTGGTAACATTACTTATATGCGAACGGACAGCGTCAACCTCTCTTCGCTGGCCATTAACACGAGCAAAGAGGAAATCACGAAGCTCTATGGCGAGCGATACAGCAAGCCTCGGCAGTTCCATACCCACTCTAAAGGTGCACAGGAAGCCCACGAGGCCATCCGCCCCACATACATGTCAAACAAGACAATAGAGGGAACGCAGCAGGAACGCCGTCTCTATGAGCTGGTGTGGAAGCGTACCTTAGCCTCGCAAATGGCCGATGCCGAGCTGGAGAAGACCACCGTCAACATCGATATCCTGCCCGATTCGGATGAGGCTCGCACCTGCGTAGAGGGGCATCGTTTCGTTGCTCAGGGCGAGGTTACGGTCTTCGACGGTTTCATGAAAGTCTATCGGGAATCGACAGACGATGAGTCTGCCGACAGCTCCGCCAACACTTTGCCGCCCATTAAGGATGGTGATGAGTTGTGCCGCCATGAGATTACCTCGACGGAACGATTTTCCCAGCCCCCTGCCCGCTACACAGAGGCCAGCCTTGTGCGCAAGATGGAGGAGCTGGGCATAGGCCGCCCATCGACCTATGCGCCCACTATCTCTACCATTCAGCAGCGCGAATATGTCGAGAAAGGAGACCGTAAAGGTAAGGAGCGAAGCTATCGTGTGGACACACTCAAGGGCGACGGGGTCGTTTCGGAAGAGCGCACGGAGATGGTAGGAGCCGACAAGGGAAAGCTGATCCCCACAGACGTGGGCACGGTTGTTACCGAATTCCTCCTGCAAAACTTCCCGGACATCATGGATTACAACTTCACCGCGCGCGTGGAACAGCAGTTTGACAAGATAGCCGAGGGCAAAGACCAGTGGCGTGAGGACATGCGCACCTTCTATGGACAGCTTGAGCCCGAGATAGAAAAGGTGATGAATGAGCGCAGCGAGCACCGTGTCGGCGAGCGTTTGCTGGGGGAAGAGCCTGCGACAGGCAAGCCAGTGTCGGTCAAGATAGGTCGCTATGGCCCAGTGGTGCAGATAGGTGCGGCGGGCGACAAGGACAAACCGCGCTTTGCGCAGCTTCCTTCCGATAAGTCCATCAGCACCATCACGCTCGACGAGGCATTGGAATTGTTTAAGCTCCCGCGTACTCTCGGTACTTTTGAGGGGTCGGAAGTGACTGTCGGCACAGGACGTTTCGGACCCTATGTGCGCCATGAGGGGAAATATGTCAGCATTCCCAAAGGGACCGACCCGCTCTCCATTACCCTCCAGGATGCCATTGTGCTCATTGCTGCAAAGCGCAAACAGGAGGAGGAAAAACACCTCAAGAAGTTTGACGACGACCTCGAGATACTCAAAGGCCATTGGGGTCCATACATTGTATATAAGGGAAAGAATTACCGTATACCCAAAAACCAGCGCGAAACGGTCACGGAACTCACTCAAGAGCAGTGTCTTGAGATTGTCAAGAATGCTCCCGAACCGAAAGTTAGGGGCAGAAAACGCCGCTCGTGAGACACCATATTAAGTCTCCCGAAACCCCTTTCATCCCCAGCGACGCCTTAATTACGTCGTGGGGAGGTCGTCGTGTCATCTTCGTTGGCTACATGGGGGCTGGCAAGACCACCATCGGACGCCAGCTTGCCCTAAGTCTTGGCCAGCCTTTCTATGACCTCGACTGGTACATTGAGTCGAGGATGAGGTGTACAGCCAAGCAACTTTTCGATGAGAGAGGGGAGGAGGGATTCCGCAAGGTGGAGCATAATATGCTCCATGAGGTCGCCGAATTTGAGGATGTTGTGATCTCTTGTGGAGGTGGTGCGCCTTGCTTCTACGACAATATGGACTATATGAACCGCCAAGGAGCCACCGTTTACCTCAGGGCTAAGCCCGATGTGCTCTTTGGACACCTCAATATGGGTCGTCGGGTGCGTCCTCTGCTGCTCAATAAGACCCCAGAGGAGGTGCGGGAGTTCATCTGCAAGCAGCTGGTGGAGCGTGAACCTTATTATAAAAAGGCAAAATATACGCTCGATGTGACGTTGCTTGACAACTTCGAAAAGATCGAAAACACCGTCGCCACCCTTCGTAAGGTGCTCGGAATAGATGCATAAGGCGTGTTGGAGCACCCCATAGGCTGCGACCGACTATACCTTTTTATAAATAATCATTTGCCAGAAAAAGAGAAACCAAAGCTGAAATGAAGAAGTGGACCATAGAGGACGCAAAGGAACTCTATAATATCAACGGGTGGGGAGGACCCTATTTTAACATCAATGAGCGGGGCAATGTCTATGTCACGCCAGAAAAAGACAAGACACAGCAAGTCGATCTCCACGACGTGATGCAGGAACTTGCCCTCCGGGGAGTGACTCCACCCGTGCTGTTGCGCTTCCCCGACATCCTCGACAACCGTATAGAGGAGACTTCCAAGTGCTTCGACCGCGCCCGGGAGGAGTATGGATTCAAGGGCGACAACTTCATCGTCTATCCCATTAAAGTGAATCAGATGCAGCCAGTCGTCGAGGAAATCATCTCTCATGGACGCAAATTCAACCTCGGCCTGGAAGCTGGATCCAAGCCGGAGTTGCACGCTGTCATCGCCGTTCAGTGCCAAAGCGACTCGCTCATCATCTGCAACGGCTACAAAGACGAAAGCTATATCGAGCTGGCCTTGCTGGCTCAGAAGATGGGAAAGCGCATCTTCATCGTCGTGGAGAAGCTCAACGAGATAGACATTATCGCCAAAATGGCGCGCAGGATGAACGTTCGACCCAACATTGGCATCCGTATCAAGCTCGCAAGCAGCGGATCGGGCAAGTGGGCGGAAAGTGGAGGCGATATGTCTAAGTTTGGTTTGACTGCCTCCGAGGTGCTTTCAGCGCTCGAAAAGCTCGAAAAGGCGGGCTTACAAGACTGTCTCCGTCTCATTCACTTCCATATCGGCTCGCAAATCACGAAGATTCGCCGCATACAAACCGCCCTCAATGAGGCTGCGGAGTTCTATGCCAACCTGCGAAAGATGGGCTACTCGGTCGATTTCGTGGACTGTGGGGGTGGTCTCGGGGTCGATTACGACGGCACACGCTCCTCCAACAGCGAGAGTTCCATCAATTATAGCATTCAGGAGTATGTCAACGACTGCGTGGACACGTTTGTTGAGACTGCCGACAAGTACGGAATCCCCCATCCCAACCTCATCACTGAGAGCGGACGCAACCTCTCCGCCCACCACAGCGTGCTCGTCATCGATGTGCTCGAAACCGCCTCGCTACCCGAAATGTCGGAAGATTTTGAGGCGAAGGACTCCGACCACAAGCTCGTCAAGGACCTCTACCAGATATGGGACAACCTCAATCCGCGCACAATGCTTGAGGATTGGCACGACGCGGAGCAGATACGCGAGGAGGCACTGGAGCTTTTCTCCCATGGTCTCGTCGATTTGAAGACCCGTGCCGAGATAGAGAGCATGTACTGGAGCGTGTGCCACGAGGTGAACTTGCTATCGAAGCAGATGAAGCACGTCCCCGATGAGCTGCGTAACATCGACAAACTGCTTGCCGACAAGTACTTCTGCAACTTCTCCCTGTTTCAGTCGCTGCCCGACAGTTGGGCTATAGACCAGCTTTTCCCCATCATTCCGCTCCAGCGCCTTAACGAACGCCCCACGCGCAAGTGCACTTTGCAGGACATTACCTGCGACAGCGACGGCAAGATAGCCAACTTCGTGACCTATAGTCAGGTCTCCAACGTGCTGCCCGTCCATGCTTTGCGTGCCAAAGAGCCTTACTACCTCGGCGTGTTCCTCGTGGGCGCATACCAAGAGATACTCGGCGACCTCCACAACCTGTTCGGTGACACCAACGCCGTACACATTTCCATCAAGAATGGCAAGTACAATATCGACCAAGTGTTTGAGGGAGAGACCGTCGAGGAGGTGCTCGAATACGTGCAGTACGACCCGAAGAAACTGGTGCGTCACCTTGAGCAGTGGGTCACGAAGAGCGTCCGGACGGGCAAGATTTCCTTGGAGGAGGGCAAGAATTTCCTCTCCAACTACCGCAACGGACTCTACGGCTACACCTATTTGGAGTAAAACTTCATTTTGCAAAGGCGGAGCAAGCAAAAGAGCCTGCCCTGAAAGTCAAGCTGTTTACAGCATTTGATTTTCAGGACAGGCTCTTTTCGTATTCCCACTTGTCCTCCGTTGGCTGGGGAGACCCTTGTCAGGAGGGCTTCCCCAATTCCGTATATTAGCTGATGCCGGCTGACCAACAATCTAAAAGGTCAGGTTGAAGAGCAGGCGGATGCCCCACCGGTCGATGTTGTCGTAGTTGCGGTAGCTCATTCGGCGCACATAGGTCACGCCCAGCACGTTGAAAATGTTGTGCACACCAGCTTCCACCTCCCAGTAGGGGGTCTTCCCGATGACGCGTGACCCCTCGGGCAACTGGAAGAGCTTCGGGTCGTCAGGGTGCAACAGGGGGTTGTTCTTGCTCGTAAGGTCGCCCCACATTGCCTTCACGGAGAAGTACTCGCGCCACTTGAGCTTCTTGAGCAGCGGCAGACGGTTGAGCAGTTTGCCGTTCATGTCCCACGACACGCTGACGAAGAGCTGCCGGTCGGTGAGAAACTCCATGTTGTTCATCAGGTTGAACGTCATCTCATTGTCAAGGTAGGTGATGTTGGTGGGGGGCATAATCAGCAGCGGGAAGGGCACTTTGTTCCATTGCACGGCGCCGTTGGCGCGCAAGTCGACAAATCCCCATGACCCTAACCATTGCCGTTTATAGACTTTCAGCTCGGTCTGGTTGAGCTGGTACTGCCCACCGAGCACACCGCTCACCCCCATCGTATGGGTCAGCGAGAAGTCGGGATGGTCGAGGTTCACCGGCCATCGGCGCTGCTTGGTGTTGATAAACGTCTGCCCTGGGCAGAAGCGTATGCCCGCAGAAAGCTCCGTGGTGCGTATCTTGCGCACCTCCGGTGCACCATTGACGGGCAGAAAATGCAGGTCGCCGGCCACTTCGTTGCTCTCAGCCTTTACGCCGGCGTTGAAGCTGAGCCCCCAGTTGGTCTCATAGACAAACGATACCTGCTGCCTGTCGTAGAAGTACATCTGTCTCACGTCCTGGGTGCGGAGGGACATGAATACGTTGTCCTTGTTGTTGATGAGGTATTTGTCCGAGGGCGACATCACGTCCCGCTCCGATGAGAACACGAGGTTGCGCATCGGGTACTCAAATGGGGAGTTTTGCTTTTTGTTGAAAGCGTAGGTCACCTCCCCTCCATAGTACCATCGGTTGGAGCGGGTGCCGTAAGCGCCATATCCTTTCAGGAAGAGGTGGGGGTTGAGTGCCGCCATCGTTCGGGCAGAGGCACGGAATCGGTAGCCGTCCACGAAGTTATGCGACACGATAGTGTTTACCGGGCCAATGTCCACCTTGCTCTTTTCCCCTGCGTGCCCGGTCTCTATGAAGTTCTCCGCAAAGGCTTTCACGCCCAGCATGATGATTCCGAATCCCTTGGAGCGGCGGATGCGATCGACCAGGTTGTCGATATTGCGCTCGCTGCGGGTCAGCTCCACGGGTCGCTCACGCTGCCAGAAGGCATCGTCGCGAATCCTTGCGTTGGCCTCCTCGATGGTGCGGGCCTTGCCGCGGAGCAGGGAGCGCGGGATGTCGTCAAACTTATACTCGTCGAGACGGGTCGTCCGCGTCACCAACGCCTGTGGCAATAGCCCCGTGAGGCTCATCTCCGCCCACATGTCATCGTGCGTCAGCACCCACTCTCCGTTCTCCAACCGTGTGTATTGCTGCTCTATGCGCATGGATTTCACCCAGTTGACGTCGCTCTTCTTGGGAATGTTGAGCACGCATTGCTTGACGTGCAGCGTGGAATCCTTGAGCACATAGAGGTCGCCGGTGAACCCGAAGTCCTGCTGGTTGGCAGGGTAGAAGCGCAGATGATAGCAGCTGTCGCCCTCCACCTGCACCGTGTCCTGTATGTAGAAGTGGTAGAAGCTGATCGCCGTGCGGCCGATGGGGCTGGGAAAAGGATACTGCATGAGGCGGATATGGTCGTCGTAGAGGTTCACGTCCGTGAACACCTCCTTGAGCATGGTGTTCACGATCTCACCTGTTTGCAGCAACTTGTTGAGTCCCTTCGAGTGTTGTCCGACGATGACATCGCGTGTCTTCTTCGGGTCTTTGCTGTACAGATGGTGGGTCACCGTCTCGCTCATGGTCAGCGGCAGGACATACTTCCCGTTGTACTCCGACTTCTCCACGCCCTCGCTGTACCACTTCTCCGGCTTCAGTTTGGCCGTGTCGATGTCGTTGCGTGCCAGCGTGATCTTCTGATATTTCATGAACTGGTAGTAGGGGTGGTTCTCCAGATCCGACAATTTCTTCGCCTCAATGACGCGCCGCATCAGCTCCACGGCAGGATTGTCCTTTCTTTTGTACCGCTTCCTTCGACCATGCACCTCCACTTCCGCCATATTGGTCGATTCCGACTTGAGCTTAAAGTTCAGCACCATGGTGTCGTCCTTCACCTTTATCTTCTCCGGCTTGTAGCCTACGCTGCTCGCCACCAGCACGTGGCCAGCCCGTTGGGCGATGGTGAAGTGTCCCTCGTCGTCGCTCTGCACACTGATGGAAGTGCCCTCGTAACCCACGTTGGCGTAGGGCACGGGGTAGCCGTCGTCGGCATCCAGCACCTGTCCGGTGATTTGCGCGCGCATGTGGGCGGCGAGCATTGACAAAAAGAAAAGGAGGAGAATCTTAATATCCGATGCTTTTCTCATAAAACCCGATTTCATCTATTTCGTTTGTGATAACAAGAATGGGTGCAAAGTTATGGAATAAATTCGGAATCGTAGAAACTGAACGCGCACATTTAGTTTTCTTTTGCACCCTGGGACCGCCCATTTTCCTGCGAAATTCCACATGATAACGGGTAACAGCCCAACAGGGCATACAACCATTTCCTTGTCTTACTGGCGATGCACCCAAATGGGCATTTCTCAAAGGCGTGGAGGCTGAGGCGCTGGAGCATCATCGACAGGACGATTACCGGGTTTGTAGCCAACCGTTTCCTGCGCTGTAAAGCGGTTCAGTAAAGGACAGGGTAGCCTGTCAGGCTAATCGGTAAAATTGCAAAGAAAGTATGATGCCAATTCCGTTAAAATCAAGCACGATGGTAAATGAAGAATGGAACTAATTATCTGATAATCAGATGGTTATACTAATACTTTGCAATATGGCTCATATTGCGTTGCGATTCAGCCCCTATTACGTTGCGATTCAGCCCCTTTCACACGCTGATTCAGCCCCTATTATGAGGCAATAGGGGCTATATTGCAACACCCTGTTGGCAGCCATGCAGACTCAGCCCATTTCGCGTGCGTTTTCTTTCTGTATCTCACCCCTTAGAATCAGTCTCCATGACAGGGAATTAAGGCGGTGCAGGGGTACGATAAAGTTAAGAGAGGTTAACGGCGGTAACAAAACCGCCCCGAAATCGTCTTGGATATAGAAAGGAAATGAAAGAGGTCAGTTTTCGGAACGATGTGCTTCCGCTGAAAAACGTACTTTTCAGGCTTGCCTTTCGCATTACGTCGAATCGCGAGGAAGCGGAGGATATCGTACAAGAGACACTGATACGAGTCTGGGGTAAGCGTGCGGAGTGGGGCGCGATAGACTCTTTGGAGGCCTTCGCCCTGTCCGTCTGCCGCAATCTCTCGCTCGACTACACCCGGCGCAGCGGCCGCAATGATGCCTCACTCGATGAGGCCGGGGCAGCGCAGCAGGCCGTGAGCCACAGCAACCCCTACGAGCAGGCGGACCAGAACAACCGCGTGCGCATCGTGAGGCAAATCATTGACACCCTTCCCGAGAAGCAAAGGACGTGCATTCACTTGCGCGACTTCGAGGGAAAAAGCTACAAGGAAGTGGCAGAAGTGATGGGCATCAGCGAGAGTCAGGTGAAGGTGAACATCTTCCGGGCCCGTCAGGCTGTCAAAACAAAGTTTGAACAATTGGACCAATATGGACTATAAGTACATAGAACAACTGTTGGAGCGCTATTGGCGCTGCGAGACGACCCTGCAAGAGGAAAACATCTTGCGCTCGTTCTTTTCTCAGGAGGATGTGCCTGTGGAGCTGTTGGCCTACCGTGACCTCTTCGTTGCCCAGTGTGACGAGAAGGAAGAGAACACGCTCGATGAGCGTTTCGATGAGCGGATGATGGCACTAATGGACGAGCAGAAGCTGGTTCGGCCTGTCGCTGTGACGATGCGGCAACGCCTGATGCCGCTTTTCAAGGCCGCAGCGGTCGTGGCCATCGTGTTGACATTGGGCAATGCCGCGCAGATGGCTTTTGAGCCCTCTGACGATACTTCCCCCGAGGAGGTGATGGCAGGCTACAACAAGCTGCACGAAGGACCCTCGGTGGCCAAGGCGGACACGGCAAAGACCGACTCGCTGAACAAGAATCAGGCTCAGTCGACGTCGGTACTCCAACAACAATAACCCGAATTCTCAATGCTATATTAAAATAAATCAACGTAAAACAAAAAACGAAGCTGTGAAGTTTCAATTCTCTCATTTTTTCATGGAACATAACCAATGATGGTGGACCGCCGCGCAATGCGTGGCGGTCCATTTGTTTTATTAGTCATCCTCACGAGAAGGAGGTGGGATGCTAATGGCTATGGATTTACCAAAACATGCGCAGAGTTGTTCATTTTTCGTGAAATAGTACTTTTTGCCAATCGCTTCGCATAGTTTTCAGCGGGAAATGATTACCTTTGCGCACAATAAACAACCTCAGAAAATTGTTTTATTCAATAATTATGCTAAATCTTAAAAAGAAATTTTTCGCTGTTGCGCTTTCTCTGTTCTGTGCAGGACAGCTGATGGCCGTGCCCGCCTTCCCGGGCAAGATGGTCGCTAAGCAGGCGGATGGGACGACGATCACCATCCAGAAGCTGGGCGACGAGCACTATCACATGACGGTAACCGAGGATGGCTACCCACTGTTGTACAACGCTGCGACCCGTAACTACGAGTATGCCGAGCTGACTGAGCAGGGATTGGTCAGCAGCCGCATCGTCGCTGCGCCCGCCTCACAACGCGATACGCGTGCCAAGACCTATCTGGGTCGGCTCGACAAGGCGGCCATGATGCAGATTGCAGAGAAGCAGTTTGCGGCAGCCGTGGCCAAATTCAATGCCGAAAGCGTTGCCGCCAAGAAAAGTGCGGCAGCCAACAAGGCCAATGGACCACAGCGAGTGAGAATCAGTGACGTGCCCACGCTGGGCAAGCAGAAGGTGCTCAACATCTTAGTGGAGTTCTCCAACCGCAAGTTCTCCATGGAAGACCCAAAGGCCTACTACGACAAGTTCTTCCATGAGAAGGGATTTAGTGAGAATGGTGCCCATGGCTCCGTACACGATTTCTACTCCGAAGGGTCTGGGTACAACTATGACCCGGACATCGATTGCTATGGCCCTGTGCAGGTGTCGGGCACCTATCAGAGCTATGCGGGCAGCGATGGTACGGAGTCTGCCTACAAGATGATACAGGAGGCGTGCCGTCTTCTCTACCAGCAGGGTGTGGACTTGTCGCCCTATGACACCGATGGTGACGGCAAAGTGGACAATGTCTACGTCATCTACGCCGGCTATGGGCAGGCAGATTCCAACGTGCCGAACACCATCTGGCCGCACAGCTGGAACCTCTCTTTGGCCGGACAGGAGATTACACTGGGCAAGGTGAAGGTGGATCGCTACGCCACCTCGCAGGAGCTGAATGGCCAATCGAGCAAGCCCGTGGGCATTGGTACGTTCGTTCACGAGTTCGGACACGTGCTTGGACTCGCTGACCACTACAACACGGTGAATTCAGCCTCTTCCAATACGCCAGGCAGCTGGGACTTGATGTGCTCTGGCTCCTACAACAACGACCAGAATTGCCCTCCAACATTTAGCGCATTTGAGCGCCATTCGTTGGGCTGGATTAACCTAACAGAGCTTGATCCCGCTACCACCGACACGCTCGTCACCGTCCCCGCGCTCGAGGATCAGAACTTTGCCTACCGCGTAAGCATCTCCGGCAAGGACAATGAATACTTCATTATCGAGAACCGTCAGCAGAAAGGATGGGACCAGTATCTCCCCGGTCACGGCATTTTGGTGTGGCATCTGGACGAGGATCAGCGCATTTGGGATGCCAATTCTCCTAACAACGACTCCAATCACCCGCGTGTGGACATCATCGAGGCGGACCGTCGAAACACCTACACTGGCGATGCCGGCGACGCATTCCCCGGATCCAGTGGGGTGACATCGTTTGAGTTCAACGGCTGGTACGACCGCAACGTGTTCGGTTTTGCCTATGTGGACGAGACGGAGGGCGCAGACGCGCGCTTCTTGCTCACGGGAAGCAACTACAGGCTGGACAATCCGGAGGTGACGGTCAGCAATGTCCGCGGCCGTTCCGCCCAGGTCACCTGGTCAAAGGTGAAGTACGCCAAGAGCTACAACGTGGCTTTGATGCAGAATGGGGAGGTTGTGGAGTCCTCTTCCACCACCGACAACGTGGTAGAGTTCTCCGATCTCCAACCGATGACGGAATATACGGCCGTCGTGCAGGCCGCATTGTCCGACTATGTGTCCGACAGCGTGAAGGTAAAATTCACCACTACCGAGCTTGCCTTCGACGAATGCAAGGTGAATGCGACGGGAGCGACGAACATTACCGATAATTCGTTCACCGCAAACTGGGAAGCTGTCAAGAATGCCCAGCAGTATAGCGTGACGCTCTATGAGCGTTCGATGAATGGTGAGACCGATCTCACTTGCGGATTCGACAATGGTGTGAAGGATCTCCCTGAGGGATGGACTACTTCTGCCACCACGACCAGCGGCTCTTACTATGGTGAGGCCAAGCCCTCTCTGCGCATGAACGTTGACGGTATGTACCTCACCATGTGCGTCAAAGGCACGAAAGTGAAGCGCTTGAAGTTCTGGCGCCGCTCAAGCAACGACGCTTGCAAGATTGTTGTCGATGAGTTCGTCAACGGTCAGTGGACCTTAGTGGGCGACACCCTGCAGCCCAAGGCGGCCAACAAGGCGGTGGAGAACATGGCTATCAACGATGCCGACAGCGTGCGCATCAGCGTTCGCGTGCCGAAGGGATATGTATTGATCGACGATGTAAGCCTCACTTACAACTATGAGGTCACCAATCCGCTGAAGACTGTGGAAGTGGAGGGCAACAAGACCTACTTCAACTTCACGGATCTTGACAACTCTGTGCTTTATGCTTACAGCGTAATTGCCCGCAATGGCGACGTAAGCAGTATCTCCAGCGACATCGTTGCCGTACCTGAACTTAATATAACGGGTATCGGAACGGCGGAGATCGCAAGCGAGGCTGACGCTAATGCGCCCGTATTCGACCTTCAGGGGCGTCGAGTGGCAGTCGCAACGCAGCTCAACCGTCTGCCGAAGGGCATATATATCGTCAATGGCAGAAAGGTCGTCGTGAAGTAACGGCAGGCTGAAAGCCAACTAACGCATAAGCAGACTGTGCGTCCCAGTGAGAAAGGACGGGCAGTCTGCTTTTTCTGTTTTTACCCTTTTCCCTTGGTCGGACGGAAATATTATAGTACTTTTGCAAGGGTTTCATCCTATTAAATAAGTATATGGAGAATCAGAAAAAGCACCCTGCTAAGATTGATATTGCCGTCCTGATGCTGTTTTTCAGCCGTGCCGACCTTTTCGGTAAAGTGTTTGAGCAAGTGCGCAAGGCACGTCCCGCCAAGCTGTTCCTATATCAGGACGGTGCAAGAGAGGGCAACGAGCGCGACAAGGAGGGTATAGCTGCCTGCCGGGCCATCTGTGCCGATGATCAAATCGACTGGGAATGTGAGGTGCACCGCCATTATTGTGACCGCAATCAGGGCTGTGACCCGTCGGAATACCTGTCGCAAAAGTGGGCGTTCTCCATTGTGGACAAGTGTATTGTGCTCGAGGACGATGACCTTCCGGCACAGTCCTTCTTCCCCTTCTGTAAGGAAATGCTCGACCGCTATGAGCATGATGAGCGCATAGGGATGGTCTCCGGGATGAATATCGACGAGGTAACGCCAGATGTTTCCGACTCCTATTTCTTCACATCCGCCTTCTGTATCTCGGGCTGGGCGTCTTGGCGGCGTGTCATAGACCAGTGGGAGGGCGACTATGGCTTCCTTGACGATGCGGAAACAATGGGCAAACTGCGCGCCTTCTGTAAGGCCAGACGAGTGCGTAAGGACTTTATCCCGATGTGTCAGGCCCACCGCGCCTCGGGCAAAGAGCATTATGAAAGCATCTTTTGGGCCTCTCAGCTGCTTCATTCTCGGCTGGCTATCATGCCCCAACAGAACCAAATAACCAACATTGGGTTGTCAGCCGACTCCACACACTTCGTTGGTGGCTTGGAGACTACGCCTCGAGGACTGAGGCGTATCTTCACGTTGAGGCCCCATGAGCTTCAGTTTCCCCTGCGCCATCCGCGCTATGTGATAGAAAATACGGCCTACAAGGAACGTTATTACCGCGCCAATGCGTGGGGACATCCATGGATAAAGGTGGGGCGTTCTTTTGAGGAGCTGTGGCTGAATCTGCTGCATGGCAACTTCAACGTCATACAAAAGGCCGTGCGTAAGCGCATTGCCAAGTGGCTGGGGCGCGTGGACCACGGATGAGGATTACCTGAAAGCAGCTGCAAAAGAGCACCTTCTGTGGCATCTTTCAGCCGCCTCCGACCCTTAACATCCTCTCCGCCATCCAGCAATAGAAACTGTAAAGACTGAAAATAATCGCCAAAATATTCCGTTGTTTCAGAAAAACATCGTATCTTTGCATCCGCTTAACGGCATTCGGGATGTAGCGCAGTTGGTAGCGCACTACGTTCGGGACGTAGGGGTCGGGCGT
>ERZ808252.149-NODE-149-length-75710-cov-4.703377_pt1 | contig 75710 bp, 73 predicted proteins | sample MGYA00521242_ERZ808252 | MGnify/ENA primary metagenome ERZ808252 (study PRJEB31516, sample SAMN03275581) | gut metagenome | biome: mammalia-associated habitat; material: feces | host: Papio cynocephalus | place: Kenya | collected 2012-08-07 ... | reverse complement strand
TACCCGTCTTATTTAATCTTATTTTTCTCTTGACTTTTCATAGCTGGTCTCCTTGATTTGTGGTAGCCTCAGTATAAGACCTCACACCATGTGAGATGCAAGAGGAAAAATAAAAAATGCCCTACTTTTTTTGCAGAGCATTCAAAGTCCATTATGTACGATCCAGCGGGATTTGGAGTTCAATGAGATATTTTGCGGGGTCACTCTCATTCCACGGGCCTCTGTGTACGATTTGACGCATGGGGTTTGCCATTTTGTATTCGCTGTTTTTCTGCAGCCAGTCAGCAAAAGCGAGGTAAGCTCCTTTGATATTTGCAAAGTCACCATAGACCATTGTGCAGGCCATATACGGGACAGCCTCCGTCATGCGGAAACAGAATGGAGCTTCTGCCGTCCCCGTTTTCTTTACCGGAGCGCATAACTCAATATCCACATCCGTCTCTCGATATTCTGTATCGTGATAAATGGAAAACGTATTGCCAATCAGTTCTGTTTTCTGTGTATTCGCAAAAGCAGAAAGCTCGCGCCATAGTTCACCTTCGGAATAGTAGTTCGGTACAACTCTCCGTAGGGACAACACCGGATATGCAGGAATCGACTTGACGGAGATGTTATAATGCAGTTCGCCCTTTCCGCTTTGTAATTCATTTTTGGCAAGCTCAATTTTTCGTAGCTTTTCCTGCTCGGCCTGTATTGCATTTTCTATCTCTGAGCGCTTTTTGTTAAGCTGCATGAGGAGGGAGCGCTCGTCCATCGTCAGGGCAAGCGCGATTTCTGAAACATTCAGTCCGCTGTCCCGCAAATACAGAATCTTATTCAGACGTGGAATCTGTTCTACGGAATACAGCCGGTGTCCCGTCCATTTGTCAACCTCCGCCGGTATCAAAAGGCCGACCTCATCATAGTACCGCAGCATACGAATAGATACCTGCGTCAGCCTTGAAAATTCACCTATTCTAAACACTCTATCACCTCCACCTATTATTATAGCAAGTATCATTTATACTTCAAGTATAGGTAAGCAGCCGTAAATCCCTTTTGGAGTTTCAAATCGTTTCGTCAATAAAAAGCAGTTACATACCGTTTTCTCTCTTAGAACAGACTATTTAATCTCTTGCATTAAGAGATTTTAGACCGTTTCATAAGAAGCCTCATTATGTAAGGCAAAAGAGCAAACAGGGGAAAGAAAACCTCTGTTTTTCCTTTGCCCTTTTTTAATACGCCGGGATGCCATATCCAAGAATCTCATAATGCCCCACGGGGTATTGGTTTTGTCGGCAACTATCGCCGGAATTGCCCTCGATGGTGTAGACAATGCCGTTTTCGCATTTCTCCACGATGCCGACATGATCGGACTGCCCATCCTGTGGGCCGGAGCTGCCTTTATTGTCCCAATCGAAGAAAATGATCTGACCTGCCGACGGCTCAAAGCTGCCGTCCTGCCATTGCCCACGGTCTTTGAACCATTGCACCCCATTGACACAGCCTGCGAACTTCGGAACAACGCCGCTGTCGATATAGCCACACTCGTTGGCACACCAGCTTACAAAGCAGGCACACCATTCCACACGGGAATCAAAGCCGTACCATGACCAATAAGGTTGACCGCCCACATTGCCGATCTGCGACAGCGCCACCGTAACGATAGCATCGTCCCCGGAATAGATGCCGTAAAGGACGGCAGACCACATACTGCGATTTTCCTCGGCAAGCAGTTCGGAAAGCTGCTGCCGCTGGTCGGCGTTAAAGTTGAAATGCTCTGCCATTTCCTCGGCTGTCTTGTGGCTGACCGTAATATAAAGGTGGGTGCGTGTGACCGTCGTGGTGGTTTCCACGATATTCCCATGGCCGTCGTCGGTTTCGGTGATAATTTCCTCGGTCTTGCTCTCGGTGCGGGAAGATAGCTCGTTCATCTGCCAAAAAATATCTTTGAGGATGGCTTTCTTGGCATCGTCCACCGTGGCGACCTCCTGCGGATCGTCGGGATCGGTGGTGGTTTTCACCGCATACACCGCCAGCACCTCTGGCCAAACCGCACGGGAGCCGGACATTTCCAGCTCGTCATAGGTGAGATTTGCCCTTGTGGTGTCGATCTGCGATTGATAGTCGGCGTTGATCTCCTGCACGGCCTGCCGCATGGTCTGTCCCGTGCCGCTGTCCTCGCCGGAGAAAAAGATGCCGAAGCAAGAGCCGGCGATCAGCCCGATCACGCACATCACAAGGATGATGACTACCGCAACCCAGCCGCCCGCGGCAATGGCAGCAATCAGCGCCTTTGTTCCGGCAATGATGGCTTTGACGGCGGCAGCGGCAGCCTTGACCGCCGCCTTAATGCCTGCCGCAGTTGCCTTTGCTGCTGCACGGGCGGTCTGTGCCGCAGTTTTGGCGGCTTTTGCCGTAGCCTGTGCGGTTTTCTGTGCCGTTTTTGCCGCAGCCTGCGTTGTTTTTATGGTCGTCCGGGCGGTCTGCTCGGCGGTCTTGATGGTTTTTTGCGTGGTCTTGACCGCCGCTTTGCCCGTGGATTTTGCCGTCTGTTTGATGGCCTTGCCGCTGCGATCCACCGTTTTGATCGTCTTTTGCGTAGTATCGGCAGAGCGGCGCACTTGCCGCATGGCATCCTTCGCCTGCTTTTTCGGCAAGTCGGTCTTTCTCCGCTGAAAATAGTCCTTTGCCTTGGAGATATTTTCCTTGGTGGTTTTTATACCCTTGCGGCCGGCCTTATCCAGCCCGTGGGCGGCTTCGTGTGCTGCCGTTTCCGTCCCTGTCAAGGTGCGGTCGGCAGTGTATTCTTCGGGAGAGGATTCCGCCGCAAAAACGCCGTGCTCCGCCTTGTCCTTGGTGCGGACATAGGCATCCTTCATCCGCTCGGCGGCCACCGCTGATTTGTCGATCACCTTTACCGTTCCCTTGACCACATCTCTCGTCTTGATGTCAGGCATGGCTTCACCTCCGTTCTGCGCTGCTGGATCTCTTCCCGCATCGCCGCATAAAACGCACGGCTGCGGATATTCCCACCGGCTTTTTGCCATCGTTCTTCAAAGTCGAAACGAGCGGCAAGGTCACGGACGGAATACCCCTTGATAAAGGTACGCCAAGTGGCATCGTCCCATCTTTCGAGCTGCCGCCAGAGGTCTGGGAAATGCCGGTACAGCTTTCGCAGCTCGTCCATACTTTGCAGAGGACAGCACCAGCAGGAAACCCGGTGGAATATCTCATACAGACCACCCCAATCAAAGCCCCGTTCATAGCAGTAGGCCAGACAGTCCTTTTCCGTCATACCCCATTCTGCGAGAGGATAGGTCTTGTCCTTGATCCGCTTCGGCTCGTCGGCGGCGATACCGACATACTCAATGACCGAGTAGCTCTCCCGCAAGTCTTTCAGATAGGCGTCCACCACACGGGTTTTGAGGATGCCCGTACACCAGCGGTTGCGCGGGCCTGCCCAGCTCATGCCGCTGTACTGCTCCAAGGAAGGATTTTTCCGTTTCGGCGTGTAGTGCAGGAAGTAGTATTCAAAATCGTGCTCCGCTTTCAGCCGAGTAATAGGTCTGCCGATATACGCCTCCAAACGGGCAAGATGCTCGTACATCTGCGGAAATTCCAGCCCTGTGTCGCAAAAGAGGATCAGGTCAACGGGGCGCTTTTCTTCCAGCAGACGCAGGAGCATCGCCGTAGAATCCTTGCCGCCCGAAAGCGACACCACATATTTTTCAGGCTTCATCGCTGCCCACCTCCGCAGAAGGTGCGGCGATCCGCTTGGCGACAACGACCATGCGCCCGTTTTTGCGGCTGTATTCGCAGGTAGAGAGCGTGATCAGCTTATCGCCGTATTCCGCCGTAACGCCGGTGTTGTAGAGGGAAAGGGCCTTGCATTGGGCGATATAGGCGTCAAAATCCTCTGCCGATTCCGCACGGGTGAAGTGGTAATACTTAAAGCCCTGCTCGGAATAGGCAACGGTCTTGAACACCGCCACGACCTCATATTCACCAAAGCCGGACAGCGTGTTAAAATGGATTGTCTTGTGCTCCTGATAAAAGTCCTCGCTTTCGTATTTGCAGAGATCGGCAAACATCGTCCCGTTGTTCATGTGGTGGCCGTAGATCACGCAGTTGTCGGACAACGCAAGGTCGCAGTTTTCCTGCACATAGGGCACGCCGTAATCGCTGTGCTGCTTGTCAAAGCCCCGTTTCAGATAGTAATTCGGCTTGTCCACGGTCTGCATCACGGGATAGTCGATATTCGTGCCGGGGATGGAGAGCCAGCCTACAAAGTCGCTGTTCTGCTCCTGTACCACCCGGTATTTTTCAAATGCCGTCAGCTCCGGCAGCGGCTCGGTTTCCTGCGGCGTGTCGGCGGGAGCCGGTTCGGTTTCCACCAGTGCGGCGACCTGTTCAAAGGCTTCGGTGCTCTGCTTTTCGTCCGCATACTGCCGACAGAGCATAACGCCGGAGAAAAGGAAAAGGGCGGCACATACGGCCGCCCCGATCATCAGATATTTGCTTTTCATATATGGTCTCCTTTAAGATGCGTTTCCGCTGCCGAACACACCCTCGCCGGGGCGCGTCGTCATCAAGCGGTAAAGCTCGGTGTCTTTGGGAAAACGGTTGATAAACGGCACCAGTGCCGAGCCGTACTTGATCAGCCCACAGCCTGCGTCGGCATTGGTGACATAGCTCATCTGCTCGTCGGAAATGTTCAGGAGCTTCGAGAGCTTGGCACGGTCGGAAAACGCCTGATTGAGCATGACCACAAACTCGGAGTTGGAGAGCATCGTGCTTGCCTGCACGGAATCCAGCAGGTATTCCACATTCTGCGTGATGGCAGTGGGATAGCCGTTGCGCTTACGGAACTGCCGCCATGCGGAATTGAAGAAAATGCCGCTCTGCTCATTTTCAAAAACAACATGAAATTCGTCGATGAAGATGTGGGTGCGCTTGCCCTTCTTCCAGTTGAGGGTGACACGGTTAAGGATGGTGTCGGTGATCACCAGCAGCCCCGTAGGCTTCAGCTGCTCGCCAAGGCCGTGAATATCGAATACGACGATACGCTTATCGAGGTCAACGGTGCTTTCGTGTCCGAAAATATCCAGTGAGCCGGTGGTGAACAGCTCCAGCGACAAGGCGATCTCCTTTGCCTTTTCTTCGGGCTGTTCCAACAGCTTGTTTCGCAGGTCGCAGAGCGTGGCGGGCTTGCCCGTCCGCTCGGCATCCTGATACACCAGCGCCGTACAGCGGTCGATGATGGATTTCTGCTGCGGGCCGACACCGGCCTTGTCGATCTGCTCCACAAGGGACATGATGAACTGCGATTTCTCCACGATGGGGTTGTTCTCGCCGTAGCCGTCTACCATATACATGGCGTTCAAACGGTCTTTGCCGCCTGCCGCCATATGAATGACGGTCGCCGTTTCCTTGCCCAGAGCCGCCGCCAGCGCACCAAATTCGTTTTCCGGATCACAGACCAGCACATCATCGGTGGTGTTGAGAATAAGAAATGCGATCAACTCCTTGGCGCTGAACGATTTGCCCGAACCGGGCACACCCAGCAGAAATGCCGACTGGTTCAGAAGATTTGCCTTGTTGCACATAATGAGGTTGTGGGAGATGGCGTTCTCCCCGAAGTAAATGCCACCCTTGTCCTGTACTTCCTGCACCTTAAAAGGCATGAACACCGCAAGGCTCTCGGTGGTGAGGGTGCGGAACGCATTGATCTTCCGTGTGCCGATGGGAAGAACGGTGTTCAGCCCGTCGAACTGCTGAAATTTCAGCACGGCAAGCTGACACATATGCTTTCGTGCCACAGCAAGCACCGTTTCGGTGTCGCTGTCGAGCTGCTTTTTGTCGTCGGCGGTAATGACCATCGTAATAACGGCAAGCATCATCCGTTGATCCCTCGTGGTCAGGTCATCCAGAAACTCCTTGCTCTCTTTGCGCTGGAGCTCCATATCATAGGGCACGACAGCGGAGAAATTGTTGTTGGCGTTCTGTCTGCGCTGCCAGTTGGTGATGTTGGTTTCGATGCCGAGCAGACGATTTTCTACCTCCCGCACGGCTTCATCGGTAGGGATCGGCACAACATCGATCGACAGCATCATATTTCGGTTGAAGTCGGTCAGCTCTGTAACCATGCTGTCTTTGATATATGAAGCGTAGTCCTTCAAAAACAGGACTCGGCAGTATTTCTCGCCCAGCTTCAGGCAGTCGCTGCTTTTCTCCAAAGAGTCGGGGCAGATATAGTCCTTGAAATCGTGCCCCTTGCGCATCATGTCCTGCGGGTCAAAATGAAACGCCGCTTCTTCGCCCTGACGGTAGAAGTCGTGGAGCACCCGCAGCTTTTCGGCGGCGTCCAGCTCGGTACACTTGGAGCCAAGGGCGGCAAAATGGGCGATCAGGTCAGCGCCGATCCGGGCAAAGTAGGTGCGGGCTTCTTCAATGTCCTTCTTGCAGACCGACACCGTGATATATTTCTCCTGAATGATGCCGTTGGCGCCGGTGGCTTTGTCCAGCAGCATTTGATTGTATTCCCGGCGGTACACATCGCAGGCATCGCCCCGCATGGGCATCAAGATCGACTGCTCAAAATTTGCCCGGTTCAGCCTGCGGTTATTGATGGTGATCTTCGTCGTCGCTCCGGAATCCAGACTGTTCAGCAGCTCCGAATAGGCAAGAAACATCTGCTCCTTGTCCTCACGGCTTGCCACAAGGTAATTGATGTCGGTGAACTGATAGGTCTTGGAAAAGCGGCTGCCCACCTGAAAAATGCCGTCCTTCCAGATACGGCGGACGGGGATCACATCCTGCACCTTGCGGGGCACGGTGTACCGCTCCTTGTCCTGTTTCAGCAGGGTTTTCAGCGTTTTGATCATGATCTTCCTCCCTCCAAATTGTCTTTGAGCGCTTCATAGTAGAGGTTCGATGCCTCAAAGCGAAGCTCTTTCGGCTCTAACAGTTCTGAGCGCAGCCACGCCCAGAGGAATTGCTCGGCGGTCATGCCGTGGTAAGTGATAAAGCCCAGCGCCGCAAAGGGTGCAGCGCCGAGAATACACATCCAACTGACGGTTTCCGTCCCAAAGTGGGGTTTCAGCAGAAAGTACAGCCCCACGGCCACAAGGATCGCCAAGACAGAAAAAACGAACTGCCGCATGGACAGCCCGAAAAACATGGATTCCGTATAGTTGCGGATCTCCCGATTGATTTTTACCTCCAAATTTCTTCCTCCTTTACAGTCCCATCATTTCACGCACAACACGGTCGGCCATCTTGACAGCGCCGACAAGCCCCAGCATATTGAAAATCAGCTCGCCCACATACGACCACACCTGCGTGACCGCCGCAGCGTCGGGATCGACAACGGGCGGGCTGGATGCAAACAGCGAGAAGATGATGCAGGCAAGCACGATGATCGCACCCTCCAAACAAACGGCGGCATAACTCTTGATAAAGCTCTTGCCGATGTTCTGTGATGGCTCGCCCGAAAAGGCCGAGAGCGGGACCGGCGCAATGGCCGTGTAAAGATAAAGTTTGAAAAACCTGCCGTACACGGTCATGATCATGATAAACGACAAGACCGTGATAAACAGCCCGCCGATCAAGGTCACCGCCCACAATGGGATGCTTTCAAAAAAGCCACAGTCCTCCACGGCGGTTACGATCTCGGCGGGCAGCACGGTTTCCTGCGCCGCCCCAAAGCCTGCGGCGTTCATAATGGTAGAGATCAGCCCCTGCACGATGTTGAACAGGGCGATCATCAGTTCCAAGCCGTATGTGACGGCGGCTTTGGCGAGGACAAAACGGATAAACACTTTGAGGGCGTGCTCCGGCCGTTTCAGATCCGCAAAGGAGCCGCAGGTTTTCATCACGCCCACCACAAAGAACAAAACGAGCAGCGCAAGGCCGATAGCCTGCACCGCACCGTGGATGCCGACGATCACATTCCAGATCGTGCCGCCCTTGAACTGCTCCGGCGACTGCGTAATGAGCTGCCAGATCTCCGCCAGCTTTTCATTCCAAGTTTCAAGTGCATTCTCCAAATTCTGCACGATCCAGTTATCCGACATTCGGCTCACCTCCCGTCAGCGCAATATCGCAGGCGACTTCGTTGCCCCAAGCATCCCAGCCGTCCGCCTTTTGCCGGGCGAACAGCTCAATGCGGGGCAGATCGCCCATCAGCTCGACAATGCGCCGCCTTGCTTCTTCCGGCTTTTTGCTGTGTTCCTCGATGTGGGAGAGGATAACTTGATGCACACCGGCCGAGCGGCGTTTCGGGTGGCCTTTGGTGGCAAGCATACAGAACTCCGCGTTGGCTCTTGTCCAGTGTCCCATACCCCAAAACAGACTGTCAGACTTGCGGTTCTGCTTGATCCACACGAAAGCCACCGTCTTATACGAAAAGCCCCATGCACGCATGACCGAAAAGCAGTCGTGCAGCAGTGGGATCGTTGTCCATAGAAACAATACGCAGTCGTCTGCGGCCAGCGTGCCGACCGGCAGCGCCCGTATATCTTCCAGTTCCATTGTCGGGTAGTGGGATTCGGCAGAGCGCCCAAGCCCTTTTTTAGAATAGACCTTGTACCGCCAAGGCGGATCGGCATAAATAATGCTGTATTTCTTCACAGCTTCCTCCTTTCCGGCAAATAGGGCAGGCCGAAGTGACCTGCCCCGTGCGCCGTATCATTTATCTGCTGTCCCGGTCGGGCGAACTGCGGATCACGCCATACACATCGTCTACAAAGTAGCGCCCGGCAAAGGGATTGAATATGGCGTGGCATTTCACGCCGTTGTATTCGGCAAGGTAGTCATTGTCCCCGATGCGTTTGAGGATCGTCGCCTCACCGAGCACATGGGTTTCTCCCTGTTTCAGAGAGTGGATATAGCACTCGCACTTTTCCATCTGCGGCCTCCTTTCAGCCCGTGATCAGGTTGAGGATCTCTTTGGCAAAGGTGATGACAATGCCGCCCGCAAGGGTGAGAAAGCCGTTGCTGCGCTGGCTGGGATCGTGGGACTGGAACGAAAGTCCCACCTGCACGATGCCCCAGCCGAGCAGGATCAGTCCGACCGCACGGATCAAGCCGAAAATGAAATCGCTCAGGTTGTTCACAACGGCGATCGGGTCATTGGCAGCGAAGGCCGTGACGGAGCAGCCCAGCACAAGGGCGACCGACAGCACGGCGGCGCAGTAGAAACGGAAGCCCTTTCTGCCCTTGCCGGGCGCAGGCAGCTTGTTTGCGGTCTTTTTGGTGTTCTTCATAGGTTCATCCTCCTTGAATTGAATTAAAAAAGAGCCTCTATATCCTCGTTGGAAAGAAGCTCATAATCGGGTATGGGGTCATTTGGTTCGAACAGCGTTTCGGCGGCAGCGCCTGCAAATGAAAGCGTCGCAACGGCGTTTTCCGTTCCGCCGTGTTCATAGGGGGCTGCGCCGCCGTCCTCGGTCAGCGCAATGTTCGGGTGTTTCAGAATGTCGTATTTCTCGTCCATCACCGGCCGCTCTCCGCGGATAAACAAAAGGGCGTAACGGTTGTCCAGCATCCGCACCTCGTCCGGCGTCAGAAGCTCTCTGCCGCTGATCTGATAGTTCGTGCTGTAATTGCCGTTGCGCCCGGATGATTTGCCGTAGGTGTTGGTGTCGATGGTGGATTTGCCGAGATAGGATTCCGAGATCAGCTTGTGAGTTGAAGTTTCGTTGCCGCCGAGGTAAAGAAACTCGTCGCAGTTGCCGAGTATCGACTCCCATTCCTTTTCAAACAGCGCTTTGAGTGCTGCTACATTTTGCAGAATGATCGACACATACACATTGCGGGAGCGCATGACCGCAAGGATCTTGGAGAAGTCCTCCGGCAGGCTGACATTGCTGAACTCATCCATCAAGAAGTGGACGGGGACGAGCAGACTGCCGCCGTATTTGTGGTCAGCCAGATAAAATAGCTGCTGAAAAAGCTGGGTGTACAGGATGCTGACCAAAAAGTTAAAGCTGGTGTCATTGTCGGGGATCAGGGCGAAGAGCGCCACTTTCTTTTCTCCGAGGGACGGCAGATCCAGCTCATCCGTGGCGGTCAACGCCGCCAGCGAGGACAAATTGAATTTTTCGAGCCTCGCCGCCAGCGTGATCTGAATGGATTTCAGCGTTTTGGCACTGCCGGAATGATAGTCCTTGTAATACTTCACGGCGATATGGTCAGGCTCCCTCATCTCCAACCGCTCAAACAGCTCGTCCAGCGGCGAAGTGTATTCGTCGCAGTCCTCCCGCACATCCGCCGCACGCAGCATTTCCATGACCATCGGGAAGTTCTGTTCGTCGGGCGGCGCTTCATATTTCAGATAGAAGATCAGCGCCAGCAGGAGCATAGATGCGGCGGTGTCCCAAAAGGGATCGTTGGACTGGCTGCCTTTCGGCGTGGTGCTTTTGAACAGGTTGGTCACAAGCCGCTGCACATCGTTGTCGTCCCGCAGGTAGACAAACGGGTTGTAGCAGTGACTTTTCTCCATATTCAGAAGATCCAGCACCCGCACCTCATAGCCCTTTTGCCGCAGCAGATGCCCCGTACTGCGCAGCAGCTCGCCCTTCGGGTCCAGCACGGTAAAGCTCGTGTTGGCTTGGCATAAATTCGGTTTGGCGTAGAACCTTGTTTTGCCTGCGCCGCTGCCTCCGACCACAACCGTGTTGAGGTTGCGGCGGTGCTTTCGTCCGTCCAGCCCCATACGGACATTTTGCGTGAAAATTTTGTTGTCCTCCGGTGCAGCCGCCCGGTATTTTCTGTTGACGGTTCGGGCCGAGCCCCACTTGGCCGAACCATGTTCCTCACCCCGGCGGTAATTGCGGCGGGATGATAGAATGACACCCACCGCAAGCCCGTAGGCACAAAGCAGAACGAGGATAGTTTTCAGGCTGTCCCCGCAAAGCTCGATATGAAACGGGGCGTTCATCACCGCAGAAAACCAGGCAACGATCTCCGGCAGGCCGCCGTGGGCGGCAGGGGCGATCAGCAGCCCCAGCCACACCACGGGAATGATACCGAACAGGCAGAGAATAAGGGGGTTATTCTCTTTCTTCATCGCTTCGGCACCTTACTTTCTTTGCGGGCGCATCGATCACCTTCAAAAGAACCTCGTCAACAATGTCGGTGGGGCGTTCTTCCTCCAGCAAGTCGTTCCGCATTTCATTGAGGGCATTGACCACAACACCGTGCTCATAGCGGTCAAGAGTCAATACACGCTTTTCCTGTTTTCCCATCATTATCGCTCCTGTTCACTCTGACGGGGCGCTTTGCTCTGCTCCAGCGACCGCATCATTCTTGCGGAAATGTCATAGGCTGTGTCCCGGATGTCGGTCAGCTCAGCACGGATCGTCTGCGGGTCACCGGTGCGCAGAAAGTCGGCGGGCGCTTCAAAGGCGTAGCCGCTCACATCTACGCCGAACTCTTTACCGAGGATATAGGAAACGCACTGCGCCTTGAACCCGGCATTTTCCTCGGTGTATTCCTCGCCGGTCCGGGCAAGCTCTGCCTGTGCCAGTGCCTTGGACAGACCGCAGAACAGATCGTTTGCCGAAAGTCTGCGGCGGACGAAAACGGCGTTCTGCTCACGGTCATAGGCGGCATCCATGCCGTTCGGCAGCTCGTCTACGGACTGTACCGGTGCAGGGCGCTTGTAGATCAGGGCGTTCAGCAGCGCCCGTGCATCATGGGAAACCGCCTGCGGCGCTCTCGTTCGGGCGGTGGTCTGCGAAATGTCATAGACACGCTTGATGTTGTAGGACACGCCGATGCTGCCGTCGTCACGGGTGTATTCTCCGTTGGACTCGACGATCTTGATGGGGCGTCCGAACTCCTGCCGCTTGATATACACGCCCTGATCCCACCAAAAATCTTTGTCGCCCAGTCTGCGGGCATCCGGCTTGGTGGCGAGAATCAGCAGGGCGTTGGTGGCAGAGTAGTTGCGGAAAGCTGCCTGCACATCCAGATAGTCACGGAACTTGCCGCCGTCTGCGCAGACCGCCTCGGCGGTGGCATCGGCCAAAGCGTAAACCTCGTCACGCTCCGCCTTTTTCTTTGCCGCCCACGCCTCCTTGTCAAATTCGTCGGTCTGCGGGGCAGATTCAAAAATATCGTCAAAATTGCTCATCGGTCATCGCTCCTTTGCTTTCTTCGGCTTCTTTCGGGAGGGCTGCTTGTGGGTGGTAGCCGGCTGCCTTTTCGGCTCTTTTGCCGGGGTGGGTTCGGAAATGCCCGGCTCTGCCGCCTCTTTCTGCCTGCTCTCCCGGATTTCCCGCAGTTCTTCACGGACAGAGGGGCGTTCTTCGGGGGATTTAGCAGTACCCTCGGCGGTTCTGCCTTGCTTCTCGGAGGTAGGCGCGGACGGACGGGATTTCTCCGTCTTTGCCGCCGTAGGGTTTGGGGATGCGTGTTCCTCCTTTTGAACGGGTGCGCCCAACAGGTCATCCAGCAGGCGGTCGTCCGCCGCCTTGTCGGGCTTCTCCTGCTCAGGGGCAGACGGGGCGGTTTTGTCCGCCTTGGACTGCTCGATGTCCCGCTTGATGGAAACGGTATCGACCGTCGCCAGCTTGAATCGTTCCACGATACGGTTGATCTTGGACGCATCCTCGGCACGCACCATAATGTCTACCATACCGTCGGCGGAACGCTCTTTACCCCGCAGGGCGCAGTAGACAACGCCATACCGCTTGGCCTCGGTCGCAAACTGTTTCAGATGCTCCTCGCTGACAGTGAATACTTTCAGCTCCTTGCCGCTTTTGAGCATGGCAGAGAGCCGCTGGTGGCCTTTGGTTTTGTTCTTATCTCGGTTTTTCCAAACAGCGTAGAGCATGGCGGCAATATTCTTTGCCGCCGAGCCGGTCAGCTTCAGGGCAACTTCCGTACCCTCCAAGCTGATCCGCACGACTTGCTCCGCTGCGTCACCGGAATTGTACATGGTCGGTTTTCTCCTTTCCTTTGATTTGTTCGTCCTCACGGACGGCTTTGATTTTCTCTTGGATCACGCCGGAACGCTCGGCAATGCTGTTACATAAAACCACCTCCTTCCGCAATGCGGCAAGCTCTTTGGAAAGTGCGGCGATCTGCACCTTGACCTCCGCCGCCTTTTCGGGATCGGACTTCACCGCCGCCGTCCGCTGTGCTTTATAGAGCTGTTTTCGGTCGGCGGTCAGAACTTCGATTTTTCCGTTCACCTCGTCCCGGTAGGAAAAAAGCTGCTCGGCGGTATCGATCCGATGCCCTATGAGCAGCCTTGTTTCGGCGGTGATAGCATCCAGCTTCAACAGATCCTCCCGCAGAAGAAAATGCAGCCGCTTTCTGCTTTGCGGCGGGCGGTTCTTCGGGAAGATGCCCAGCAGATAGCAGTAGTGAACATACAGCGCCCGAAAGCCAGTCAACTTTCGGGCGGTTTTCAGGCTGCCGATCAGTCTGACCCGCAGGATCTCCGGCTTTTGCTCCGCTGTTCTTCGTTCGGGGCGGTTCTGCGATAAAATGCGCTGACGGATGCTGTCCAGAGAGTAGTCCTCACCGAAATTGCGCATCAGGCGCACAAACCGCTCCTTGCCCGGCGGTCTGACCGAAATATCCTTGCCGACCTTCACTGCATAGCCCTTTTTCCGCAGAGCGTCAAAAAACTGCCGCTCGGTCATGACCTGCCGTATCGCCTCGTCAATGTCTGCACGGATCAGCCCTCGCCAAGTGGGGCGCTGTTCCTGCTCGGCACGCCATTCGCCGTATTGCTTGCCCCGGCCTTGCTGCGGTTGCTCGATCACCGACAGCCCGTATTCCCGGCAAAGCGCATCGGAAACCGTCTGCATCTCGTGGTAGTCTTTTCGGGTGCGGTGATATTTGATGCCGTCCGCAAAGGATACGGTGTTGACGACAAAATGGTTGTGCAGATGATTTTCTTTGTCAAGGTGGGTGGCGACGATCACCTGATAGCGGTCGCCCCAGAGCCGGGTCGCCAACTTTACGCCGATCTTATGCGCCAGTTCCGGTGTGGCCTCACCGGGGGCAAAGGACTGATAGCCGTGATAGGCCACCGTGCCGTTCTCTTTACCAAACCGCTTTTTCACCGCCAGCATCTCGTCACGGGCGATGGCAGGAGAGCAGTTGATGCCCGATACGAAGCGGTGGAGCGGTGCGCCGTCCTCGCTGTCCGTTTCCTGTGTTTTCTCGGAATTGACGGCGTAGCGGATCACATCGGAAAGCTGTTGCCCGTCCTGTTCGGTCAGTTCCCGGTCGGCGTAGAATTTCGGGTTCGCCGTCTTTTCAGGGTTCTCCGCATAGATCACCACCTTGCCGAGCCAGCCTTTTACCCGCCAGATCGAAGTTGTTGCCATAGGCGCATCACTTCATCGGGCGGGGCAGAATGACCGCTGCGGTGATCGCTTTGATAGCCTCGTCCAGCTTGCGGCAGTTCTCGTCGTACCGCTGCACATCCAGTGCGTTCAGGGTATGGGCTTTTGCGGCGATCTGATTGAGGTTATTGCCGATCCCGTGCAGCTCCCGCATCATGGCGTAATAGTCGGGCGGCGGTGCGTCCTGCGGTTCAAGGCCGTTTACCAAATGCCGAAGATACGCTTCACGGGAAAGTCCGCTTTTCTTGACCTTCTTCTGAAACGCCTCGGCTTCCTTTTTGTCCAGCCAGAATTGAATGTGAACATTGCGTTTTCTCATAGAACCTCCTTGTTCAGTTCATTTTGAATTTCCACGATCCGCTTGCCAACTGCATACACAACGGGGATCGTCACGCCGTTGCCCGCCTGCTTGTAAAGCTGGGCATCAGAATTGACGGCGGCCGCTCGGTCAAACATATCGTCCGAAAAGCCTTGCAGTCGCCAGCACTCACGGGGTGTCAGCTTACGGATGCGTCCGCAGCCGAGCGGGAGTGCGGAGCTGTTTTCAGTTTTGCTCTGATCTGCCTCCTTTGCTCGTTTGACGGGCAAGGCATATTCGCAGGAATCGCAGGCACAGAGATAAACGCCGTGCTTGTCCTGCGTGTTCAAGCAAAAGGCAGGTTCGCCGCACGCCTTGAAGCGCCGTCCGTTCTGCCGTTTGTTTTCCCGGTCGGGGGTGAGGACGGCACGGCAGCCATAAAAAATACCGGAGCTTTCGCCACGGTTGCTGACCCCGATCTTGTCATAGCCTGCGATCAGGCATTTTGTGTGCTCCTGCTCCAAAATTTTCGGATCACCCCGCTTTAGCTGAATGAGTGCCGTTTCCTCGGTGCGGTCCGGACACTCCCTACTCATGCAGAGAACGCCGCTTTTGTCGCCGCTGTGGTTGGTAATGCCGCTGTCATACCTTGCTTTGATGCAGCGGGCGTGCTCGGTCAGCCTCGGTTCGCCTTTGCACAGGTCGATGAAGTACATCCCCGTGCGCCCGCCAAAGCCGCCGCCCTCGCTCATCAGCGTGCAGCTCACGCCTGCGGGATCATAGACCCGCTTGCCCTGCGTGCCGCCGATCAGTTGTATAAGAGCCTTGCCGTCGCCTGCGGTGACAGGAAATACTTTTCGTCCACCCTCGGCTCTAAAATGTCGATAAGCGACAAGGTAGATGCGTTCCCGGTTTTGCGGAACGCCGTGGAAGCGTGAATTAAGCAGTCCGTATTCGATATGATAGCCGATTTCGGCCAACGAATGGAGAACGGTCGCAAAGTCCCATCCTCGATTAACGGAGAGCAGATTTTTAACATTTTCAAGGACAAGCCATTCGGGTCGATCTTCGGCAGGCGTGCCTTTGAGGAGTCTAACGATTTCAAAAAAGAGAGAGCTTCGCTTGCCTGCAAGCCCTCGCTGCCGGCCAGATACAGAAATGTCCTGACACGGGAATCCGCCTGCCCAGAGGTTGACCCTCGGCAGGTCGGCGGGTTCGGTTTTGGTGATGTCCTCGCCATACCATTCATCCTCCTTTACATTGTGGATCGCGCGGTAGCTGCGGTCTGCGAATTTGTCGATCTCGCAGTGGCCTTTGCAGACCATACCGCAAAGCTCAAAGCCCTTGCGGAAACCTCCGACACCGCTGAAAAAGTCCAAAAAGGTCATGGGTTCATGCACCGGCTGTGACCTCCTTTCGGGTATAAAAATATCGCCCGCCATTCAGATGGGGACGAAAGGGTTTCAGGGATTCCCCTGACAAGTGCCGTTGTGGTATCACAACGGCGATGCTTGCTGGTACAGTGCATGGCGTTCGTCCCATAGGCCGAACATTTTGCCACCGACCGAAATAATATCACCGCTCCTGCTCCGGCTGCGGGCGGTACGGAATGCCGAGCAGTGTGTCGTTCACCTTTGCAAGGTGTTCGGGATAGCGGAACATCTTGCCGTAGCGGTCGATCTGCTCGTCGGAAAGACTGTCCAGATTTTCGCCTCGGCAGTCGCAGATGAAGGCGGGGCCGAAGATAAAATCCACCATCACGCCGTCATCATTTTTCACGCTGCGGTTCGGGCGCATCCCGTTGATCTTGCTTTCCTCATTGCACACGATGCAAACCTGCTCCTCAAAGGGATAAAACGGCTCGATCAGACCGCCCACCGTTTTCTGCATCCCGGCAAGGGACGCATCGATCTCGGTCGCACGGGCGAGCTTGCCCGGTTCCAGCAGTACCACCTTGATTTTCTTTTCTTCACTCATAATAGAAAACTCCTTTCATCGTTCATGGTCACGGCTGCGCTCAGTGGCTCTTGCAGAAAAATCCACCCTAACAAGATGACCGGGGTCATATTCGCTGTCGTTCCACCTTTGCTCAACCATTCTCTCAGCTTCCTCACGGGAACCGGCTTCAACCTCGACCGTCTTTTGCATTGTTTCGGTGATCGTAACCACATAGGTTTTCATCGGTTTTGCTCCTTCCGTTGTTTTCCGTAATCGTGACCGTCAGCGCATATTCTTTCTCCAGCGCAAGTAGTAGCTGATTCAGTTCCTCACGGCTTTTGATACGGGGAATGTCCAGCGCCGAGGGCGAAACGCCCAACGCCTCCGCCAGCGTACAAAGCAAGGTGTGTTTCGGCATTCTTGCGCCGGATTCATACTGTGCAATGCGGATGTCAGCGGTTTCGGGCGAAAAGCCTGCGGCGATGCCCAGCGCCTTTTGTGTCATGCCCCGCAGCATACGATAGTGCCGGATGCGCCGTCCCGGACTCATAAAGTCGCTCAACGTTCTTTGCTCCTTTCTCCGCGCTTGGTGATGGGCAAGCCCAGCCGCATACAAAGGCAGTCGTTGTAATCCTTGCCCTGCGGGGGCGGCTGGATGTCCACCGTGACCGCATACCTTCTCGGCAGCAGGGCCTTGATGGTTTCTGCGGCGATCCGTCCCGTGGCATCGTTGTCAAGCCGAAGCACCACACGGCGGATATGGGGATGCTCGGAAAGATACCGCACCAGCGCAGCGGGCAGGCTGCTTTCCTCGATTTTCGCCCTTGGCTTGTAGACACCGGCGAGGGAGAGCAGGTTTTCGCCGCGCCAGTCCTTGCCGTTCAACTTTTGCAGCGTCCCGTAGGACAGCAAATCTACCGCTGATTCAAACAAGTGGAGCGTGTCGCTTGCGGTTGCCGCAGGGATTCCAAAGGAATAGTGCTTGTCGCTGCCGTTGGCGTCCCCGATGAAGTCCGAGCCGATCCCACGCTGGTTAGCATAGCGGGGCTTGCCGTCTGCGTCCATGCCTACGAACACCACATTGTGATAGGGGTAGCTTTCATAAAGGCGGCCGGTTTGGATGCAGAAATCGATCAGCTCATAATCGATCCCTCTGCGGTGAAGGTATTCGACGGCATGGGTGGCGCTGCGGTTGACCTGCGGCAAAAGCAGCACTTTTTCTTTCGGCGCTTTCGGAGCCGGAGCAAAGGCGGGCAGTGCCGCCGTAAGATTTCCCATAATAGTTTCAACCGCCTGCGTAAAGGGCATCTCTTTGACCTTAATGAGATAGTCCAGCGCCGAGTAGCCGCCGATCCCACGGGAAAACCAGCACCATTTGCCGTTGGAGATTTTTAGGCTGTCATGCTCACGGGTGCAGTAGGTGCTGCCGCCGAAATGCACCAACTCCTGTGGCTCATAAGTCCGCAGATAGGTCAGCAAGTCCATCTCACGGGCCTGCGCCACCACCTCCGGCGGGATATATGGCATATGTTTCACCTCCGTTCTGACATAAAAATAGCCGAGGGGCTTTCAAAATGAAAACCTCTCGGCTATGTAATACTGCAAATTGTTTTATTTTAATTGACCCCGAGTAATCGGGGTAGGAAGCTACTACTAAACAACAATTCCAACAAAAATGCTCCAAAAGAAACAAAGGTCAAAATATTATTTATCATAGACATCCCCCCTCGAATACTTGCTAATGTTATATGTCCTCAATTATACACTTAGCATACACCACTTTGGGTTCCGGAGCAGGACTATTTAAGTATATCACATATTGGCGCTTTTTTCAATATACTTAATCAAAGATCCAACAGTGTAGAACTTGCAAGACTTTTTTTCTTCTCGCAGTTTTAATAGAGTATCTAATCCGTTGCTGCCGTATAGGTCGATAAGAATTTTTATTGTCCACATATTCAATTTCGATTTTGAAACATGGATAACTCTGGCATCAAATATCGTTTGAATCTTTGCAAGTTGAATCAGAGCTGTTTGGATTCCCTCATCAATATTTATTTGGGGATAAGAACGGTATATTTTGAACGCTGTATCAGATGGGATACCTTTGGCCTTTTCAATGTCAGTACAAATAAAATACACATTTTCAAATTTTGCATTTGTGAAATCGACTCCAGAGAGATTACAGGTCGAAAAGCAAACATTTTTTAGAACAGCATTTTTGAAAGATGTATTTTTCAAATTACAATTACAGAAGTCCACACAGTTTAGAACTGCATCGTTGAAATTGCACTTTGTAATTATTGATGACCTATACCGTACATTATTAAAATGTCCATTTTTATAAACCAAATCATGCATGTTTGATTTGTAGCATACACGATTTGATATTCCAGATAATTTCTTGTTGCATTTGGTCAAATTGAAAAATATGCGTTTTCCCATTTTTAGACGAATCAAATTTCGCTTTTCACGGCTTTTGCGCTGTTTTGCAATTCTTTTTCTCTTAGCTCGACCCATGAACAATTCCCCCCTTGGGTTTTAAGTAAATTTCTCTTATACCTTAATATATCTTGTTGTCCGTCCCGCACCGATCCGCTTTACCGAACCGGTCTTGACCATCGCACCGAGGACAGCTTCGACGGTCGTGGGGCTGACATCGGGGAGAATTTTGCAAATTTCTGCTTTGGATAGCGGGGTCAGGCTGTTCAGAACAGTCGCTTCCACACGGGCTTTCTTCGTGATCTTCTTGCCGTGTACCACCGCAAACCGCTTGTCCAGTTCCTTATAGCACATATAAAGCGTGGAGAGGAAATTCTCGATAAAGGGAAAATAGGAGTTTTCATTCGTTTCCCATCCTGCCGAGGACTGCCGCAGGGCTTCGTAATAATAAGCCTTGTAATTGTTGATCTGCTCCTCAAAGGACACATATTTACCGGCATCAAAGCCGTTTTTGTATAACAGCAACAGTGAGAGCAGGCGGGACATTCTGCCGTTACCGTCCCGGAACGGGTGGATGCAGAGGAAGTCCAAAATCACACAGGGGATCAAAAGAAGCTGGTTGATATTCGCATCGCTTCGGGCATCCAGATAGGCAAGCTCCAACTGCTCCATTGCTTTCGGGGTTTCGCTTGCAGGTGTGGGACGGAAGCGGACACGACGGTTTCCGTCCGCATCGATCTCCAAAATCACATTGTCGTCCGTCTTGTACTGCCCGCCGTACTCATAGCCCGCAAAGCTCATCATCATTTCGTGCAGCCGCAGAATGTCGCTCTGCCGGAAGTCAATATGCTCATAGCCCAAGTGGATCTCATTCAGCGCATCACGGTATCCGGCAATCTCCGCCTCGTTGTGGTTCAGCGGGGCGCTGTTCTGATTGACAATGGCGGCAATACGCTCATCGCTGGTCACAATACCCTCGATGGCGTTGGAGCTTTTAATGGACTGCACCTTTGCAACGGCTTCCAGCTCCGTAAAAATCTGCGTGTATTCGTCCTTGCGCACGCCTGCCATGGTTTTGAGCGCCGCAATATTGGAAGTGAGGTTCACAAGATTTGCAGGCAGCAAACCGTTATTCAAAAAGGAGTAATCGAATTTTCTCATACAGCACCAGCCTTTCTGCACATAATTATATCATATTATATGCAGAAAAGCAAGCCACTATCCGAATTATCTGCATATACTTCTTTGAAATATATGCAGATAGAGCGCCTGAATAGGCAGTAATATGAGAAAACGGCACGGGGTTTCCGTGCCGTCTGCGTCAGATCGCTTTGATTTTTTTGAGGTAGGCCACGGCATCGGTATGTCCGCGGAAGTAAATGTGCTGCCGCTCCATGTCCTCCATTTGCCGGACAAGGTTCAGATAGCCCGCATACGCCCGATGCTCCTCTGCGGTCATGCGGATCTCGCCGCTGCCCTCATTCAATTTGTCGATGACGGGGTACTGCGTTTTCAGCTTGTCCATACGGACGGAAAGCGCGGCGTAGTCCTCGTCGGTATTCAGCAGATCCATCACAATATCGCTGTCGATCTCCGCAAAGGCATCCTCGATGCGGGATGGCAGGTCAAAATAGTTGTCGCTCACGGTGCTCACTTCCTTATCGTTTTTATTATACTATACCCAAACCGTAAGACAATATCAAAGGTGCAAATTTTATCGCTCCGGCTGCTCCGTCTGCCGTGGGGCTGCGGAACGGACAGGAACGGCAGGCGAACTGATCCGGTATTCTTCGGGGATGTTTTCAATGTCGCCGTCGTAAATGTCTACAAAGCGGCCGCCGTTTGACCGCACATAGCCGTTATCTCCGAACACGCCGCCTTCTTCATAGCGAATATCCCGTCCGAAGCCCTCATAGTCAATATAGTTTGCCAGCGCGCCGAGGTTACTCGTGTCATAGCAGCCGCTTTCCTCGATCCAGTAATAGCCAAGGTCGTAGTCGTTCCGCACGCCGGGCAGATAATCAAAGCAGTCCAAGTTTTCGGTCAGGTTGATCAGCTCCTGCACACTGCCGGTATTCTCGCCCAAATCCAAAACCGCCTGCCAGAAATCGTCGCTCTCCCGCAGCTCCATGATCTGCCCGGCGAGATAGTTCAGCTCGCTCAGGCTCTCATATTCTCCGAGAACCTTGCCGATGGCCGCATCCGGGCAGTCATAGTCGGTGATAAACCATTCCTCATAGCGCCGCCCGATGCCGATGTGTCGGAAAACTGCCTGCATTTCTTCATTGGTCACGGGAAACTTCACCCATTCGCCCACCAAAAAGCCCTCGTTGTATTTGCCGAGGTTGGTAATAAAGGCTTCAAAGGCGCAGTCCCTTGTATCTGATACATTCATCATAGCTGCCTCCGTTATCGCTCCTGTACCGGCGCCTGCCTGCGGGGGATGGGAAAACCGTAAACATGGGCGATCTCGTCGCCCAGCCTGCGGGTCACTCTTGTAATGTCCGCACGGGTGGCAATGCCTCGGTAGAGTTTTTCTTTCAGATTCTCGATCTGCGTGTCGCTCACGCCGTCCTTGTAGGCGCGGTAAAGATAATGGTTCGTGCCGTCGTGATGGATGGCATCGCAGCGGAAGTCGCCGTTTTTATCCACATACCAAGTGCTGTAATCAATGTCCCGTTCACTGTAAAGGCAGTCCCGGATATTGCCGCTCGGAATCTCCTTATACCCCATGCGGCGGCCGTGCCATAGCCCCAGATCACCGACAACGAGAATGGGGCGGGAAAGCTGGATGTCCAGATTGGATCGTTCGTCGTCCAGATAGTCACCGTTCAGCTCATGCATCAGCTCCATACGCTCGGCTTCGGTGAGGTCGGGGTACTGCTCCTCCAAGTCCTCCCGCCAGTCGTCGTAGTCAATGTCATTGCTCCAAATGATGTGTCTGCCGTCCTTCATTGCGTCCGTCCCTCGCTTTCTGCCATCAGGAATTGTCCGAACTCGGTAAAGGCGTACCAGTTTGTGCGGTCAAAGCGGCTCTCGTTGAATTGTCCCTTGGTGAGCACCCGCCCCTTGACCAGCCGTTTCAGGGCATAGCGGATCTCATCGTAGGACAGAAACGGGAAGAAGCCGGTCATCATCTGCACCGAACAGCGTACCCAGACCTTGCCCTCATGGAGCTGTGGCGATTCGGTGCTTTTCTGCTCAATACAATCCCAAAGGAAGCAGGCCAGCACCGCCGCATTGACTCCGTATTTTTTCGCTATGTCCGCATCAAAGAAATGAACCATAATTTTGCCTCCTTTTTGTTTTTCGCGTATTGTAAACTTAAATGAAAGTTGAGAACCTCTCGTTCCTTTTGGTATAATGGTTTCACCACAAAACACAAGTACTCCCAAAAGAAAGGAAAGGTTCTCTGATGAAATCATATCACATTAGGTGCCCGAAATGCAACAACAATCATTCATTTTATCGTTACGGCAAAGATTCAGATGGTTACCAAAAGTATCTCTGCCGAAACTGCCATCATCAATTTGCACCCGAACGACCGAGGTCGGAGGGGGCAAATTGTCGGCGGAAGCATCCGCCTTGCCCCGTGTGCGGAAAGGCTTCCTTTCTGCATCACGATTATGAGCACTATTCCAACTACCGCTGCACTGACAAAAAGTGCAATCATTCCTTTTTTGTATGGAAGTCCGCTGCTGTTACCGCTCCGTCTATGTCAAATCTTTTCGGAAAGCACGATTTTAAGCGTATGCGTTATCCCATTCAAATTATCATCACGGCTTTGTCAATGTTTTATCTCGGCAAGAATTCCTTTCGGAATATCAGTCTAATACTTAAAACTGCCTTTAATATCAAGGTTTCGCATACCACTGTCAGCAATTGGTGCGTTAAATTTGCCCCGATGTTTGACGATATGCGTATTCAGCTTGTTTCCTTATTAGACCTCAATTCCGATGAATGGCATGCCGATGAAACGGTAGTTAAAATAGCAGGTGTAAAGCATTATATTTGGTTTATCATAGACAGTGAAACAAGATTTGTTATCGGGTTTCACCTGTCCCCGCACCGAGATTCTCCTCAGGCTGTTTCTCTGTTCAGCGAAGCCGTTAAGCTTGGTAAACCGTCAGCAGTTGTTTCAGACCGTTATTCAGCCTACAAGGTTCCGGTTAAGTCCATTTTTGACGGTGCTAAGCACATTCGCGTTCAAAGCTTTAAAGACGACATTTCCAACAATTTGATTGAATGCTTTAACAAGCAATTCAAGGCTTGGTACAAAACCAAACAGGGCTTTTCTTCCTTTGAAAGTGCCAATAACCTTATTTCATTGTTCGTCTTTTTCTTCAACTTTGTTCGCCCTCATTCTGCTTTAAACGGTCTTACCCCGGCTCAGGTCGCCGGTTTAAATTTGTCTAAACAAAGAAAACGGGAGTTTTTGCTCGTTGCGTGAAGCTTTTCTATGATTTCGTGAGCTATCTTTTCATTTTAACTTTACACTGCCGTTTTTCGGGATATGTAAAAGGGGCAGCGGTTTTCGCTGCCCCAAGGCTTACTTCTTCTTAGCTCTGATCTTCAGGAAGATCAAAGCACCGACGATAAATACGACCAGTCCGATCGCCAGAATAGTTTTCAGCTCCATTACTCCGCGTCCTCCTTTCTGCGTTTTCTGAATCCGACTACGCCCAGTGCGGCAGCGCCCGCAGCGGAAACGCCGAGCAGGGCAAGCCACAGGGCGGGGTTGCTGTCGTCCCCGGTTTTCGGCGTGTCACGGAGTTCGTTGTGCATCTCCACTTTCGTCACCGCACCCTCAAACACGGATGCCGTCTTGTCGGCGGGCAGCACATAAGCGGAAGATGTGCCATCCGACACCTCGGACACCACATACTCACCGATACGGAGATTTTCAATGATGATCTCGCCGTTTTTGTCGGTGGTGAATACACCGACATATCCGTTCGGACCGGTCACTCGGAACGAAAAGCCCTCAATTTTTCCATCCGAGGAAGTCTTGATGATTTTTAGAGAGCCGACCTGCGGCGCATTGACAAAGCCCTTTCCGGCCTCGTTCTCCACGGTCACGGTCTTGCCGTCCTCGGTGATCTCGAAATAGTAGGCGTTGTCGTCCAAATAGAAGCCCTCCGGCGCTTTCGTTTCTTTGACAAAATAGCCGCCGTAGAGCAGGTCGGGCATTTCATAAACGCCGATGCCGGTTTCGGTCAGCGTGCCGACCAGTTCATCGTCCGCATCCAGTTCCTTGTTGCCGTTGCTGTCACGGTAGACGGTGAACTTCGCACCCGTCAGCTTGTTGTCGGGATAGTCCCGGTCGGTCTTTATGAGCTGCACCGTGCCACGGATGCGGGTGTTTTCGATCTCTACCTCGATCACCGCACCGTCCGCATCGACGGTCACGGGATAGGTTTCCTCCGACAGCACAAAGCCGGTCGGGGCTTCGATCTCCCGCACGATCCAGTTGCCATAAGGCACACGGGCAAAAGAAAAGCTGCCGTCCTCGGCAGAGGTGGCAGTCAGGATGGCGTTTTCCGTTGTAAACTCGGTGCAGTCCGCACGGAACAACCCGATCAGCGCGCCAGCAAGGCCGCTGCCGTCCTCGTCCTTTTTCAGTCCGTGGATCTCACCGTAGAGCAGTTTGTTTTCGATGGGTGCGCCGCCGTTTGCCTTGATTTCCACCAGTGCCGTGTCCTGCCCGGCGTACTCAAACACGATGGGATACTTTTCGTCAGAGAGGATATAGTGTCCGTCCGTGGACAGCTCTTTGAGATAGTAGCTGCCAAACGGCAGGTCAGTCTTGCAGACGGCATGACCGTTTTCGTCCACCGATACAATTTCAAGCAGACCGTCGGCGGGAATGATGCTGCCGTCAGCGGCGGTCAGCTCCTCGGCGGCAAACAGCCCAAAGGTCACGGCGGAAAGCTCGTCGCTCTTGCCGATGTCGAAGTGGTTGTCCTGCTCCAAGACCTTATCCAGAGAAACGGCGGCTTTCTGCCGCTCGTTGCAGAAGTCGGCGGCAGTTTCGGTGATCTCGACCTCCTGCCCGGCGTAGACAAGCTCTGCCGTGTAGACTTCGGCGTTCAGCACATAGCCGGTGGGCGCGGTGATCTCTCTGACCTCGTATTTGCCGAGATACAGCGGCTTGCTTTCGGCAAGTCCCGTTTCATCGGTGGTCACGGTATCAACGACCTCTCCGGCCGCATAGCGGAGCGTGCCGTCCGGCGTGATGATGTCCTCAGCAGCAGTGATCTCATAGACTGCGCCCGCAAGCCCCTTGACCGCAAACACCGGCTGATAGACGCCATCCGCCTCGGTAACGGATGAAAATGCCTCGCCGCTCTTGCTGATCCGGATCACACCTTTCTGCGCCGTATTCGGCTTTGTGACCTCGACCACCGTGACGGCGTTTTCCTCTGTGGCGTTGTCGGCGGTCACATCAAAATAGACCGGCTCGCTGTTCAGCGTGTAGCCGTAGGGGGCGGAAACCTCCACCAGCGAATAGCCCGTGCCGTATTCCAGCTTTTCGGGTGTAATGAGATAGCCGTCGCTGTTCGTATAAAAGGTGTCGATGGCGGTGACTTCGGGATAGGTGAAGGTCTGCGTAATGAGTGACCCGTCCGGGCGGTAGAGCCGGAAGCCTGCGCCTGCCAGCGGAATGACCTTGCCAGTTTCAGCGTCCACCTTGACGATCTTGATATAGCTCTCAAAATTGTGGTTGTTGGCAAGGTAGCGATAGGTCTGCCCATCATTGGCGATATACACATCGAAGTCGGCAAGCAACTCACGGCCGTCCCAGCCCTTGGCCTGATGCACCGTGTAGATGCCGTAGGGCAGGTCTTTTGTGATCGCATAGCCATTTTCATCACAGGTCAGATAGTCACGCTCGGATGCCTTGGCGCTTTCATAAGAGCCTGCGGCTTTCAGGAAAACCGCAAACTCTGCGCCGGCCTCCGGCGTTTCAAGCTGGGTTTCGCCGTCGTCGGTGTGCTTGATGATGGCGATTTTGCCCTTGATGATCTGCTCGGTCACATCGTTTGCGGTGGTGTTATATTCCACGGTGTAGTTTTTCGCCTCTGCGCCGATGGGATAAACGGTGCTATCCAGCAGATAGCCCTCGGAGGGCGTGATCTCACGGATGGTCCAGTCGTTGCCGCAGACATAGTATTTCGTGGTGAACTGCCCGTTGGCATCGGTGGTGTAGGTGTCCACAAGCTGGTCGCCCTTATAGATGCCGTAGACAGCACCGGCAAGGGTGGCATCGCCTTGCGGCAGACCCGTTTCAGCGTCGCTCTTGGTGACAGTGACATTCCACTTTTTCAGAATGTTCGTAAAGCTCTTGTTCGTGACGGTGTTCCATTCCACCGCCGCCGATTGATTTGCGGGGACGACATAGCGGATCGCCGTATCGACTTCTTCCAGCGTGTAGCCCGTGCCGATCAGCACATCGGAAAACACGGCTTTGCCCGTGCTGTCGGTCACGGCGTATTCATCCACCGCAAGCCCCGAAAGTGAAGTGCCGTAAAGGTGGAACTTTACACCCTCGTTCAAGCCGTCCTCTGAGGTCTTGGTCACGATGAGCGTGCCGCGCTTCAAGGTGTTGTTGAAATTGACCGATGCCACCTGACCGCTGACGACAGTGACACGGCGCACCTCCTGCGGCTCATATTTGTCGTAGTTCTGCTCGGCAACGGTGTAAATGCCGGGGGCAAGGTTGTCGATCTGAATGATACCGCCTGCGCCCGTCGTAACGGTCTTGTTCACGCCGTTTCCGGTGATCGTAAAGGAAATGCCCTCGACCTTGCCGTCCTCGCTGGTCTTGACGATCTTGGCGCTGCCGTAACTGACCTTGATGTTCAGATAGCCCTTTACGGGGTCATTCACCGTCTGCGCATAGGTGACGGTATCTTGCAGTTTTCCGTTCGGGCCGTATACGCCGTCCGTCCAAGTGATGACACCGCGCCGCTGCGAATTTCTCTTTTCGGCTGTAATGGTGACGGTATCACTCGGCGCATCGTCCGCTGTGATGGTCAGCGTGTTTCCGCTGACGGAGAAGCGGATGCCAGAAGCGTTTGACGAGAACACATAGTCGGAAAGCACACCGTTTGTGTCGGTCAGCGTGGCAGTATAGGCTTCGCCGTTCCATTCAAGCTCGATATTCCGGGCTTTTCCCACAGACTTTGCAAGAAAGCTCGGTGCCTTGGAATGGCGCTGAACGCTTGCCGCAATGGAATTGTAATAGCTCATAATCTGACTGTACAACGGATGGTTCGTGCTGATCTGCTCCACGATGGCGCTTTTGCCGCCCGTGCCGACCTTGTTGAAATCGGCATCACGCTCACCGACGACCGTTTCCCAGATCAAAAGCTGCGTGGCGACGGCATGAGCCAGCTTGTCGCCGCCCTCATTCTGTGAGCGCCAAGAGGTCGAGATCGTCCCCGTGTAACCGTACTGAAAGATACGGCCGATGAACAGCTTAATGTCATCGGGGGAAATGGTGCTGTTGTAGGACGACGGATATTCGTCCCAGAAATCCTCCCCCTTTTTCGTAAAGGTGTTGCCCGTCTGCTGCGGCACGCCGGGTTCGATGCAGTAGCAGATATTGCTCTCATACGAACCCATTGCACGGATCGTCGTGAAACGGGATGTTGCCGTAGACCAGCCGTTCATAAAGCTCAGGCTGTCGTGTCCCCATTCTCCGCCGTAGTTGGCATCGCCGTCACGGGGATAGGAGATAAGATATACTTCGTCGGTTTCTTCTGCGGCAAATGCGGTCGTTCCCATGCCAAACAGCGTGGTAACGCACATCAGCATCGCAAGAAACAGCGACAGCGTTCGTTTGAATTTCTGCGTTTTCATTGAGTGACCTCCTTAAAATGAAAAAACGCACCGTGTTTCTCGGTGCGTTCCTCGGTAAATATTTGATTTTCAGGCATAACCGATATACAGATCGTATTGCCCGTCGGAGCGTGCCTCCGCCCATATCCACACATCGGTTATATCCTCGTCACGGGCGTATCGGTTCAGCCTGCTTTGAATGTCCCGTTCCAGATAGGAACAGTGCGTACCTGCCGAAATAGGGTTATCCCAACAATCCACTGCCGAGCTTTCCAGCCGCAGCCCTACGCTTTCGGCATAGGCTTTGGCATAGTCGATCCAAGCCTGAATGTCAAATATCGGCTCTGTGGGTTCTTCTGCGGCGGGCGGTTCAGGCTCCTGCGGCTGTGTTTCCGTAGGTTCTTCCGATGGTTCGGGTTCGGATGCTTTCGGCGGGGTAGTTTCCGTGGGGCTGCTGACGGTCGGCGGCATTTCCTCTTGGGCAGGGGTTGAAACCTCTGGCTTTGTTTCTACGGATTCGGGTTCTGCTATGCTCTCTGCTGGAATCTCTGTACTTTCCGAAACAGAAACCGCCGTGCTTTCCTGCGGCACGGTGCTTTGTGCAGGCTCGGCCGTGACCGCTTCCTGCGAAGATGGCGCAGACACCTCGGAGCGATCCGCTTTTGCACAGCCCGAAAGAGAAAGTGTCAGCAGCACTAAAACGGCGATGATCCTTGCGTTTTTCATACTCGCAACCCTCCTTTGCCTTTTCATTGTACGGATAGCTGCCGAAAACTGCAAAGCTGTGAAAACTGCCGCCGTAACATCTCTTTTTTCGGGAAGTACAGGTAGTTTCGAGGGGGTGAGGTGTGGAGAGGGGGAACACGCCGACACAGCCGTACACACACCGAAAATGGGTATGGCTGCCCCTTGGTAGTAACTATCGTTCCATATCCCGCTGGCGTTCCCGCCTGCGGTACATTTCCAATGCCTTGATGATGGTATCTTCAATTTTCTGTGCGGGCGTCCCCGGAGCAAAATACTTGCTGATACGCTCTTTCGGCATTTTGAACTGCTCTCGCTGGTTCGGCTTTTCCTCCTGCATAATGGAGAGGATGACCTCCTCCGTCAGCTTGCCGTCCCGGCTGAACTCTTTCATTTTAATGGCCTGCGCCAGCGATGGCGTGCAGTCCTCGCACTCCATCGTGTCATATAGGCTCTGCTGCTGTTCTTTGGAGAGGTAGGAAAGTTCCACGGCAGGACGGAAAGCGATCTTGCCGCTGTCCACCATGTCAAGCACCGATGGAATCAGCTCGGTCAGGCGGATAAAACGCTGAATTTGTGATCTGCTGTCCGGGCTGCTTGCAGCCAATTCCTCATTAGAACGAGTGCCTTTCAAATTCGGCTCCAGTGGGGCCGAATTTTTAGGCCTGCCTGCTTGCCGTTTCATGGCTTCCAGCTTCATCCTATAGGCAAATGCCTTTTCGGACGGCAAGATCGTTTCTCGCTGCAAATTGCTGTCCACCATGATGATCGTCGCTTCATCATCGGTGAGGTTGCGGACGATGCAGGGCATTTCAGTGATCCCTGCCAGCGTTGCTGCACATTTTCGCCTATGACCGGCAACCATCTCATAGCCGCCGTCCGCCTTGGGGCGGACAAGAGCAGGCACCAGCACGCCGTACTGCTTTACGCTGTCTACCATCTCCGCCATAGCCTCGTCCTGCCTAACCTTGAACGGATGATTGGGAAAGTCGGAGATGTCGGCGGGATTCAGCGTGACGACCTTTTCAAGCTGCGCTTCCGCACGGCTCTCGTCGGTGGAGAACAGGTCATCGAGCGGCGTCATCCCTAAATCTCTCGGTTTTGCGCTCAAGCTCCAACACCTCCTTTGTCAGCGAGCGGTATGCGGCGGCGACCTTGCCGTTCTTGTCATGGACAAAGATGCTTTTGCCCCGGCCGCTGGTTTCTGCGGCTCGGACGGAAAAGGGAATTTCCGTCCCGAACACCCGGATCTTTTCGCCGTAGTGGGCACGCAGAGATGCGATGATCTCCTTGGCCTCGTTGGTGCGGCTGTCTACCATCGTGAACAGGATGCCGTCGATTTTCAGTTTCGGGTTGATCTGTCGTTTGACCTTTGCGATGGACTGCATCAGCAGATCAAGCCCCTTTGCCGAGAGAAATGACGGCTGGGACAGAATGATCACGCTGTCCGCTGCGGCCAGTGAGTTGATCGGCATCATACCGAGCGACGGCATACAGTCAATGAGGATATAGTCGTAATGGGGCTTGACCGCATTGATATATGTCCGCAGCACGCTTTCCCGGCTCATGGCGTTGATCAGCCGGATCTCCATGCCGGACAATTCGATGTTTGCCGGGAGCAGGTCAACGCCCTCTCTGTGATGCAGAATACCGCAGCCGTCCGGGATGGGGGTATCGTCGATCACATTCTGCATGATGTCTGCCAGCGTAACGGGCAGCTCATCCGGCTTTGGGTAGCCGAGGGAGAGGGTCAAAGAGCCTTGTGAGTCTGCGTCAATGAGCAGTACCCGCTTGTTTTGCTGGGCAAGCCCGATGCCGAGGTTGGCGGTGGTCGTGGTCTTGCCCACGCCGCCCTTTTGGTTCGTCACCGCGATCACTTTGCAATTCGCCATATGGGTTTCCTCCTTTACATAGATTTAGCCGCCTGCGGCGAAGCAGACGGCTATGTATATTAGAGGTACACATCGACGGTTATATCTTCCCACTGGTTTTTGCGGAGATAACAGCCTATTGCTTTTCGGTATGCTTCGGCCTCGTCGAACTTTATGGTAAATGACATAAACGGCGGGAAGTTATCGCTTGGGTCATATGCCATACAGTTTGATGGATATGGCGCAGTCGTCCAAAAAGTCCTACCGGAGTATCGTTCCGCACAGGCAGCAATAAAAGACGGTAAAAACTGATATTGTTTTTAACCGTAAGGTTATCTTTTAAAGCCAAACAACACCCCTTGCCGAGAAAAATCGGCAAAGGGTGTTTTGTCTTGAAGAAATTGCGGCAAAGTGTTATAATACATTAGTAAAATGTTAAATGCAAATTGATTTATACAAAAAGCTTACCTACCGATATTAAAGCTTGCCAATCTATAAATTTCGGTTTGCGGAGCTTGAGAATTATGCAAATTAAGACATACAGCGAAAAATACCGTAACTAAGTTATATCACTGATTCTTGATATACAAAATAACGAAGCCAAGATCGGCTTGCCGCTAAGTGAACAGCCTGATTTACTTGATATAAACCGCAGCTATCGGCAAAACGGCGGTGAATTTTGGATCGCGTTATCCAACGGCGAAATTATCGGAACAATCGGTCTTATGATGAAGGAACGCCATTGCGCGGTTTTAAAAAAGTTTTTTGTAAAAAAAGAGTACCGTTCTCAAAAGGTCGGACTCGCACTATATAAAGAGCTTTTAAAATATGCCGAAAGCAAAAACGTTCGTCAGATCATATTGGATACTCCATCGGTTGCTCATACGTCGCACAGGTTTTATGAAAAAGCCGGATTTTGTAAAATCAGTGCCGACGAATTGCCAGTGCCGTATTCTTATCCCCACAGAGACAGTATTCTGTATATGCTTAAAAAGGTTTGAATACAGTAAAAATCAAATAACCACAGCCTCGTTTTTGCTTTAAGGCTGTGGTTATTTAATTGATTTTTAATACACAACCGCGTCGTCTGCGGTAAATCCGCCGAGAGAATTTTCCTTAACTTGAATACATACAAAGGTTATTCCCTCGTCATCGGCGGCGGAAAACTGCCGTTTAGCCTTTGGCGCCACCTTAAGCCAATCGCCGGCAGCAAGCGTAACCTCCTCGCCGTCGATCAAAGCCTTGCCCCTGCCCGAAACAACGCCGTAAATTTCTTCGTTATTCCTGTGCGAATGAACAAACGGAACTCCCGCGCCCGCGGGCAGGCTGTTAACGCTTACCTCTGCTCCGGTAAGCCCTAAAGCGTTGTGCAGCTCGGTTCTGTCTTCGTTTCCGATGTTTGTTTTTGTGTAATTTTTCATTTTGTTTACCTCCGTATATTTTGCAAATTCACTTTGCTTGACTTTAGATTAGCATTTTACACACTCAAAAACAAGTACGCACTTTTTTATAACTGTACACTTTTTTTAAAATGTGTGTTATTATAATAAAGAGGTGAAAAACAATGAAAACAAAAGACGAATTACCTGCCTGCCCCGTAGCAACGGCAGTAGCCCTGATAGGCGGAAAATGGAAGCTTTTAATTCTTCGCAACCTTAAATCCCGCCCCTGGAGGTTTAACGAGCTTCAAAGAGATTTAGGCGGAATTTCCCAAAAGGTTTTAACCGACAGCCTGCGGCAAATGATAGACGACGGGCTTGCCTACCGCCGCGATTTCGGCGAAATGCCGCCTAAGGTTGAATACGGTCTTACGGCGCTCGGCAGGCAAATGCTGCCGATTATAGACGCCCTTGCCGACTTCGGAAACTACTACAAATCGGTGCTTAAGCAGTAATTTGCCCTGATTTTAAAACGACACCGTAAGCTGCATTTTAAAGCGCTCGGTTCCGTAAACAGCGTGCGGCAGACCCTTTGGCATTACAAGAGTTTCGCCTACGTTTAAAATAAACTCCTCGCCGTTTACGGTAAAGCCGCCCGTTCCCTCAAGCACCGTGACCATAGCGTCTCCGCCCGATGTATGCGATGAAATTTCCTCGCCCTTATCAAAAGCGAAAACGGTCACGCTTACCGCGTCGTTTTGCACTAAGGTTCTGCTTACAACCTGACTCTCGGAATAATCAACCAAATTTTTAAGCTCTAATTTTTTCTGTTTTTCTATATTTTTATACATAACCGCTCTTCCTTTCTTAAAATAGCTTGTCTTGCATATAACAAATTATGTATAAAAAATGCTTTACTTTTTTTGTTTCGCGTGGTATAATACTAAAGCTACCGTATACTATGCTTTGGGCGTCTGCCCTTTAAGGGACTCACTTATGACCCAATGCTTGGTTTACGGATGATATTTTTAAAGGAGTGAAAACAATGACCAAGGAATTAAAGCAGCAGATCATGCAGGATTATGCAATTCACGAGGGCGATACCGGTTCTCCTGAGGTGCAGATAGCTCTTCTCACCACCAGAATCAACGAGCTTAACGCTCACTTAAAGGTTCACCCGAAGGATCGCCATTCCTATCGCGGTCTTCTTAAAATGGTAGGTCACAGAAGAAACCTTCTTGCCTATCTTCAGAAGAACGATATTGAAAGATACCGCGCTATCATTAAAAAGCTCGGCATACGTAAGTAATACGTACATTAAAGGCAGACTGATTATTTTCGGTCTGCCTTATTGTAAATATTTAAGGGGATTTTCGTGCTTTAGCGGTAAATCGGGGGGCTAAGCTTATTGGCCTTCGGATTTATTGCTAACCGAAGGTCTCCTAAAAAAGAAAAGGAGAAAAAAGTATGTTTGAAAACTACAAGGTTTACGAAACCACACTTGCAGGCAGACCATTAAAGCTTGAAACAGGTATGATGGCTCAGCTTGCAAACGCCGCTGTTATGGCGACCTACGGCGAAACAAAGGTGCTTTGCACCGTTACGGCTTCCGCAAAGCCGCGCGAGGGGGTAGATTTCTTCCCTCTTTCGGTTGATTATGAGGAAAAGATGTACTCGGTAGGCAGACTGCCCGGTTCGTTTACAAGGCGCGAGGGCAGAGCCACCGAAAAGGCTATCCTCGCTTCCCGCTGTATTGACAGACCTATCCGTCCGCTTTTCCCGAAGGATATGCGTAACGATTGCTCGGTTGTGGCAACCGTTATGTCGGTAGACCCCGATTGCTCGCCTGAGGTTGCGGCGGCAATAGGCGTTTCCGCCGCTATCGCTATTTCGGATATTCCGTGGGCAGGTCCTATTTCCAGCGTTAACGTAGGCTTGGTTGACGGCGAGATCGTTATAAACCCCACCCTTGAGCAGCGCGCGAAATCAGACCTTAACCTTACCGTTTCCTCAACCGAAGACTTAGTTGCAATGATTGAGGCGGGCGCTAACGAAATTTCGGACGAGCTTATGTTCGACTGCATTATGGCAGGCCACGAGGCTAACAAAGAGGTTGTTAAGTTTATCAACGGCATTGTAGCCGAAATAGGCAAGCCGAAGTTTGAGTTTGAGTCTAACGATCCCGATCCCGAAATATTTAAGGAAATTGAAGATTTCTGCATTGAAGACGTAAAAAAAGCGCTTGATACCGACGATAAAACGGTACGCGACGCGGCTTTGCTTCCCATATATAACGCCGTTCACGAAAAGTTCGATGAAAAATTCGAGGGAAGTGAGGGCAAAATAGAAGAAATAATGTACCTTGTTCAGAAGCACGTTGTAAGAGACTGGCTTAAAAACGAGAAAAAGCGTGTTGACGGCAGAGGTATCGACGAGATACGCCCCTTAAACGCGCAGATTGACCTGCTCCCGCGTGTTCACGGTTCGGGTATGTTCACCCGCGGTCAGACTCAGGTTCTCTCGGTTGCTACCTTAGCTCCGATAAGCGAGGCGCAAAAGCTCGACGGGCTTGACGAGGAAGTATCCAAAAGATATATCCATCACTATAACTTCCCCTCTTACTCGGTAGGTGAAACAAAGCCGTCAAGGGGACCGGGCAGACGTGAAATAGGCCACGGCGCGCTTGCAGAAAAGGCGCTTGTTCCGGTTATTCCGAGCGTTGAAGAGTTCCCCTATGCTATCCGCGTGGTATCTGAGGTTCTTTCTTCAAACGGTTCTACCTCGCAGGGCTCGATCTGCGGCTCTACCTTAGCGCTTATGGCTGCCGGCGTTCCGATAAAGGCTCCTGTTGCGGGTATTTCCTGCGGACTTATCACCGGCGATAAGGGCGTTTACGGCGACTTTATGACTATGGTTGATATTCAGGGCCTTGAAGATTTTTACGGCGATATGGACTTTAAGGTAGCAGGCACCCACAAGGGTATTACCGCTATTCAGATGGACTTAAAGGTTCACGGTCTTACACCCGAAATTATTAAGGAAGCTTTTGCAAAGACTCACAAGGCGCGCGATTATATACTTGACGAGGTAATGCTTAAGTGTATACCGGAGCCGAGAACCAAGCTTTCAAAATACGCTCCGAAAATGCTTACAACTACCATAAGCCCCGATAAGATAGGCGACGTTATAGGCAAGCAGGGCAAGGTTATTCAGTCTATCCAAGAGCAGTGCGACTGCACAATCAATATCGAGGAAGACGGTCACGTTTATGTTTCGGGCCTTGATACCGATAAGGCTAAGCAGGCGATATCCATAATTGAGCTTATTGCAAACGACCCTGAGGTCGGCGCTATATACAGCGGCAAGGTAACCCGCCTTATGACCTTCGGTGCGTTTGTTGAAATAGCCCCCGGCAAAGAGGGACTTGTTCATATTTCAAAGCTTGATACAAAACGCGTTGAAAAGGTTGAAGACGTTGTAGCCGTAGGTGATCAGGTAATAGTTAAGGTTACGGAAATAGACGATCAGGGCAGAATAAACCTTTCAAGAAGGGACGCGCTGGTTGAGGTAAACGGCGAAACGGTTGCGCCCGACGCAGACGATGTTCCCCAGCCCCGCCCCGCTAAACGCGACGGCGGTCACGGCAGAGAGCGCCGCGGCTTTAAAAAGCACGATTGATAAGCTTTAGAATAATTGTTTATAAAAAATGTAATTGCTGCGGGGCTTAAGCCTCGCAGCAATCTTTTTTAAGAGTATTACAAATTCTTTCGCGCTATGAGTTCAGAATATCAAGCAGTTTTGTCATTGCGAATACCGATAGGTGCGCGGCAATCCGTTCCTTTCCCCTTCGTCATTGTGACCGCCGTAAGGCGTGTGGCAATCCGTTTTTCCACTTTAGGGTATTACGGATTCTTTCGTGCTCCGCACTCAGAATGACAAACCGTTTCGTCATTGTGACCGCCGTAATGCAAGCGATAATCTTTTTATTACTGTTTCTTTCCCGAAATTTCCTTTTCGATCATTAAAAGCCGGTTGTACTTAGCCACACGGTCGGTACGGCAGGGAGCGCCGGTTTTAATTTGCCCTGCGTTTACGCCTACGGCAAGATCAGCTATTGAAGTATCCTCTGTTTCGCCCGAACGGTGCGAGATTACCGGCGCATAGCCGTTACGCTTTGCAAGCTCTATAACGTCAAGCGTTTCGGTAAGGGTGCCGATCTGGTTCAGCTTAACAAGTATTGAGTTTGCCGCTCCCAGTTCTATTCCCTTTTCAAGTCTTGAGGAATTTGTTACAAACAGATCGTCGCCCACAAGCTGTATTTTATTGCCAAGCTCGCCTGTAAGCTTTTTCCAGCCGTCCCAGTCCTCCTCGGCAACGCCGTCCTCAATCGATATTATCGGGTATTTTTCTATAAGGTCCTTATAATAATCGGTAAGCTCGTCCGCCGTAAGCACATCGCCGCGCTTAGGCAGCTTATATTTGCCGCCCGAATACCATTCGCTTGACGCTACGTCAAGCGCTATTTTTATTTCGTCGGTATTATAGCCCGCTTTTTCTATTGCCCTTACTATAAGCTCTATCGCCGCCTCGTCCGATGTAAGGTCGGGTGCGAAACCGCCCTCGTCGCCAACGCCGGTCGCTTTATTTTCAGCCTTTAATAAGGCGCCCAGCGCGTGATATATCTCGCTGCATCGGCGAAGCCCGTCTGAAAAGCAGCAGGCCTTATAGGGAATTATCATAAATTCCTGTATATCTATATTGTTTGCCGCATGCGCGCCGCCGTTTAAAATGTTCATCATAGGCCGCGGCATAACGCCTGCGTTTATTCCGCCTATATATTTGTAAAGCGGAATTTTAAGGGACGCGGCCGCCGCCTTTGCCGCCGCCAACGATACGGCAAGTATTGCGTTGGCGCCGAGACGGCTTTTGTTTTCGGTGCCGTCAAGCTCTATCATAGCCTCGTCAATTTTTCTTTGGCAATCGCCTTTAAGCGAGCAAAGCGCGGGGGCTATTGTCTCATTCACGGCGGCTACGGCCTTTAAACCGCCCTTTCCGCCGTAACGCGCGCTGTCGCCGTCGCGCATTTCGTGCGCCTCGTATGCGCCTGTCGAAGCGCCCGACGGAGAGAGCGCAAAGCCGCTGCTGCCGTCCTCAAGCGTAACCCTTGCGCCTACGGTCGGGTTGCTTCTTGAATCCATAAGCTCAAAGCCTTCTACCGATATGATTCGATTTTTTTCCATTTCTATCACCTTTTTACTTTAATAAATATATTATTCCTGAATATTTTTCTTTTATTTATAAAATTAGCTATTTTAATTTTGATTCGGTTATGGTATAATTATTATGTATTTTTATGCAATAAAGGAATTTTAAAATATGCAGTTTAATGAACAAAACAGTCAAAGCAATATAATTTGCGGCAGAAACCCCGTGTTAGAGGCTGTGCGCTCCGGCAGGGAGATCGATCGCCTGCTTATAGCCCACGGCGTTTCGGGCGGCTCTGTTACGGCTATTATTGCAAAATGCAAGGCAAAGGGAGTGCTTATTAAGGAAATAAGCCCCCAAAAGCTTGATTACTACTGCGGCGGTGCCAATCATCAGGGCGTGGCGGTAATGCTTGCCTCGCAGGAATACTCTACCGTGGAGGAAATTTTACAAAATGCGGAAAACAGCGGCGAAAAGCCCTTTATAATTATATGCGACGGCATTGAAGACCCCCATAATTTAGGCGCGATTATAAGAACCGCCGAGGCTGCGGGCGTGCACGGCGTTATTATTCCCGAAAGGCGCAGCGCTTCACTTAACGCAACCGTTGCAAAGGCGGCTTGCGGCGCGCTTGAATATGTGCCCGTTGCCAGAGTAACCAATATTGCCGCCGCAATAGACGGGCTTAAAAAGCGCGGTATTTGGGTGTTCGGCGCCGATATGGACGGTACGGACTACCGCCGAACCGATTTTAACACGCCCTGCGCGCTTGTTATAGGTAACGAGGGCAAGGGTATAGGCGCCCTTACCGCCAAAAAATGCGATATGATAGTAAGCCTTCCTATGACGGGTAAAATAAATTCGCTTAACGCCTCGGTAGCGGCAGGCATACTTATGTACGAGGTACTGCGTGCAAGGAGGCCGTTATGAGCTTTTTTTCAAAAAAGGAAAATGAAGAGCTTTTTGCCCTTATAGAAAGCGACGATACCGAAGGCTCAAACGGATTGGGCGCTTCGCCGTTTAATCCCCACGCGCTGACTCCCGAAGAGGTAAGCGGATTTTCGGTTGCCGCAAACGAAAGCAAGGCGGAAAGCACAAACGCGCTTGAAATGCTTAAAAAGCGTATGCTTGAAGCGCGCGTGCCGGTTAATGAGGAGCAAAGCTCCGAGCCTGAAAAAACGGAGGATACCGAAACCGAGGAAAAGACTGAAAGCACAGTTTCGTTAAATTCTTTTTATACCGAAAAAGAAGCAGCGCCGCCCGCCGCCCCCGAAAAACCCAAGCCGCACGGTAAAACACTGCTTGAAAAATGCCGTCCTTATATATTAGACGACTCCGGCAAGGACGTTACAAAAAAAGCCCCTGCGGATTATAAGCTTGAAAGCGTAGCCGATATACTTAAAAGCGACGGTCAAAAGGCGCTTGAAAGCTTATCGGAAAAATACAGCGTTTCGTTCGACGATCTCGGAAAATCCGAACGAAAAACGCACGGCTCGGAAAGTGCCGAAAGCTTCTATGATACAATTCCCGCCGCCGGCGGCGTCAGCCATATTCAAACCAATGTTTCACATATTATATCCGATATAGACGGTGAAAACGAAAGCTTTAAGCCGAAAAAGGAAAAGGATATTTCTTCTACCGCCACAATAAAATTTACCCCCGTATCCGATTCGGACAGTGCGGCGCATATAAGCATAAGCTCCGCCACAAGACCGATCGACCTAACGGGCGAGCTTGCCAAGCTGCCCGAAGAGGACGACGAGCAAATATCCGACGAGGTACAGCTTGAACAAACCGATTTTGAAGACTTTGTGCCGAAGGAGGAATTTTCATCTCCTGCCGACGCAAAGCATATTTTAAGGCTGTTATCAATTAAAAAACGTTCGGCGTTTTTAAAAACCGCGGCTTCGGTAATATTAACCCTTATCCTTGCGTTTATGAAACTGCCGTTTATGTCGGGCTTTATACTTAAAAACACAAAGCCGTGTATGATAATCTGCACCGTACTGCTAAGCGTTGCGGTTATTGTAAACTGCGATATGTTTTTAAGCCTTAAAACCGTTTTCAGCCGCCGCAGCTGTGCCGATACCGGCGCGGCGCTCGCCTCGCTTTCGGTAATACTTTATGCGGTAACGGGAATAATAAAAAACGAAATAACGCTTGACCTTGTTCTTCTTTGCGCGGTTTTGCTTACGGTGCGCGCGCTGTGCACCTTTTTCACAAGCTCCTCGCTGCTTTCGGGCTTTAAGCAGATAGCGGCGCCCTCGCCCAAACGCGCGGTTAAGCTTATAAGCGATCCCGCGGTTACGTTTGCCATGGCAAAAAACTCGGTAGAGGGAGACGTGCTTGCCGCCGCGCCGCAAAGAACCGCGCACATAAACGATTATATGAAATACTCCTGCTTTAAAACAGTGCTCGGCGGAAGGCTGCCGTTTGTAACCGTGCTGTCTTTAATACTTTCGGTAATTTTAGGCTTTGCCTGCGCCTCTTATTTTGACGGAATGATATACGGCTTTTACGCCGCCGCCGCCGTGCAGTGCCTTGCCGCCTTGCCGCCGCTCTTTTTAATAGACAGCCTGCCGCTTTACTCATCTTCAAAAAAGCTTTCGCGTTTAGGCGCAATGCTTGCGGGCAAAACAGGGGCGGAGCATATTGAAAAAGCAAACGCAATGGTGCTTTCATCGGAGGATATTTTCCCGTCGGGCACCGTTACTCTTCACAATCTTCAAATGCTTTCAAGCAACAGCATAGACGATACGATAATCCGCGCCGCCTCACTTACCGACGCGCTTAACAGCCCCCTTTCCCCCATATTCAAAAAAATAGCCGGAACGGGCGGCAACGTTATTCTGCCTAAATCGGATACCGTTAAATACGAGGATAAAATGGGCATTTCGGGCTGGGTGGACAATAAACTGCTGTTCGTAGGCAACCGCACGCTTATGGAGGCGCACGGAATTGAGGTTCCGAGCGTTGAAACCGACCGTAAAATACTGAGAAACGGCTATTTCCCCGTTTACGTTGCAACCGAAAACAAGGCGTGCGCCCTGCTTGCGGTGCAGTATAACGTAAGACCGGACATTTCGCGCGAATTAAGGCGTATTTCGGCGCTTGGGGTTACAATGCTTATAAACAGCTCGGACCCGAATATGACCGAGGAAATGATATGCGATTATATGGGACTCTACGAGGATTCCGTAAAGGTTATGAGCGCCGCGGGCTGCCATATGTATAAAAACGCCGTAACCTACGCGCCCGACGTATCCGCTCCCGCGGCTTACAAGGGCAACCCAATAGGTCTTGCGGCAATTATAAACGCCGCCTCAAAAATTAAAAAATCAAATATTTTACTTACCGTGCTTTACGTTTTATCGGCGGTAATAGGCACCGTGCTTTTCGCCTATGCGTCGTTTGCAGGCTCAGGCACGCTTATAAGCGGCGCCGCGGTACTGCTTTACGGTCTTATTTGCACGGCGGTCTCGCTTATTCTTTACTTAACGCAAAAACCGTAGGAGGGAAACATATGTCAGAAAAAAAGAAATTTTACATTACCACGGCAATAGCCTATACCTCGCGAAAGCCGCATATAGGCAACGCATACGATATTGTGCTTGCAGATATGATAGCGCGCTATAAGCGTATGATGGGGTTTGACGTATTTTTGCAAACAGGCTCAGACGAGCACGGTCAAAAGATCGAGGAATACGCAAATAAAGCGGGTATCACCCCAAAAGAATATGTAGACGGCGTATCCGCGCAGATAAAAGCGGTGTGGGACAGCCTTAATACAAGCTATAACAAATTTATCCGCACAACAGACGAGGACCACGAAAAGGTCATACAAAAAATATTTAAAAAGCTTTACGATAAGGGCGATATTTACAAGGGCACCTACGAGGGCAAATACTGCGTTCCCTGCGAATCGTTTTTTACCGCCTCGCAGTTAGTAGACGGCAAATGCCCCGACTGCGGCAGAGAGGTAACCGACGCTAAGGAGGAAGCATACTTTTTAAGGCTTTCGAAATATCAGGACAGGCTTATAAAGTATTACGAAGAAAATCCCGATTTTATAAAGCCCGATTCACGCAAAAACGAAATGATAAACAACTTTTTAAAGCCCGGTCTTTCCGATCTTTGCATTTCGCGCACGTCGTTTAAGTGGGGCATACCCGTTCCGTTTGACGAAAGGCACGTAATTTACGTATGGCTTGACGCGCTTTCAAACTATATTACTGGTATCGGCTACGATCCGGACGGCAGCTCCGAGCAGTTTAATAAGCTCTGGCCCGCCGACCTGCACGTTATCGGCAAGGACATAGTTCGTTTCCACACCATTTACTGGCCCATAATTTTAATGGCTTTGGATCTTCCGCTGCCGAAGCAGGTGCTCGGCCACCCGTGGCTGCTTGTGGGCGAAGATAAAATGTCAAAATCACGCGGCAACGTTATTTATGCCGACGATATGGCAAAGCGCTTCGGCGTAGACGCGGTAAGATACTACCTGCTTTCCGAAATGCCCTTTACGCAGGACGGCACCATAACCTACGAAAGCTTTGTTACAAAGTATAACGCCGACCTTGCCAACACTCTCGGAAATCTTGTAAACCGCTCTATTGCAATGACAAACAAATACTTCGGCGGAAGGGTTAAAAAGGGCGAATGCACCGAACAGTGCGACAGTGAGCTTATCGCCGCGGCAAACGATACGGTTGAAAGGTATTATGCGCTTATGGACGCCTACCGTAACGCCGACGCGTGCGAGGCGGTTATGAGCCTTGCAAAACGCTGCAATAAGTATATAGACGAAACCGCCCCCTGGGCGCTTGCAAAGGACGAAAGCAAAAAAGCATATCTTGAAAACGTGCTTTACAATCTGCTTGAATGTATACGCCTTTTGGGCGTTATGCTCTCACCCGTTATACCCGAAAGCTCGGCTTCGATAGCAAAGCAGCTCTGCTCGGACAATAGCGAGCTTGCGTTCGGCGCCGTTTCGGAATTCACGGTAGGCGAGCCCTCGCCCCTTTTCGCCCGTTTGGACTTAGAAAAGGTTATGGCGGAAATTGAAGCCGAAAAGGAAAAAGCGGCAAAAACCGAAAGCGCCGAAAATGTGGTAACTATGGAGCAGATAGGCATAGAGGATTTTGCCAAGATCGAGCTGCGCGCGGCAAAAATTATTGCCTGCGAGCCGATTGCAAAAGCCAAAAAGCTTTTAAAATTAACCCTCGACGACGGCAGCGGTAAGGAACGCACGGTAGCGTCGGGCATTGCAAAATACTATAAGCCCGAAGAGCTTACCGGCCATACCGTAATAGTTGTTGCAAACCTAAAGCCCGCAAAGCTTTGCGGCGTGGAGTCTAACGGTATGATACTTGCGGCAGACTGCGCCGAGGACGACGTTAAGGTACTGTTTATAGATAACGTACCTGCAGGCAGTAAAATAAGATGAATTTTTTTCCCGATTACCCATATAAGGAACCGCTGATATTCGACAGTCACGCCCATTACGACGATGAAAGGTTCGACGGTGCACGCGCAGAGCTTTTAAACGAGCTGCCGCACCGCGGCGTGTGCGCGGTCATCTGCTGCGGGTGCGATACCGCGTCCTCGCAAAAAGCGCTCTCGCTTTCCGAAAGGTACGGCTATATTTATGCGGCGGCAGGTATTCACCCCGAAAACATAGGCGGCGGAACAATTGCAGAAATCGAAAGACTTGCCGCACACAAAAAATGCGTTGCCATAGGCGAAATAGGGCTTGATTATTACTGGGTAAGCGATAATAAGGAAGAACAGCTTTCGCTGTTTGAAAGCCAGCTTATTCTTGCAAACAAGCTTCGGCTTCCCGTAATTGTGCACGACCGCGAAGCCCACGCCGATACACTTGCGCTTTTAAAAAAGCATAAACCGCGCGGCGTTGTTCACAGCTTTTCGGGCAGTGCCGAAACGGCGGCGGAAATACTGAAAATAGGAATGTATATAGGCGTAGGCGGCGTTATAACCTTTAAAAACGCCAAAAAATTGCCCGATGTGGTTAAAGCGCTGCCGAACGACAGGCTTTTGCTTGAAACCGACGCACCCTATTTAACCCCCGTTCCCTACCGCTCTAAAACAAACAACTCGGCTATGATATTCTTAACGGCGCAAAAAATCGCCGAAATAAGAAATACCGATACCGAAAGTATTTTGCGCCTTTCAAAGCAAAACGCCGAAAATTTATTTAACATTAAGGTATAATTTAAACCCCTCTTACAGATAATAAAGGCTGAAAGAGGGGTGATTTTCAATGAATAATCAGAACCAGAACAAGAATCAGAATAACAACCAGAACAAAAACCAGAATCAGAATAAAAACAACGAACAGAACAAGAACCAGAATAATCAGAACCAGAACCGCAACGAAAACGACTGATTAAATTTAAAAAGTTCAAATAAGCAGTAACCGGAGGATCAAAAATCCTCCGGTTACTGCTTTGGTTTATAAACAAACCGAAAAATTTATTCTAAACGAATAAAGCTGTAATACACTTAAAAAAGAAACGGATTGTCATTCTGAGTGCGAAGCGCGAAAGAATCCGCCCCCACTGCCATTCTTAATAACGGTTTGCGCCTATTCCTGAACAAAGGTATATATTGTGCCGACAGCTCCGTGCCCGTATTCTACCGAAGTTTCAATGGTTAATGTACCGTCCGCATTAAGCGATAATTCCTCCCAAGTATCATAGCCTCTACTTATCTTAATTACTGTATCGGTTATTTCAAAACCTTCCGGTACTGCGCCGCCCATACCGATATCATAGTAAGTAATACCGTTTAATACTTTCTTATTGATATACATATTCTCAGGATTCGTTCCATATTCCTTCATTAAATATTCCTTGGTGCAATAATCATACTCGGTAATTTCAACGCTGCCATACTCTTTATTAAATGTCAAATATACTTCATAATAACGCTGATTATTTTCGCCGAAATATTTTCCAAAATACTTTCCGTATTTAAAATCCGTTTTGGGATTTAATTTTGTCGGTTGAGTCGGCTGAGTCGGCTGGCTGGGCTGCGTAGGCTGTGTGCCGCTGTCGGGATTCTGCGAGGGCGTGCTTTGCTTCGGCTGACTGCTTACATTCTGTTTCGGGCTTGTTTTTGATGTATTACCCTTCTTATCGGGCGATACGGTTGACGAAACCGATTCGGGCTTGCTTTCCTCGCTGCTTACCGTAACGTCTTCGCCAGCCTGCTCGGAAGAAGCGCTCTCGCTCTGCTCTGACTGTAACGAAGCAAAGCTTGTACTTGAAGCGTCGCTACTTGTATTATTCTTTTTACATGCCGCAAGAGATAATACAAACACCGATATTAACAATAAGGCTGATAGTTTTCTCATAATTCTTTGTCCCCTTTAAAAAAATAATGTGTGACTCTTTGTGACATTATATCACCGCTTTTCCAAAAAGTCAACTATAAAGTATAATTTATACCTTTAATATTCCACCATATGTATAGTGTAAAAGGTTAAAATAATAGTAGAATTGAGGTGTACGGTATGGTAGAATTCGGTGACAGACTGCGAAAGCTCCGCAAGGAAAGAAAGCTGACGCAAAAAGAGCTTGCAAGCCTTATAGGCGTAAAAAACAGCGTTATCAGCTTTTATGAGGTCGGGGACAGAACACCGTCGTTAGAGGTGTTGATAAAGCTGTCAAAGGCGCTCCATATCAGCACCGATATATTATTAGGGCTTGATAAAAGCGAAACGGTCGATATTTCGGGATTATCCGAAAAGGATAAACAATATGTTCAGTACCTGATCGACAGGCTGCGAAATTAAATCGGCGGTATTTAGCAATAACCGACAGTATTGCGGCAAAGGCAATGCTGCCGGTTTTAATAATCCCCCGTCCCGTCATTGCGAAGCCGTGTAAACGGCTGTGGCAATCCGTTTCCCATTTCCCTCGTCATTGCGAGCACCGTTAGGTGCGCGGCAATCCGTTCCCCTTTTCAAAAACACAATCCTTTATCAATCATATTTTAATTTCACATACATTTTAAACGCACTTTTTTATTGCGAAAAGCCCTTATTTATGGTAAAATCAGCATTAGGTGATTGAATGGATATTATAAAAACTCTTACAGAAGAATTTTCGCTTAAGCCCTTTCAGGCGGAAAACGCCGTTAAGCTTATAGACGAGGGAAACACCATACCCTTTATTGCGCGCTACCGCAAGGAAGCCACCGGCTCGCTTGACGATCAGGTTCTGCGCGAGCTTAACGACCGTCTTTCATACCTGCGTAATATGGACGAAACACGCGAAAAAATAAAATCCGCCATTGAGGAGCAGGGCGCTTTAACCGAAGAGCTTTCTGCCGCCATTGACAAAGCGGCAACCTTAACAGAGCTTGACGACCTTTACAGACCATATAAGAAAAAGCGCAAAACAAGAGCCACCGCGGCAAAGGAAAAGGGACTTGAGCCGTTAGCCGATATTATATACGCGCAGTCGCCCGACTGTAAGGATCCCGTTATATACGCCGCCGAATACATAAACGAAGAAAAGGGCGTAAATACCGCCGAGGAAGCCCTTGCAGGCGCTATGGATATAATAGCCGAAAAAATATCGGACGACGCGGACGTCAGAAAGCGTATGCGCTTTGTAGCCTCCGCCCACGGTATGCTTACCGTAAAAGCGGTTACCGAGGACGCAGGCGTTTACGAAATGTATAAGGATTACAGCGAGCCTGTTTCCAAAATACCCGACCACAGAATACTTGCAATAAACCGCGGCGAAAAGGAAGAAATTTTAAAGGTCTCATTGGATTTTGACCGCGATAAGGCTATGTTTATAATAGCGAAAAACCACATAAAGGAAGGCTCTGCCGCAACCGCCGCAGTCAAAGCCGCTGCGGAGGACGCGTATACGCGCCTTATATTCCCGTCGGTTGAGCGCGAGATACGCTCGGAGCTTACCGAAAGGGCAAGCACTTCTGCAATAAAGGTTTTTTCAACAAACCTGCACCAGCTGCTTATGCAGCCGCCCGTTAAGGATAAGGTTACAATAGGTCTTGACCCCGGCTACCGCACCGGCTGCAAGGTCGCCGTGGTAGACGGCACTGGTAAAGTGCTTGATACAGGCGTTATATACCCCGTTCCGCCCAAAAACAAAACAGAAGAGGCAAAGGAAATAATAAAGGGCTTTGTTAAAAAATACTCTGTAAGGGTTTTTGCAATAGGCAACGGCACTGCAAGCCACGAAACCGAGGTTTTTGCCGCCGAGGTTATAAAGGAGCTTAACGACGGGCTTTCCTATATGGTAGTATCCGAGGCGGGGGCGAGCGTTTACTCCGCTTCTAAATTGGCGGCGGAGGAATTTCCCGATTACGACGTATCGCTGAGAAGCGCCGTATCAATAGCAAGGCGCCTTCAGGACCCGCTTGCCGAGCTTGTTAAAATAGACCCCAAGGCAATCGGCGTTGGCCAGTATCAGCACGATATGCCGCAGTCGCAGTTAACAGGCGCCCTTGACGGCGTTGTGGAGGACTGCGTAAACACCGTGGGAGTTGACCTTAACACCGCCTCTGCCGAGCTTTTATCGCACGTATCTGGAATAGGCGGAGCGCTTTCAAAAAACATAGTGGCTTACCGCGAGGAAAACGGCAAATTCACCTCGCGCGCACAGCTTAAAAAGGTGCCGAAATTAGGGCCTAAAGCGTTTGAGCAATGCGCAGGCTTTTTAAAAATATCAGACGGTAAGCAGGTGCTGGACGGCACCTCGGTCCACCCCGAAAGCTACGACGCCGCAAAGGAGCTTTTAAAGCTTTGCGGAATAACCGAGGCCGACGTAAGAAACGGCAAAACCGCCGCAATACGCACCGCCGCCGAGACCTTGGGTATAGAAAGCACCGCGCAAAGGCTTAATATAGGCGTTCCCACCCTTAACGATATAATAAAGGAGCTTGAAAGACCGGGCAGAGACCCGCGCGACGAGCTTCCCCCTCCGCTTTTGCGGCACGATATAATGACTGCAAGCGACCTTAAAACGGGAATGGAGCTTACGGGCACCGTCAGAAACGTTATAGATTTCGGCGCGTTTGTAGATATAGGCGTGCATCAAGACGGTCTTGTTCACATTTCGCAGATAACCGATAGATTTATAAAGCACCCCTCCGAGGTACTGAAGGTGGGCGACGTTGTAAAGGTATGGGTTTTAGGCGTGGACGAGCAAAAGAAAAGAATATCCCTTACCATGAGAAAAGAGAAGTTAAACCATGAAAAGCAATAACCTTAAGGGCAGCCTTATTTTGTGCCTTACCGCGCTTATATGGGGGCTTGCCTTTGTAGCACAGTCGGGCGGCGGCGAGCTGGTTCCGCCGCTTACCTTCAACGCGCTTCGCGCATACATTGCCGCCGCGGCGCTTTATATTTTTTACAAAATAACAAGCATAAAAAAAGAAAAGCACTTTTTTCCTGAGGATAAAGCGCTTAAAAAGCAATACCTAACCGCCGGCGCCGTTTGCGGCGCGCTGCTTACGGTTTCTGTAAATTTTCAGCAGTTCGGCATAAGCGCGTATCCGCCAGGTGCCGCGGCAGAGGCGCGCAGCGGCTTTATCACCGCGCTGTATGTTGTGTTTGTGCCTATAATCTCGCTCCTTTTGGGCAAAAAGGCTAACCCCGTTATTTGGATAAGCGTGCTAATTGCCGTTGCGGGCTTTTATCTGCTTTGCTTTTCGGGCGGAGTAAGCGGAATATACACCGGCGATATTCTTGTGTTTATCTGCGCTGTCTGCTTTGCCTGCCAGATAATATCGGTTGATAAATACGTAGGCGTTACGGGCGGAATTAAGCTTTCAATAATGCAGTTTACGGTTGTCGGTATCCTATCAACCGTTTCGGCGCTGATATTCGAGCGTCCCTCGCTTTCAAATATATCGGCGGCGGCTCCCCAAATAATATATCTCGGTATAGTTTCAAGCGGAATCGGCTATACGCTTCAAACGGTAGGTCAAAAATATGCCGAGCCTGCCGTTGCCTCGCTTACAATGAGCCTTGAAAGCGTTTTTGCGGCGCTCGGCGGCTGGCTTATTTCGGGCAATACGCTCTCCCCGCGCGAGCTTATAGGCTGTACCGTTGTATTTGCCGCAATAATCGTGGCTCAGCTGCCCGAAATAGCCCGCGGCAGAAAAGAACAGGCGCAGTCCTGACAGCGGTCTGCACCGCGTTTTTTGCTTATATTCTGTTTTCAAAATCCGCTTTGGGCGAAAGCCCGAAGCGTTTTTTATAAGCCCTGAAAAAAACGCTGTAATCGTTAAAGCCGCATTGCCCGAAAACGTTTGTGGGTTTTTCGCCGCTTATAATTTTCTCCTTAGCCATAAGCAGGCGTTTTATATTTATATATTCCGTAACGCCGCAGCCGGCAGTCTCCTTAAACAGGCTGTAAAGAGTCGTGCGGCTTATAAAAAATCTTTTTGCAATGCTCTCCGGCGAAAGCGAAAGGGTAATATTCTCATTAACATATCTCAGTATTTCCGCCGAAATTTTATCCGAAGCGGATTTCGGCGCCTGCGGCAATGAACTGAAAGCAACATAAATCGTATATAGCAGCGGCAGCAAATATGAAAATACCGCAAGCCTTTGTTCTTCGGCCCTATTTATCATTTTTAAAATACAGTCTTCGGGGTTGCCGTATGTAAAATCCTGTGCCTTAAGCAAATTGCCCTCACCGAGCTTTCTTGAGGTAAACGGCGCAAGCAGCCTGTTATCCTTGTCTATATAAGAAAAAACGGGCTTTTTCAACTGCAATACCACACGCTCATAGGGGCGCGGCGAAAGAATTTGAACCTTATGCGTTTCGGCGGCGTTAAAAAGCATAAAATCGTGCGGACTCAAACAGTACGGCGTTCCCTCCGCCCAAAACATTATATCGCCGGAAATAATGTAAACAAGCTCAGGATACTCGTGCGCGTGCATGGGAAAATCCGCAGAATCTGGGCTTATATCCGTACAGTGCTGTAAAAAAATCATTTCGTCTTCATAAACAAAGCTTTCCATAATTGTATCACCGTTTTAATAATAACATTCGTTTGAACAGATTGCAATGTTTTTATGAACAATATGCAATTGCATTGTAAATTAAACAAAGTTATAATAAAGAAAAAAGTTGGTGACAAAATGAGAAGCGTATATTTTACAGCTGAAGCATTTAAAGCGGATAACGACAGGCTAAAAACAAATTTACCGTTTTCAGACGATGTATCCATACTAAGCGAACCCGAAAAAATAAACGGAAAAACCGTGCACAACCGCCTTGTATGCCAGGCTATGGAAGGGTGTGACGGCACACGCGGCGGTATGCCGGACGTTTTAACAAAACGCAGGTATGAACGCTTTGCAAAAGGCGGTGCCGGCATAATTTGGTTTGAAGCCACGGCGGTTATGAAGGAAGGTAGGGCAAACCCGCGCCAGCTTTATATCTGCGAGGAAAATCTTGATTCCTTTCGCCGCGAGGTTGAAAGCATAAAGAATACGGGAATAAAGGAAAACGGTTACGAGCCGCTTATAATTATGCAGGCCACACATTCCGGACGTTACAGTAAGCCAAACGGCATACCGGAACCGCTTATTGCGTATAACAACCCTATTTTTGAAAAAAACGACCCGATAAGCAGCGAGCGGATAGTCAAGGACGAATACCTTGACCGTGTAGGCGAAAGACTTGTTAACGCGGCTTTACTTGCACAGCGGGCAGGCTTTGACGGGGTTGATATTAAATGCTGCCACCGTTATCTTAACAGCGAGCTGCTCTCCGCATATGAAAGGGCGGGCAGATACGGCGGCAGCCTTGAAAACAGAACAAGACTTCTTCGCGAAAGTGTTGCAGGCGCAATACAGAATTGCGGCGGCGATTTTATAGTTACATCGCGTCTTAACGTATACGACGGATTTGCATATCCCTACGGCTTCGGCGTAAGCGAAAACGGCTCGCTTGATTTTGACCCGACCGAGCCTGTATGGCTTATAAAAAAGCTTTACGAAAGTGGCGTTCGCCTGCTTAATATATCAATGGGCAATCCGTATTTCAATCCACATGTAAACCGTCCGTTCGCCGCAGGGCCGTATGCTCCTGATGAAGAGCCGCTAAGCGGCGTCGCACGCGTTCTTTCTGGCACCGCAAGGCTTAAAAGGGCTGTTCCCGAAATGAAGTTTGTATGCTCGGCATTAAGCTTTTTAGGCGTTGCCGCCCCAAATACAGCGGCCGCATACATAAAAAGCGGCGGCTTTGACTTTGCCGGCTTCGGGCGTACAGCCTTTGCCTACCCCGATTTTGCAAACGACATTATAAAGCACGGCGCCATGAAAAAAGAAAAATGCTGCGTTGCCTGCTCAAAATGCACCGCAATAATGCGTGCGGGCGGCACGCCGGGCTGCCCCGTAAGGGATCGCGAACCTTATCTTGAAATATACAATAAGTATGTAAATAAGGAGAAAAGCTTATGAAAATCGCGCTTGTTACAGGCGTTGCGGGCGGAATAGGCCTTGCAACCGCAAAAAAATTGCTCGACAACGGTATCGCCGTAATAGGAATGGATATTGTTAAATACCCTCCCGCGCTTAGCGGAGAGTTCACCTATATAAGCGGCGACCTTTCAAACGAAAGCGACCGAAAAGCGTTTGTAGCCACCGCCGCCGAAAAATACGGAAAAATAGATATACTTGTTAACGTTGCGGGCGTAGCGCCGCGCGTACGCGGTGATCTGCTTGAAATGACCGAGGAAAGCTACGATTTTGTAATGGATATAAATACAAAGGGAACCTTCTTTTTAACGCAACTTGTTGCAAAGGAAATGATTAAAAACAACAGCGAAGCAAGACCGGCAATAGTAAATATATCCTCGATGTCGGCTTATACAAGCTCCGTAAGCCGCGGCGAATACTGCATTTCAAAAGCAGGCGTGTCAATGATAACAAAGCTTTTTGCCGACCGCCTTTCCGAATACGGAATTACCGTTAACGAAATACGTCCCGGCATTATTGCAACCGGTATGACAAGCACCGTAAAAGAAAAATACGACAAGCTTATCGAGGGCGGACTGCTGCCTATCAAGCGTTGGGGAAGGCCCGAAGATATTGCCGCAGCGGTTTATGCGCTGGCTGACGGCGCACTGCCGTATGTTACAGGTCAGTCTGTCGATGTAGACGGCGGATTTCACATTCAAAGACTTTGATATGATAACGGAGACCCGATATGAAAAAATATAAAACGCTAAGCTTTGACGCCGTTGTGATCGGAACGGGCGCAGCAGGCTATAACGCCGCCATACGCCTTGCCGAAAATAACGTTAACGCCGCAATCGTTACCGAGGGTATAAGCTGCGGCACCTCGCGCAATACCGGAAGCGATAAGCAAACATATTATAAGCTTGGGCTCTCCGGCAGCGCGCCCGACAGCGTGCGCGCAATGGCGGAAAACCTTTTTTCCTGCGGCGCCGTAGACGGCGATACTGCGCTGTGCGAGGCGGCTCTTTCGGTGCGCTCGTTTATGCGGCTGTGCGAGCTCGGCGTTGAATTTCCCTGCAACCGATACGGAGAATATGTAGGCTACAAAACCGATCACGACCCGTTTGCACGGGCAACGTCGGCAGGTCCGCTTACATCGAAATATATGACCGAGGTGCTTGAAAAGCGCGCCGACGAGCTTAAAATACCGGTGTTAAACGGCTTTCTTGCAGTGGAAATTTTAAAAAATGAAGACGGCGTCTGCGGGCTTATCTGCCTTGAAAAGGCAAACGGCGGCTTCACCGCAATAAACTGCGCGAACATAATACTTGCAACCGGCGGACCCGCCGGAATTTACGCCGACAGCGTTTACCCCTCTTATCATAACGGCTCTACCGGACTTGCCGTTGCGGCGGGCGTGCCGTTGCAAAATATGACTGAATGGCAGTATGGGTTAGCTTCGGTCGATCCGCGCTGGAATGTATCGGGCACATATATGCAGGTACTGCCGAGAATGATATCCGTAGGCGAGGACAAAACGGAAAATGAATTCTTGCTCAACTTTTACGGCGATCCGTACTCCGCGCTTTCGGCGCTGTTTTTAAAGGGCTACCAATGGCCGTTCGACAGCGGCAAGGTGCTTAGCGGCTCTTCTGTAATAGATTTGCTGGTTTACCGTGAATGTGTTATAAAGAAAAGACGCGTGTTCCTTGATTACCGCAAAAATCCGTTCGGTATAGATAAAATTGATTATTCAAGGCTGCTGCCTGAGGCCTACGATTATTTAAAAAACGCCGAAGCCTGCTTCGGAACTCCGATAGAACGTCTTATGCATATGAACGCTCCCGCAGCAGAGCTTTATAAAAATAAGGGTCTTGACCTTGCAAAGGAACCGCTTGAAATTGCTCTTTGCGCCCAACATAATAACGGCGGTATTTCAGTTGACTGTTGGTGGCAAACAGCGCTTAAAGGGCTTTTTGCCGCAGGCGAATGTGCTGGCACGCACGGAATTACACGGCCCGGCGGCAGCGCGCTCAATTCCGGTCAGGTAGGCTCGCTCAGGGCGGCCTTGTATATATCCGCACACCCGCGTGCAAAAACACAAAACGCTTTGTTTTTACAGCTTGCCGAAGGGGCTGTAAAACGGCACGCCGAATTTTGCGAAAAACTGCTGTCAAACAGGGAAAACGTTGATTTAAAGATATGCGAAGCCCAAAGGAATATGAGCGACGGCGCAGCGGCAATTCGCGACGCCGAAATTATAAAGCCCCTTCTTGAAAGCGTTACGGAAGACTTAAAAAGCATAACGGAAACAACAGGCGTTAATGCCGAATGCGAATTATATAAAGCGTACCGCCTGTATGATATTCTGCTGGTTCAGCAGGCAGTGCTTACGGCTATGCTTGATTTTGAAGAAACTGTGGGCAAAACACGCGGCAGCGCTCTTTACAGGGATAAAAACGGCGAGCTGCGAAACGGCCTTGAAGAGCTTTTCCGCTTTTGCCCGGATAAAACCGCCGCGTGCGACCGTATACAAACCGTAAGCTTAATAAACGGGCAGTGTAAGGCTTTATGGCGCGGCGTTCGCCCTATGCCGGACGACAACGATTTTTTTGAAACGGTATGGCGCGGCTACCGCGATAATAAAAACATATACTGAAAATAATTAAAATTTGGGTGATCAAAAGTGAAAGCAGGTCTGGTTTCTGTATCCTTCAGAAGCAACACTCCGTTTGAAATAATCGGCGCGGCGGCAAGATCAGGGCTTTCCGCTATCGAGTGGGGCAGCGATGTTCACGCCCCCTGCGGTAATTCCGAAAAGCTTAAGGAAATCGCATTATTGCAAAAAAATGCCGGTTTGGAATGTTCAAGCTACGGTACTTATTTCCGCATAGGAGTTACCCCTATCGGCGAATTGCCGTTATACCTTACCGCCGCCGAAATTCTCGGCACAGGGGTTTTGCGCGTTTGGTGCGGCGATAAGCCGTCCTCAGAATACGGCTACGACGAGCGTATGAAAATTTTTGAAGCGGCGCGCTGTGCGGCTGAAACGGCAAAGGCGGCAGGTATGACGCTTTGCACGGAATTTCATCATCATACGTTTACAGATGAAGCCCTTGCCGTAAAAGAGCTGCTTGAAGCCGTAGATCTGCCCTCGCTTAAAACCTATTGGCAGCCTAATCAATACAGAACGGCTGAGGAAAACCTGCTTACCGCACAAATTTTGGCGCCGTTTACAGAAAATGTGCATGTTTTTGCGTGGCACCGCGAAAACCGTTTTCCTCTTTCGCACGACAAAGCGTATTGGAACAAATATTTTTCCGAGCTAAAGGCTGCTCACTTTGCATTGCTTGAATTTATGCCTGACGATAATATTGAATCGCTTGCCGCGGAATCGGAAGCGTTAAGGGAGCTGATAAGATGAAAAACATATTTCTTTGCGAGGACAAAAGCAGCATTGATTTGGTATACAGCCCCGAAATACGGAAAAAAATAAGCTGCTATGATTGCTTTTGCCGTAAGGATCTCACTAAGAATACGGGATTGTTTAGGGATACGCAGTACATTTTTTCAACATGGGGTATGCCTGAGCTTACATCTGAAGAAATAAAAAATATATTTCCCGCATTAAAGGCTGTATTTTACGCCGCGGGAACCGTTCAGTATTTTGCGCGGCCGTTTCTTGAAAACGGAATAAAGGTATTCAGCGCTTGGGCGGCAAACGCAGTTCCGGTTGCGGAGTATACCGCGGCGCAGATATTGCTTGCCGGAAAAAACTTTTTTTCGCTTTGCACTAAGCAAAGCGCCGGAAGACTGTCTGACGCCGAGGCTGTTAAAAAAAGAATTATCGGAAATTACAAAACCAAGGTGGGCATTATAGGCGCCGGTATGATAGGCAAAAGGGTAATAGAGCTTTTGCGTCCGTTCAAGCTTGAAATACTTGTGTTTGATCCCTTTCTTCCGCCGGAGACCGCAAAAAAGCTCGGTGTGGAAACGGCATCGCTTGAAACGCTCTTTTCAGAGTGCCGCATTGTTTCAAACCACCTTGCAAATAACGCCGATACCCGCGGCATTATAAATTACAGACTGTTTTCTTTAATGAAAGAGGACGGGGTTTTTATAAACACGGGGCGCGGAGCGCAGGTGGTTGAAGACGATCTTGTTCGCATATTAAGGGAACGCCCCGATATAACCGCGGTTTTAGACGTTACAGACCCCGAACCGCCCGAAAAGAACCATCCGTTTTATTCGCTTGAAAATTGCCTGCTTACTCCGCATATTGCGGGAAGCCTCGGCAATGAGGTGTTACGTATGGCAGAATATATGAGGGAAGAATACGAGAGTCTTTTGCAAAAAGGATCAACACGCTACGAGGTAACGCTTAGAATGCTTGAAACAATGGCGTAGAAAAAACGATTAGTGCGCAATAGCTTTAAAGCCAAACAAAAGATCCCCTGCGGTGAAAAGTTTTTCACCGCAGGGGATCACTGCAATTTAAGGGTTAATTTTTTTGTCAGCCTATACCTACCGTTTCGGCGTTTAACAGCCGCGCCTCTTCGTGTGAATGAGTAACGGCTATAAGCGTGCGGTCCTTAACCGAGGATAAAATATGCCTTGCCGCATTTTCGGTATTTTCCCTGTCAAGACCAGAAAACGGCTCGTCAAGCACAAGCACATTATAATCTGCGCATAAGGCTCTTGCAATAGCCGCGCGCCTGCTCATACCCCCCGAAAGCTTTCGGGGGTATTTATTTGCCGCCTGTCCGATATTAAGCGCGTTCAAATGATAAAGCGCTTCTTCCCTATCGGCACCCACAAGCGTTAAATTTTCAAGCACGGTTTTAAAGGGCAGCAGTCTATCCTCTTGAAAAACCGCCGAAAATACGGCTTTATCTGCCGTTATACTGCCGTCGCTTGGCTTTTCAAGCCCCATAATCAGCCTTAACAGCGTGGTTTTGCCGCTGCCGCTCTCGCCGAAAAGGCAAATATGCTGTCCCTTATTTATTTTAAGGGTAAGGTCATTTATCACCGTTTTATCCTTATAAGCAAATGAAACGTTATTTATTGCTATCATACATAAACCTCTTTGCAATACGCTTTATTATAATTTCAAATGCAAGCGATAAAAGCGCCACAACGGCGGTAACCGCAAAAACGTTAGGCGTTTCAAGGTAAAGCTTTGCGTCCTGCAGCAGTCTTCCTATCGAGCCGGCGGGACGGCATATAACCTCTGCCGCAACGCCCGACTTCCATGCAAAGCCGAGAGCGTTTGCGGCAGACGCCGTAAATGAAGGAAGCAAAAACGGCAGTTTCACCTCAAAAAGCGTTTTAAAGGGATTCAGCCTGAAAATTTTTGCCGCCTCAAGATATTTAACGTCTATATTTTCAATACCGCTCTCCGTGCTTGACCATATCATAGGGGTTACCGTTAAAAACGATATAAAAACCGCAAGATAAGCGCTTTTTATCCATACAAGCGCCAATATTATAAACGAAGCCACCGGCACCGCGCGCACAATATGCAAAACAGGCGAAAAAACCGCTTTAAACACCTTAAAGCGCGAGGAGAGCACCGCGCCCGTAACGCCTGCCGCAATACCCAAAAGATAGCCTGCCGTTATGCGAAGCAGCGAAAGCGCCACGGCAACCCAAAATTCCGAGGTTTTGCAAAGGCTTATAAGACTTAAAAAAACCGCGCGCGGATACGGAATCAGTATTTCCTTATCCACGGCGGCGGCGGCAAGCTGCCACGCTGTAAGCCATAACAGCGCCACGGCAGCCCACTTTAAAATGCTTTTTAATTTACTTTGCTTCATAATAGAAGTTATCGTCCGGCAAGGCTCCGCCTACGCTTTTGGGGTTTGCGTCAAAAAGGAACTTTAAATATGCCGAAAGATCGGTTTTAAGCTTTGTGCCGTCCTCAAAAACAATATTGCAAAGCGGAATTGCCTTTTTTGCAATTGCGGCAGAGGCAACGATGCCGTATTTTTCGCAAAGCGCTGCGGCAGTATCGGTATCGCTGTTTACTTCCTTTACCGATTCGGCGTATTCCTCAAGGAATATTTTAACCGCGTCGGGGTTTTCTTCAATATATCCCTTACGGGCAACTATGCAGCCCATTACAAGCTGTGTATCGCTTACTTTATCCCACTCCTTGTTCATATCAAGCGCTATAACCGCATTCTGATCCTTAACTGTAAGGGTGGTAGCCACGGGCTGCGGCGCCACGGCAATTATTTTTTCATTCTGCGCAAAGGCGGTTACAAGCTCGGTAGGCTGTGAAACAAAGTTGACCGTTACGTCCGTTCCGACTGTAAGACCGTTTTTCTCGAAGATGTAATTGATAATATATTCGGGGTTTGCGCCCTGACCTGTTGCATAAACGGTTTTGCCCTTAAGCGCCTTTATATCGGTTATTTCCTCGCCCTTGGTAACAAGGCAGAGCACGCCTAACGTATTTGCCGCAAGAACCGAAATGCCGCCCTCGGTCTTTTGATAAAGGGTTGAAGCCAGATTCGTTGCAACCGCGGCAATATCGGCCTCGCCGTTTGTAAGCTTTGCTACAATTTCGTCATTGCTGCCTACGGTGGCAATATTGTAATTAAGCCTGCCTGTTTTGTCCTCCGCCTTTTTCATAAGCGGGGCAAGCCCCATACCCGTAGGACCGTTAAGCGCGTATACGTTACAGGTTGTATCGAGCTTTGCGGGTGTAGATGAAACGGGAGCCGCCGAAGAGCTGTCCGTGCTGCTGTCGGTGCTTTTTGTTCCGCATGCGGCTAAGCCGAGCATTAAAGCCGCCGCTAAAAGTGCGCTTATAATTTTTTTCATTTTTTAATCACCTTTATTCCGTTATTTTCCCTTTTAATATTTCCGTTTGCTTCAAGCGCGTCAATGCTGCGGTACAGGCTTGCACGGCTCAAACCCAGCATTTTTGAAAGCTCGGTCATACTTACGGGAATTTCTGCGTAACCGTTTTCGTTTGCGGAAAGCTTCAGGTAATTTAAAACCGTATCCTCCGCGTCACTGCACGATATAACGCTCAATTTTTCGTTAAGAAACCTTATTTTATCAGATAAAAACGTAATATAGTTTACAGCCGTTTGCGGATACTCTTTAAAAAGCGAGATTAAAAGGCTTTCCGGTATAAAGCATACCTCGGTATCGCTTTGGGCGGTCAGCGTGCTTACATAGGTGTCTCCGCCGCCGAAGACCGCCGCAGCGCCGAAACAGCTGCCGCCGCAAAGCTCCTTCATTACAAGGCGGCGATCATTATTGGTTACGGCCTTAACGCTGCCGCAAACAATAAAGCCGAGCGCACCGAAAAAACGTTCCCTTGAATAAATAAGCTCGCCCTTTTTGAATTTCACCGTATCGGGCAAAGAGCTTATTATATTCTCTTTATCGTTCTTTTCAAGCCCGTCAAGCAAAAACAAATTACCGTATACTGACATAAAGCTCCTTAGCGGTGTCTTATTTGAGACACTTTTTATTTGTATTATAACATATAATTACGGCTTGTCAAGCCTTGCGCCGATAAAAATATAATTTTTTAAATTTGGGTATTGACAAAACGCCGTTTTAACGATATAATATATTGGTCTCAGCAGTATTCGGCTGTATAGCTCAGTTGGCTAGAGCATGCGGTTCATACCCGCAGTGTCATTGGTTCAAATCCAATTACAGCCACCATCGGCCCGGTGGTCAAGAGGCCTAAGACACCGCCCTTTCACGGCGGTAACACGAGTTCGAATCTCGTCCGGGTCACCAAAAAAGCACTTGCAGCTGCAAGTGCTTTTTTATTTTTATTGCAATATTTCATTAAAAATTATTTTTTATATTTAATATTATCGCAAAGGCAGTTCCCGCCACGGAAACAACAAACGACGCAATCAAAAATACCAAAGCCCGTATTTTATCCTTCGAGCAGTTAATAAATTTTTTCTTTTTTACAAGAAGGCATTTGTTCATCAAAAAAGACTTTACCTCCTCTGCGTCTGCATTAAGACTGCTTTTTTCTAATGTAATAAACAAATCGGGCTGCATATGAAGCAATATAAAGTTATCAGTTTCAAAAAACTTTGTTATCTGATAATAAGAGTATTCTCTTTTCAGTTCGTCGACATGGGCAACGATTTTGTCTTCAAAAAGCTCATATTGTGTTATGCTTTCCTTTCCCGCCGAAATAACCATTCGCTCATAGTTTATTTTTACCGCCTTTTTTACCCATAAATACGTAGCAAGAAGTACTAAAGAAATAACAATTCCGAAAATGGCGTTATCCTGATTTCCGTTTGCAATACACGCAGCCGTTTCAACGGCGATAAAGCAAAAAAACGCTATAAATATCTTTTTTACTTTATTATAGCTAACCGAATTAAAATCATAAAATAAATCTCTGTTCATTAAAAACCTTGAGCTGTAAACAGGACTTTCGGCTTCCTTTTTTTCGTTTTCAATATTGCCGCCCACATTATTTTCGTTCATAAACACGAACACTCCTTATATGCATTTTATTTGTTATATATTTGTATCAAATTAAGAAAAAGCCGCTATTGCAAGGCAAAGCTGATGTCGGTTAAAAAATCCGAAGGCGCGGTATTGTTAAGAACCGGCTGAAGATTAAACACCAGCTCGCCGTTCGGCAGGGAAGGCGTATAAACCTTGTAATACAGCTGAATAATACAATCCTTATAGTTCATCGGTCTGTTATCCGTAGTCATAAGGATTATTTTATTCGGCTCTCCGAGCCTTGAAATTATGTCGTCAAGGGCAGAGTCCTTATTTATTCCCTCGATCATTTCAAAGTCGGGGCGAGTGGGGCTTATTCCCTCTTGATACTTAAAGGTTTTTTCATAGCACCTAAAGCTGATCTGCGTAGCATAGCAGCTGTTAAAATTCCGTGAGTTACCGTAAAAATTCATAATATACGCAGTAAAATCATTGCCGTCGGGCGAATTGAATACAGCGCTGCCCGCTAAAATACCGTCGTTAAAGGATTTTTCGGCTACCGTAAAGCCCATGCTTATTAAATCCGAAACCTTTATCGGCAGGGTAACGGTTATGCCGTCAATTGTAATATCGTAATTTGATACCTTATGGCTTATAGATTTATCCGTTTTTAAATCATAGGTATAATCTATAATTTTAAGCCCGTTGCCGAAGCTCACGCTGTGGTCTTCCTTTAAAAGATCATAATCTTTAAGGTTAAGCTTTTTAGAGGCCTCGCTTAAAAAATCGTTATAGTCTGTAATTCTGCCTATTCTGCCGCTTGTGTTTAATGCTGTCAATTTATAAAAAACGTCCGTCATTCTGGATTTGTTGTTAAGATCGGTAATATAAACCGCAGAACCGTCGTTTTGCAGGGTAAGCTCTCTGTCTTTTGAATTATTAAGATAAAAAGCAAGCTTGACTTTTTCCGAAATTTTATTGCCCGATGTCAGATCAAGCCTTATGCAAAAGCCGAATTTTTACTGTGCACAGCGCTTATCTTCTTAATATCCTTATTAGTAATTACAGAGCTGCCCGCACTGTTTTTAAAAGCAACGGCGTTATCGGTAACAGAGGATTCTCCGAACAAAACCGTTCCGTCGTTTAAAACAATACCGTCGTCAACAAAGGAATTGTTAGACGAAAATAATCCCTCTAACTGCTCGGCGGTAAAGCTTTGCTTTTTATGAATCACAAAGCAAAAATTGCCGTTTAATTTTATATCGTCCGCAACGTATTTATAACCGCCGTTTCCTTCAAATCTGCCGCAATTTATACCTATAACCCTATCGCCCTCGAAATAAACGGTGTATTCGTAATTTTCTTTCTCATAGTTTTCAACCAATTTAAACCCGTTTACATATTTTTGCGTTGAAAAGGACATAGCCTTTTCGGTTAAAGATGTTTGCAGACAGGAATAATACCGCTCGCCCTTTTTAAAGGTAATCATATTGTTAAAGCTGTTGCGGGTAATAACAACCTCTGCCGAGCCTGTTCCGCCGAGCTTTTGCGCTAAGAAGCCGCCTGTATCGTTAAGCGTAACCGTAAAATAGCTGTACATCGTAATTGTAAATTCCGAATCAGGGTTAATATCGGTTACGGCAGGACCTGCAAGATTTAATAATCCGAAGTTAAGACGATTTGCCAACGCCGCTGCTTTGGGCTTTCCGGACGAACCCGACAGCAATACCGTCCCGTTTTCCGCAATTGCTTTTTTCACGGCGTAGAAATTCAATTTATCCAAGCTGTTTATTTTCACGTTTTCGGCGGTAATTCTTTCAGAAATATTATCCGAATAACCGCCGTTATTACCTTGCCCGCGGCTGTTTGACGGTATTTTACCGTCGGCGGAATTTTCAGAAGAGCCGCCGCCTGACTCGGCGACTTCGGATAGGCCGCTCCCGTTTAATATTTCTCCGCTTTCTGAAACGGAGCTGTTTTTTTCGTTCTCTGATAATATAACGCTTTTACAACCGGCAAAAGAGAAAATAATCGTCAGAGCCAATATGATTGCAAGCAATTTTTTCACAGCAATTCTCCCTTGTTCTCATTTTTAAAATACGCCTCTAACTCGTCTATGGTAAATGTTTGTTTTGTGTAAATAACCACGCAAAAATCTTCAATAAACGTCACGTCGTCCACAGCATAATTTTCGGGAGTACTGTTAAAGGGGGCGCACTCAAAGCCCACAACCTTAGAGCCCTCATACCGAACCGTAAATTTATAGTTTTCCTGATCTAAATTTTTAACAATATTAAATCCCTCAATATATTTATGAGAAGAAAATTCTCGGCTTACCCTGCCGTAACCGGAGCCGCCGTTCTGCGCGTTCATAAAGCAGGTATAGTAATTATCCTCTCTTTTAAAGGTTATCATTTGTCCCATATCTTCAATATCGTTTTCGGTAACAACAACCTCCGCAAAGCCCGTTCCGCCGAGTTTTTGAGCTAAAAAGCCTTTTTTGTCGTTCAGCTCAATTGTAAAGTACGTCACCATTGTTGCGGTAAATATTCTGTCGCGGTCTATCGGATATTCCGCATAGGTATTGCTTAGCCTTAAAAGACTCGGCGCGAAGAAACCGTTTGAATTCATTTTTATCGGCAAAAGAGATTTTTCGCTGATAATCTTTTTAGCCGAGTAAAAGTTAATTTTATCGAGGCTGTCAATATAACAGCCCGTCTCCGGATCGGTCGGAGTGCTTGGGGTGACGGTTGACGGGGTGCTGCCGGACGGCTTGGACGAGGGGGTTTTATCGGGTGCTGAGGAAGCGCCGCTATCCGGTTCTGAGGAGATAGTGTTATCGGGTACGGAATTTTCTTCGGAGCTGCTGTTTGCCGAATTATTTTCGGAGTACGGTTTACTGCCGCTTGTAACACGGCTTTGTTTATTATCTGCCGAGGAATTATAAGACGGGCTTTGCATACTGCCCGCAGCAGGAATATTATTGCCGAAGACTCCGCTTTTCTGTAAACCGAAGCCCGTAATTAAAGCAATACAGCAGCAAAGTGCGGGTACAGCCGTGCTTATAATGATCCGTTTTTTCTTTTTTTGCTTTGCTGCATATTTATCTCTGCGTTCAAATACGTTCCTCGCTACTTCATCATAGCTTTTCATACTGAAATTTCTCCTTATCAAGTAACTGTTTAAGGGATTGCTTTGCTCTATACAACAAATTTTCAATTTGACGCCTGGATTTTCCCATTATCTGCGCGGTTTCATCATTTGAAAACTCTTCAAAAAAGCTAAGCCATAAAACCATTTTGTATTCGGGCTTTAAGCAGGACATAACCCTATGCACCGTAATTTTTCTTTCGTTTCTTATGTACATAGCTTCAAGATCCGTCTCATCTTTTGAATAATTTTCCGCATTATCTATTGAAGACAGCGATATTTTAGAATTATGCCTTATATAATCTATCGCAGCATTTCTCCCAATGGTGTAAAGCCAAGTCTTGAACGAACTCTTTTCATTGAATTTAAGTTTTTTAACCGCAAGCTTAAAGAAGGTTTCCTCCATTACCTCCTCGGCTATATAAATATTATTTACATAGCTGTTTAAATAAAGAATTAAACCGTCTTTATAATCCTTAATAATTAAGGTTAAACCCTCATCGTCACCATCAAGAAAACGGCGGTAGCTACTTGCGCCGTTATCCATTCGGTACCCCTTTCCTTGTTTTCTCCTCATCTGTTAGACGGGGCTGCGCATAAAAACTCTCAATAAATTTTAAAATTTCAGTTTATCTGATTTTATCACATACAAAAATAATAAGCAATATATGCTTTAATTGGAATAAATCGGGAGCCGCTTTACCTATTCTTCGCGAAACCTTAAATACTCAATAAACATTTTTACAGCCGGCGTAAGTCGGTTTTTATTTTTAACCGCAAGGCATATTTCACGGTAATAAGGCGTTTCCAACGGCCGTATTTCAACATTGTAGGGTATACGCTTTAAAATTAAGGACGGCAAAATACCTATGCCCAGCCCCTTTTCCGCCATCGCCATAACCGCAAAATCCTCCCAGGTGGTAAAGCGTATGTCGGGGTGTATATTATTTTTTTCAAGCAGACCCGAAACCTCGGTCTTTCCGCCGCGCTCCAACAGCAAAAACGGCTGACCGTTAAGGGAGCTTAGCTTAACCGAGCTGTTTTTTGCAAGCGAATGCTTCGGCGGCAGCACAACCTTGTATTCGTCCTTTTTTAAAAAATATGTATCAAAAGAAGGATCGGCAGGCGTCCGCAGAAAGCCGCAGTCCACCCTGCCCTCGTCTATCCAGCGCTCGATCTCGTCGTAATCGCCTAACAGCACCTCATATTCAATATCAGGATAATCATTACAAAGCCTTGCAAAAATATTCGGCAGCCAGTTTACGGCAACGCTTGCAAAGGTTCCTATTTTCACAACCCCCGCCTTTATGCCGTTTATCTGATCGATATAACCGTTAAGCTCGCGCTGGTCGTTTAAAACCGCCCTTGCAAGCGGCAAAATCCTTTCCCCGCACGAGGTGAGCCGCACGCCGCTTCGGCTTCGCTCTAACAGTGTGACTCCCCATTCCTTTTCTAAATCCGCTATCATTTTACTAACCGTAGACTGCGCGTAATTCAAATTTTCGGCCGCTCTTGTAAAGCTACCCGTTTCGGCTGTTTTTATAAAGGCAATATATTTAGCCAAATTGTTTTCCATACTCTTGTATTCCTTTTTTCGATACATTTAATCTATAATATTCGCTTTTCTTATTATAATGCCGTGTGTATAATTAAGCAAGACTGTTTTGGGAGAAAATAAGATGAAATTCAAAAACAATGATATGGATATGCTTAACGGCGCTTTAACAAAAAAGCTTCTGCTTTTCACCCTTCCGATAGCGCTGAGCAGTATCGTGCAGCAGCTGTTTAATGCCGCCGACACTTCGGTTGCGGGGTATTTCGGCAACCCGAACGCATTGGCGGCGGTAGGCACAAACGCGGAAATTGTGGCTTTAATAGTTACATTATCCTCCGGTCTTTCGGTAGGGGCAAATATAATTATTGCAAACCGCATAGGGAAAAACGAACGGCGCTCTGTTCCCGCCGTAACCGAAACCGCGGTTATTCTTGCTTTAATTATAGGCGTTATCGGCTTTTTTATAGGTCAAGCCGCCGCAAGACCGCTGTTAATGCTGATACAAACCCCAAATGAAATTTTAGACTATGCACAGCAGTATTTAAGAATTTATTTATTCGGTTATCCGTTTTTGCTGCTTTACGATTTCGGCGCCGCCGTTTTACGCGCTAAGGGGGACAGCCGTTACCCGTTTTCGGTATTGGCTTTATCGGGAATTGTAAATGTTTTGCTTAACCTGCTTTTTGTGGCGGTATTAAAGTTAGACGTTGCGGGCGTTGCCGCCGCAACCTGTATTTCCACCGCTCTTTCCGCCTTTCTTGTGCTTTTAAGGTTAAAAAGATCGGGCGATTTTCTCTCGCATGGCAGGCTTAGTATTAAGGGGGAATATATATTTGAAATTTTAAAAACAGGCGTACCCTCCGCCGTTCAGGGCGCCGTATTCTGCTTTGCCAACATCTTTGTTCAAACGGCGGTAAATAAATTCGGCGCAAGGGCAATTGCCGGCAGTACGATTGCGGTGAATTTTGAATATTTCGCTTATTACATAATAACCGCATTCGCGCAAACCGCCACAACCTTTACAGGTCAGAATTCTGCGGCGGGAAAGCGTGAAAGATGCAAAAAAATTCTTTGGCTGTGCCTTTTATATTCGGTAATATCAAGCCTTTTTGCAATTGTGCCCGTAGTAGTGTTCAAAGATTTTTTCGCAGGTCTTTTTTCAAAGGACGGCGCCGCCATAGGCTTTGCCTGTATGCGTATTATGTGCATACTGCTGTTTGAACCGATTTGCAGCCTTTACGAAATACCCGCCGGCGTTTTGCGCGGCACGGGGTACGCCGTGCTTCCCGCTTTAAGCACGGTGCTCGGCACCTGCGTATTCCGCATTGTATGGATATTTACCGTTTTCAATACGCACAAAAGCCTTGAAACGCTTTACCTCGCGTTTCCCCTTTCGTGGGTGTTAACGATTATATTGGTTTTGCTAAGCTTTCTTTTCGTGCGCATACGCGCTTCTTCTGAATAAAAAAATCCCTGTACGACAAAGTCATACAGGGAAAAAATTTATTCGGCGGTATCTTTAATTCGGTTAAGCTTTTCAATACAGCTTTTGCAAACGTTATAGCCCTCAAAGCTTACGCTTTCTGCAAGGGAATCGCAAAATATGCAGGTAGGCTGATATTTTTTAAGAATAACCTTATCGTTTTCCATATAAATTTCAAAGCTGTCAACGTCGTTTTCAACCTTTAGCTGCTTTCTTATTTCTTTGGGAATAACTACCCTGCCCATTTTATCCACGGCTCTTACCATACCTGTTGATTTCATTTTTAAATCCCCCTCTTTTCTTACAATATTTTAACATATAAAAAGAGCAATTGTCAATATTTAGGAATTACATAACGCTATACCTAATTTAACTTGCTAAGCCATTCCGCGGCGGAGGCGTCAGACGGCATACGCCAGTCCCCTCGCGGTGAAAGCGTTACCGAACCCACCTTTGGTCCGTCAGGCAGGCAGGAGCGCTTAAACTGCTGCGAGAAAAATCTTCTTATAAACACCTTAAGCCATTTTTTAACGGTCTCGCCGTCATATTCGCCCGAAAATGCCAAAACGGCAAGACGGTATATTTTATCTGGCGACTCGCCGAACCTTAACATTCGGTAAAGAAAGAAATCGTGCAGCTCGTAGGGACCCACAAGATCCTCTGTTTTCTGCGCAATATCGCCGTTTTTATCCGCCGGCAAAAGTTCGGGCGAAACGGGGGTATCAAGTATATCGCAAAGAACGGCTTTAAGCTCGCCGCCCGTATGCTCCGCCTCATACCGCACAAGATAGCGGACCAAGGTTTTAGGCACCGATGAATTTACCGCATACATAGACATATGATCGCCGTTATACGTCGCCCATCCGAGAGCAAGCTCCGAAAGATCGCCCGTTCCTATTACCATTCCGCCGGTTTTGTTGGCCATATCCATTAACACCTGCGTGCGCTCGCGCGCCTGCGAATTTTCATAGGTAACGTCAAGGCAGGCGGGATCCTGCCCTATATCCTTAAAATGCTGATTTACGGCGGCGGTTATATCCACCTCTTTAAAGGTTACGCCCAAAAGCCGGCAAAGCTGTTCGGAATTTGAATGTGTGCGCTTTGTTGTACCGAAGCCGGGCATTGTAACGGCATATATATCGGAAAGGGGCCTTTCAAGTATTTTCATTGCCCTTACGGTCACAAGCAGCGCAAGCGTGCTGTCAAGCCCGCCCGAAATACCTATTACCGCGGTTTTGGCACGTGTATGCTCAAGGCGTTTTTTAAGCCCGTAGGACTGTATTCTAAGTATCGCCTCAGCCCTTTTGTAAAGGTCGTTTTTATCAGACGGCACAAACGGCGTTTTTTCAAAGCTGCGCGTAAGCTCGGTTTCAATAATTTCCTGATCAAAATAAACGGTTCGGTAACCGCAAAGCGGTTCAAAGCTTGTGTTTTTATGCCGTTCATACGAAAGCCTTTTAACGTCTATTTCGCTTAAGGTAAGCTCGCTTTCCTCAAACGGCGCGCTTTCCTGAAGCAATGTGCCGTTTTCGCATATAAGGCAGTGGCCCGAATAAACCAGATCCTGCGTAGACTCGCCCGTGCCGGACGAGGTATATACATATCCGCACAAAAGCCGCGCCGAGGTAGACGAAACAAGGCTTTTGCGGTATTCCGCCTTACCTATTACCTCGTTCGAGGCGGAAAGATTGGCGATTATAAGCGCGCCCGCTCTGCACAGCCCCTCGCTCGGCTGCGCCGCCGCCCATATATCCTCGCAAATTTCTATACCGAAGGTGTATTCGGGCATTTCGCTGTGCGAAAACAGAATATCGGTTCCGAACGGCACCTCTTCGTTTTCGATTTTAATAAAACCGCCGCCTGACAGTACGCCCGATGAAAACTGGCGCTGCTCGTAAAACTCGGCATAGTTCGGCATATATGTTTTCGGCACTATACCTATTATTTTACCGCCCGACAGCACCGCCGCGCAGTTATAAAGCTTTGAGCCGTGTATAAGCGGAACGCCCGCAATAACAACAGGATATTTGCCCTTGGTAAATTCAGCTAAATCGCAAAGCGCCTTTCTTGCCGAGGCAATAAGCACGTCCGAAAAAAACAGATCGCCGCAGGTATAGCCCGTAATGCAAAGCTCCGGCAAAACAAGAAGATTTATTTTTTTAAGGTCTGCCTTTTCTATTATTTTCTTAATTTCGGCACAGTTTGCCGCAACATCAGCCACCGTACAGCGCGGAAGCCCTGCGGCTGTCTTTATAAAACCGTCCTTCATGCTCTTCATTCCCTACCGTTTGATTTTATAATATTTGCTGTTTATAAATATTATAAGCTATTTCCGCGCAAAATAAAAGAAAAAATTAAAATATTGTTAATTTTTTTACAATGTTATTGAATTTATTAAAGCTTTGGCTTATAATGTATACGGCAAAAATTTAATTCTTACAAAGGGGATACCAAAATGACCAACAACAAAACGGTTTTAAAATGGCTTGACGAAGTTAAGGCTCTCGTTGATCCTGATAAAGTTGTCTGGATTGACGGCAGCGAGGAACAGCTTGAGGCTATCCGCAAGGAAGCGGTAGAATCGGGCGAAATGATTAAGCTTAACGAAGAAAAGCTTCCCGGCTGTTATCTGCACAGAACCCGTCCTAACGACGTTGCCCGTGTGGAAGACAGAACCTTTATCTGCTCAAAGACTAAAGAAAACGCAGGCCCCACCAACAACTGGTGCGACCCCGATGAAATGTATAAAAAGCTTTACGATATTGCGCGCGGCTCTTACAAGGGCAGAACTATGTATATAATCCCGTTCTCTATGGGACCGATAGGCTCGCCGCTTGCAAAGGTAGGCATTGAGGTAACAGACTCTAAGTATGTTGTTCTTAATATGGCTATTATGACACGCGTAGGTCAGAAGGTTCTCGATGTTTTGGGCGACTCGAACGATTGGGTACGCGGTCTCCACGCTTCCTGCGATATCGACCCCGAAAAGCGCTACATCTGCCAATTCCCCGAAGACAATACCATTATCTCGGTTAACTCGGCTTACGGCGGAAACGTACTTTTAGGCAAAAAGTGCTTTGCGCTCCGCATAGCTTCTTATCAGGGCTGGAAAGAGGGCTGGATGGCTGAGCATATGCTTATCTTAGGCCTTCAGAATCCTAAGGGCGAAATTAAGTATATCGCCGCCGCTTTCCCGTCTGCTTGCGGCAAAACAAACCTTGCAATGCTTATTCCGCCGAAATATCTGCGCGACAAGGGCTATAAGATCTGGACCGTGGGCGACGATATCTCCTGGATGAAGATAGGCGAGGACGGCCGTCTTTACGCTATCAACCCCGAAAACGGCTTCTTCGGCGTAGCGCCCGGAACCAACGCTCATTCAAACTTCAATGCGCTTGAAAGCACAAAGAAAAACACCATTTTCACAAACGTTGCGCTTAACCTTGACGATAACACCGTTTGGTGGGAAGGTCTTAACAAGGATCTTCCGCAGAACTGCATAGACTGGAAGGGCAACAAGTGGGACGCTTCCAAGTTTGATAAGCACGACAAGAGCACATACGCCGCTCACCCGAACTCAAGATTTACAGCTCCGGCTAAGAACTGCCCCTGCATTTCAGATGAGTTTGATAAGGGTGCGGGCGTTCCGATCTCCGCTATCATATTCGGCGGCCGCCGCGCTAAGTGCGCTCCGCTTGTATATCAGTCAAAGGATTGGGTTAACGGCGTGTTCGTAGGCTCCACAATGGCTTCCGAAACCACAGCCGCAGCCGCAGGCGCGGTAGGCGTTGTTCGCCGCGACCCGATGGCTATGCTCCCCTTCTGCGGCTACAATATGGGCGACTACTTCAAGCACTGGCTTGATATGGGCGCTAAGCTCGGCGATAAGGCTCCTAAGATCTTCAACGTTAACTGGTTCCGCACCGACGACGAGGGCAACTTCGTATGGCCGGGCTTCGGCGATAATATGCGCGTCCTAAACTGGATAATCGACCGCTGCGAGGGCAAGGCAGACGCAACCGAAACCGCTATCGGCTATGTTCCGAAGCCTGAGGATATCGACCTTACCGACCTTGATATGGATATGGATACCTTAAAGAGCATCTTAAAGGTAGACAAGGATGTTTGGGAGAAAGAGGCTGCCGAAATCGAAGAGCATTACAAGAAATTCGGCGATAAGCTGCCGAAAGAGCTTAAAGAGCAGCTTGAAACCCTTAAAGCAAACCTTGCTAAAATGTAATATAAAGCAAAACGCCGCCGTAACGGAAATCCGTTACGGCGGTTTTTTTAGGTTGTATAACAATTGTCGCTGTTTGCTGCCGTTACAAAAAAACGGCGGTTTGCAAAGCTTTATTACTCGTCATTCTGAGTGCGTAGCACGAAAGAATCCGTAATACCCTTAATAAAAAAGTGGGTTGCCGCACGCCTACGGCGTTTGCAACGACCCTCGGAATTTGCAACCGAACCCTTAGTGTCAAATCAAAGCTTAAATTCCACCAATCTGTCGGTCGGCTTATAAAGTCTGCATTTTACGCCCGCAGTCTCAAACATTTTTTTAGAGGCTAACACGCTGTCCGAATCGGAGTATTTATCGCTCATATAAACAACCTCCGCAATACCGGACTGTATTATCGCCTTCGCGCATTCGTTACAGGGAAAAAGTGTGGCATAAACCGTACAGCCTCTTACATTACCGCTGTTGCAGTTTAAGATTGCGTTAAGCTCGGCGTGGCACACATAAAGATATTTAGATGAAAGCGGCGCGCCGTCCCTGTCCCACGGGAACTCATCGTCCGAGCAGCAGCGCGGCATACCGTTATACCCTACCGAAAGTATCCGCTTTTCGGAATTTACAATGCAGGCTCCCACCTGAGTGGAGGGGTCCTTACTGCGCATTGCCGAAAGCATTGCAATGCCCATAAAATATTCGTCCCAGCTTAAATAATCAGCCCTTTTCAATTACAGCACCTCTTTTTTCTTCCTTTAAAAATAAAAACGCCGTTACAAGCATAATAATCGGAAATACCGAAGATACCGCAAATCCGGCGTTAAGACCGCTTGCGTCTGCAATTATGCCAAGCAGCCACGGCCCTATGCAGCAGCCTATATCGCCGCACATTGCAAACACGCTGAACATTACCGCGTCCCCGTTCGGAAAGGATTCAGCGCCGGCAGAAAGCGTGCCCGGCCAGAAAAGACTTACCGTAAAGCCGCATACCGCGCAGGATATTAAGGCAAAAACCGGAATTTTAACAAACGCCGTTACAAAATAGCAGGCGGTGCAAAGCACGCTCATTGCAATCAATGTCTTTCTGTACGATATACGCTCGGAAAATTTTGCGTAAACCACTCTTCCCGTACCCATAAGCACCGCGAACGCGCACGGACCTGCAAGATCTCCTATAACCTTTGTAACGCCGAGCGCCTGCTGCGCAAACATAGAAGCCCACTCCGCCATTGCTATCTCCGAAGCGCCCGAACACATCATAATAACCATAAAACAGCGAAAACGCCGGGATTTAACAAGATCCTTAAAGCTGTCGCTCTTTCTTTCAGGTTCGGGTTCAACTATCGGCACCTTTAAAAACGAAAAAGCGTTGATAAGCGGAACCACCGCCCAAATAAGGGGTATATAAGTCCAGCCCCTGTACCCGAACGCACGCAGAAGCAATGTTGTACCGAGGGTCGTTACCGCCTGACCCCAGCAATAAAACGAATGCAAAAGCGACATATTGCCCGATTTATTATCCGTGGGCAGCATTTCTATCATAGGGCTTATAATAACCTCCATAAGCCCGCTTGCAAACGCATAAATTATAACCGATATTACTATGCCTATATAGGCGTTCGGTATAACGCGCGGCAAAACAGCCGCCGAGGCAAGGCCCGCCGCCGCCGTAAGCTGACACATAAAAGCTGATTTTCTGTACCCTAAATACCCTACTATTTTCGGCGTTAAAACATCGGTTAACATCTGAGTTACAAAATTAAACATTATAAGCCTGCCGAGCTTTTCATAGCCTATGCCGTACACGTCCTGCAGGGCTATAAAAAGTATCGGTAAAAAGTTATTTACAATAGCCTGAACAAAATAGCCAACATATGCCGCCGCTTTTGTCGCCGTATATTTATTACTCATTTTTACCTACCGTTTTTTATTTATGATTTTTAAAATTTCATCAGGCGATGAAACGGTGTATGCCGCGCCGTTATTTATAAGCTCCTCCTCTGTTCTGAAGCCCCATAACACGCCTATCGGCAAAAGCCCGCCGTTTACCGCCGCCGCCATATCCATACCCGAATCGCCTATCAAAGCGCACTCATCGGGCTTTACGCCAAGCTCCCTTACAATTTCAAGCGTAAGCGCGGGATCGGGCTTTGCGGCAAAACCCTCGCGCTTGCCGGCAACTGCGTCAAACATATTGCCGAACAGCTTTTCCGCTACCTTTTGCGCCATTTCCTGCGCCTTGTTTGAAACCACCGCCGTCTTTAAGCCGTTTTGCTTTAAGGCGGCAATCAGCTCCTTAACGCCCTTATAAGCATAGGTTTTATCGTGATAATGCTCCCTGTAATACGCCATAAAAATATCAAGGCATTTTTTAGAGTTTTCGGGCGTTTTGGCGCCTTCAGGCAGTGCGCGCTCTATAAGCTTCGGAATGCCGTCCCCCACAAGATAATTATATTCCCCTAATTCGCGGCAGGGAAAGCCCATAGAGGAAAGCGCAAAATTGGTGGCGTTTGCCAGATCCTCAAGCGAGTTTACAAGCGTACCGTCTAAATCAAATAATACAGCCTTAATCATACAAAACCTCAAAAAACAAAAAATCCCTTAGCTTCCGCTAAGGGTCATTTTTGCAGATCAGATTGCTCTGGTAACCTTACCCGAACGTAAGCAGCGGGTGCAAACATTGATACGACGCGGAGAACCGTCTACGATTGCCTTTACCTTTTTAACATTGGGTTTCCAGGTTCTGTTGGAACGTCTGTGAGAATGAGAAACCTTAATACCGAAAGCAATTTCCTTGTTGCAGATATCACATTTAGCCATGGTCTGCACCTCCTTTTTATTTATCGGCACTTTAGCCGAAACACATAGCAAATATTATAATAGCAGATTATGCGCCAAAAATCAAGCTTTTTTTATTTTTTGTTTCTGAAAATCAGAAATTTACTAAAAATATAGTTGGAAAGAACAACAATAAACTGCATAATCAATTTTGCAATAAGTGAACCCGTTATCAAAACGCTTAAAAATTCAAAAGAAAATTTTTCGAATTTTAATATATCAATCATCAGCCAAAGACCTATTTCCTCTAATATTAAAGAAAAAACCCTGGCAGATAAAAATGCAGGCATTTCAGTTTTAATAACATCAATGGACCAGGACTTAGATTTTAAAACCCATATTTTATTTGTGACATAAGCGAAGGCAACCGCAATTACCCAGCTTAATGCATTGCTGAGCAGATATGCGCTCTTCCCGAAAATAAGCCCGAATACCTGAAAGCATATAATATTAACCAAAGTTGTAAGAATTCCGAAAAAAAGATATAAGCCTATTTCGCTTTTAAAAAAGGAAATAATTTTTTTCACATTTTCACCTTCGCTTTTGTTTTTTCGTAAACTTTATTTAAAACAGCCAAACCTATAAATACAATCCACGCTGATATTGATATTAACAACCCGATTTTAAAATACGGTGTGCTGTAGGAAAATTCAATATGATGCTTACCTTGTGAAACAGGCAATAGGATCATTCCGCCCGAATTTATAATTTCTGCTTTCTCGCCGTCAACATAGACTGTCCAACCCTTATCATACGGAACAGTATAATATATAAAACTATCACGTGAATATGAGCTTTCACATATGAAACCCCTACCGTTTCTTTTAAATCCATCGACTGCGTTTTCAACCGTCGCCGCTATCGAGCTATCCAACTCACCTATATTCTTTGTATCATCTGGAACAAACTCAGACAAAATCGATTTTACTTTTTTGATGTCGTCACTGCTGACCACTGCGCTTGACATAAGGACCTGCGCCCGTTTTTGCAAATCCACCGAGCTCAAGCTTTCGGTTGTTATATAATTATCAACACGAAAGCCTATCGGACAGGCGGTTTTTTCAGTTACATAATATGTTTTACCGTCCACTTTAACGGTATCGATCAGTCTGTCCGCTTCGGTAAGTTGTTCGGAAACGGTATATTTTCCGCCCAACAATTCACTGAGTCCGTATACTGAATTTTTATTCATTCTTATTACCCAATCGTAGTAATCAAATAATAAATCAAATTCAATTATACCTGCCGAAACAGTAGAAGAAAATGAACTGAGCCCTGCCGCTTTACCTGTCATTGTTAAAACATTATCGCTCAAATCATAACGATACTGAGAATCATTTTCAGGTAAAGAAGCTCCCAATTTGAGTTGTGTGTAGTATTCCTTAGGTTCTGTGGAATTTCTTTTATAAAAATACAAAGTAGAACCTGTAGTTACAATTGAAAAAATCATAACAAAGGCAAGAATGCCGTTGAAACAGCTTTTTTTGAACTTTACATCCGTTTTTGAAGCGATAAAAACAATTAACAGTCCTCCCAATACCAAGGTAAGATAAAACAATAATCTTAACGGATGATATAAAACCGACTCTAAATTTATAGCGTCCCACGGCAAAAATCGTACTGCCAAGTAAAAAGCAATCGCCAAAACGGCATTTACCGCAACCCCGTTTACCACCTTATATTCTTTGAAATTTTCAATAACACGCGCGCTGGCTACTGCAAAAATCAGAATCATCATAAACCACCAACGGCGGCTGTTTTCTGTAAATAATAAAAATCCCGAAGAAAAAAGCGGAATGAAAGACACTGCAATTAAGAATACACAAATTTTACTCAGCCAATCTTTTTTTGTCAAAATATATGCAAATACCAACGATAATCCTACTAAGGGAAGATATGCCGCCGTCGAACTCCACTGACTGTTTAAAACACTGCTGTGATCATGCATTGCCTCCCCGGGGAAAAGTAAACCCTTTAAAATAAACAAAATAAATCTGGCATCGGGCAAGGAATCATAAAGTGTAATAATTCCTTTGCTGCGCGTACTTTTTAAAATATAAAAAACATTAGGCAGGAATAATGCCGCCGCCATCATTACTCCTAATAATGCCGAGGAACAACATTTAACCAAATCCGGAAACATTTTTTTGATATCTTTAATTCTAAAAAATCTAAATAAAAAATAGATCACCAAAAAAACGCATTCCTGAACAAAAAAATAATAATTCAGAAAGCAATTGATAAAAACTGCAAAAACGAACAGTTGAAAATACTGTTTTTCTTGCATGAGCTTTTCTAATCCATATAACAATAACGGAAAAAATGCAACAACATCATGAAAGTGATAAAAAAGTAAATTGGTTGCCTGAAAACCAGAAAAAGAATATAGTAAAGCCCCTATAATCGCATATTTTGAATCATTTACAAAAAGTTTAATATACAGATAAGAAAAAACAGCTGCAATTGTATATTTTAATATATACAGAAATCCCACAATATATGGGAAACATCTCACAGGAAAAATAAGAGCTATCCACAAAAAAGGGCTGCCAAGATTATAAAAACTCAAACCGTTAATTGCTGATGTTCCTAAATCAATATTCCAGCACCAACCGTCTATTCCTCCGGAAACAGAATTTTTCGCCAAAAATGTAAACGGGATCTGCTGAACATTAAAATCATCCCTTACGGTAAAAATACCGTTTCCGCAAATAATGGCCCAACCTAAAGAAACAGAAGCCGTAATAAAACTCAAAAATATACACAATATCAAATTATGATCAATATGATTTTTGGAGTGTAGTTTCATTCTTTGTCTCCTGTACGCTCACTGATTATATATCTGGGGCGTGATTTTGTTTCCATATATGTTTTGCCTATATATGCCCCTACTATTCCAGTGGCTGTTAACTGAATACCGGAAAGCAATCCCATAATTCCGATAAGCAGACCGAAAACCCCGCTTTTTCCGATACAGAACATAATCAAGAAAATGATTAAGTCAATTAAGCTTAGCAACGTTAAAACTATTCCTGCGCCTAATATAAAGCTGATTGGTTTTACCGAAAGACTGGTTATTCCCTCAAAAGCCAATGCAAGCATCTTTCTTAACGGATAATGGCTTTCACCGGCAATTCTCTCGGCACGTTCGTAAAAAACAGAGGTGCTTTTAAATCCAACCAATGGAAACATTCCTCTTAAAAACAAATTAACTTCTTTAAAATCACGGAAATGTCTTAACACTTTGTTGCTTACAAGTCGGTAATCGGCATGATTGTATACTACATCTGCCCCCATAAATCTAAGAATTTTATAAAAGCCTTGTGCGGTAGTTCGCTTAAACCAAGTATCCGTTTTGCGTTCGGAACGTACACCGTAAACTATTTCACAGCCATTTAAATACTCCTGCACCATTTTATCCATAGCATTGATGTCGTCTTGTCCGTCGCAATCTATGGA
>ERZ808252.148-NODE-148-length-76055-cov-4.061882_pt1 | contig 76055 bp, 58 predicted proteins | sample MGYA00521242_ERZ808252 | MGnify/ENA primary metagenome ERZ808252 (study PRJEB31516, sample SAMN03275581) | gut metagenome | biome: mammalia-associated habitat; material: feces | host: Papio cynocephalus | place: Kenya | collected 2012-08-07 ... | reverse complement strand
CTCATTATAAAAAAGAGAATATGGTTGCCTATCTAGGGACGCACGATAATGACACAACGAAAGGTTTCTATCTTTCTTTAAGCGAAAAAGACAAGGAACTTTGGAATGAAATTTTGAAGACTCTTGGGTTCCTAGAAGGGGATTTCTTAGATAAACTTATCGCTTATGAGCTTGCTTTACCTGCTAAATACGCTCTACTTTCCCTCCAAGACGTCCTTAAACTCGGGAGTGAAGCACGCTTGAACGTTCCTAGCGTCATCGATAAGATTAATTGGACTTGGAGAATCGCTGACTATTCGTTAGTGAAAGAGCGCCTCCATTCCTTATTCCCATTATTAGAAAGATATAAACGTTTATGATTAAAATTGGTGTTGTTTCTTTAGGATGCAGCAAAAATCTCGTCGATAGTGAGATGATGCTTGCGATGTTTCGCGATGGTGATTACAAAATCGTTAGCAATCCTAAAGAGGCGGATCTCATTATTGTCAATACTTGCGGATTCATCAAAGACGCGAAAAAAGAAGCCATTGAGAAGATTCTCGAGATGAGCCATTATGAGGCAAAGCTTGTGGCCACCGGATGCTTTGTCGAAAGAAACCTTGATGAACTAAAAAAAGCAATTCCTGAAGTGGATGCTTGGGTTCCTTTGCGGGAATATTCTCATCTTCACGAGATTATTTCTTCTTTGCTCAATCGGAACGATATCGTTCCTCTTTCTCCCCTATGGCGCGTCGTTTCTACTGGCGATTTTTCTGCCTATCTTCGAATTAGCGAAGGCTGCAACAATATGTGCTCTTTTTGCGCGATTCCTTATATTCGCGGACGATACTTGTCGCGACCGTTTGACGAAATCCTTTTTGAAGCGAAAAAGCTAAAAGAAGAAGGAATTAAAGAAATTTCCATCATTTCGCAAGATCCTATGCATTATGGGTGCGATTTTCCGAATAAGAAACCTGATATGCTAGATTTATTAAAAGCGATCGACGGGATTGGGTTTTATTCGGTTCGTTTGCTCTATTTATATCCGGAAGAAATTACTGATGAAGAGCTTCTTTTCATTCGTGATTCAAAAACGATTGAACCGTATTTTGATGTTCCGATTCAATGCGCGAGCAATCATCTTCTTAAACTTATGAATCGACATGGAAGTAAAGAAGAGATGCTTTCTTTATTTCTTCGAATCAAGGAACTGATGCCAAGCGCCATTTTGCGGACCACTCTCATCAGTGGCTTCCCTATGGAAAGCGAATTCGATCACTTAGAAGCGCTAGACTTTATTAAAAAAGTCCGTTTCGACCATCTAGGCGATTTCATTTATTCGCGCGAAGAAGGAACTGCCGCATACTCATTCAAGGACCAAATCCCTTATATGACGAAAAAAAGACGTCAAAAAGAGATTATGGAACTTGCGCAAAAGATCTCGTATGAAAACAACAAGACTCATATTGGCGAAGCGATGGAAGGCTTAGTCATCGGTTTCGATGAAGTTCATCATCGCTACTCCTTAAGAAGCTATTGGAACGCTCCGGATGATATCGACGGTAACATTTTCTTCACTTCTAACGAAACTCTTAAATTAGGGGAAGTGGTCGAAGTAAGAATAACCGATTCTTCCGTTTATGATTTGTTTGGCGAATTTGTCTCCAAAATAGCGGAATGAAATTTCATCATTTCCCTTCTTTTTGCCTTGATTAGCAAGGAAGACTAACTTATAATCACTCTCGCAAGATTTTCTTGCGAATCGCCCCGCTAGTTAAACGGTATAACGGGTCCATGGTAAGGACCAATCCGTAGTTCGACTCTGCGGCGGGGCACCAAATGTTAAAAGCCTCGATAGAACGAGGTTTTATTTTTTTGAGGGAACATTCCGGAAATTTCCGTGAAAAATTCTTCTATGGTCTTTTGTCCTTTAAGCTCATTTGATTTCGGAAGGACTATTTCATTGCTTATCGTTTCCGTGAATTTTCTTTAATTTTCTTTAATTTTCATTTAGTTTCCCTCTTTGTTCTAAAACTATCTTCTTGAATCACCATATTCGTTTTCTTGCATTTCCTTATCTTTTGTATCTCAGGCGCAAACTTTTATGGTAAGATTGACGGCGTTAAATTAAGGAAAAAGGAAAAATGAAAAAAACATTCGAACTCGACTTTGAAGGAAGAAAAATTATCGTCGAGACCGGAGAGATCGCAAAACAAGCCGATGGTGCGACCTTCATCCGCTTCGGAGACACCGTCGTTTTATCGACTGCTTGCTGCTCCGACAATCCAAAGGAAGGGGATTTTTTCCCTCTTACCGTCGACTATATCGAAAAACAATACGCCATTGGAAAGATTCCTCAATCTTTCCTTCGCCGAGAAGGAAGGCCAGACGAACACGGCATCTTAAGCGCCCGTCTTATCGACCGTCCAATTCGCCCTTTATTCGCAGAAGGCTTCCGCAATGAAGTTCAACTCGTCAATACGGTGATGAGCTGCGATCCAGATTATTCCCCCGAAATGACCGCTATGCTTGGCTCTTCGCTAGCCCTTTGCATCAGTGATATTCCTTTTGATGGGCCTGTAGCTGGAGTCATCGTTGCTAGAGTCGATGGAAAATTCGTTATTGACCCAACCGCTAAAGAAAAAGAGCAAAGCGATATCAATTTGACTGTCGCCGGAACCAAAGACGCTATTATGATGGTGGAAGCTGGGGCGAAAGAAGTTCCAGAAGAAGAGATGCTTGATGCCATTATGTTCGGTCATGAAGCGATCAAAAAACTTTGTGCCTTCCAAGAATCTATCATCAAAGAAATCGGTCGCGAAAAACGTCAAATCGATCTTTACGCGCCAGATATCGAAGTCAAAAAAGACATCGAAAACCGCATTGGTGAAAGAATGGTTAAGGCCATTTCTATCTTTGATAAGCTCGAACGTCAAGACGCAATCGATGCATTAAAGAACGAAATTCTTGAAGACTATGATTCCCGCAAATACGAAAACGAAAAAGTCCACATGAAGACCATGATGATGGTTAATGACATTCTCGAACAAATGGTCGCGAATGAAGTTCGCCGTCTTATTACCGAAGAAAAGATTCGTCCTGATGGCAGAAAAGTGGATGAAATCCGTCCGCTAAACGCCCAAATCGATTTACTTCCTCGCGCCCATGGTAGCGCGATGTTCACTCGTGGGCAAACCCAAGTCATCTCTACAACGACTTTAGGGCCGCTTAGTGACGCTCAACTTATTGATAATCTCACTGGCGAATCCGAGAAGAGATTCATGCATCAATACAATTTCCCGCCTTATAGCGTTGGCGAGATCGGCCGTATTGGCACTCCAGGTCGTAGAGAAATCGGACATGGCGCATTAGGAGAAAGAGCCCTTTCTTATGTTTTGCCAAGCGTCGAAGAATTCCCATACACCATTCGTACGGTAGCCGATGTCGTTGAATCCAACGGTTCTAGCTCCCAAGCGTCGATTTGCGCTGGGTGTATGAGCTTGATGGCGGCTGGCGTTCCAATCAAAGGGATTGTAAGCGGGATCGCCATGGGCTTAATTTCTAGTGGCCCATTCGATGGCAAACACCCTTATACCATCCTTACCGATATTCAAGGGTTAGAAGACCACTTCGGAGATATGGATTTTAAGTGCGCGGGAACCGAAAAAGGCTTAACCGCCCTTCAAATGGATATCAAGATACATGGTGTAACGCGCGAAGTTCTTAGCGAGGCTCTCGCACAAGCCAATAAAGCCCGTGCTGAGATTCGCGAAGTCCTTAAAGCAGCTATTCCTGAACCTCGCAAAGAAGTCAGCAAATACGCGCCGAAAATGGTTCACTTCACCATTGATCCTGACAAGATTAGAGATGTTATTGGAACGGGTGGAAAAGTCATCAATGATATCATTGCCCAATGCGATAATGTTAAAATCGATGTTGAAGATAGCGGCGATGTTACCATTTATCATGTCGATCGCGAGATGATTAATAAAGCGAAAGATATGATTGAAAATATCGTTCGCGAAGCAAAGGTCGGCGAAATTTATGAAGGCACCGTGACTCGCGTTGAAAATTATGGGGCATTCGTAAATCTATTCGGCGATACTGATGGGCTATGTCACGTATCTCGCCTTGATTGGAAATATGTTGAAGATGCGACAAAAGCCGTCAAAGTCGGTGACAAACTCAAAGTTGTCGTCATCGGCATTGAAGATGGCAAAGTCAAAGTTTCCCATCGTGAGTTCTTAGATAAACCCGCTGATTATGTCGAGCGTCCAGAACGCCCAAATAAACCAAATGGGTCCTTCCATGGAGGACATCGACGCGATGACCACAAAGGTGGAAACCGTCACTAATCCTTAATAAAAGCGAGCAAGAGCGGAAAGGAATTTCCTTCTTCTCGCTTTTTTCTATTTATGAAGGAAAATAGGCGTGTGTTTTCGCCTACTTTTACGAATTTGTGCTATCATTTTAGCGTATGAAAGATGTAATCATTATCGGTGCGGGTGCCGTTGGGGCTTTTATTGCTCGAAGTTTATCACGTTACCACGCTTCCGTTCTCGTTTTGGAGAAAGAAAACGATGTATGTGACGTTACGAGCATGGCTAATAGCGCGATCGCCCATAGCGGGTATGACCCTCTCCCCAATACCAAAAAAGCAAAATTTAATGTTTTAGGAAACCGCATGATGAAAGAAGTCTGCAAGGATCTTGATGTCCCTTTTAGTGAGTGCGGAACATTAACCGTCGCTTTGGAAGAGAAACAGCTTCCTTTACTGAAAGAACTTCAAGAGCGCGGCGCTAAGAATAATGTTCCTACGAAACTATTAACGAGCGAAGAAGTAAAGAAAATGGAACCAAACATTAACCCTCTTGCTAAAGGGGGGTTACTTTGCCCAACCGGCGGGATAGTCAATCCGTTTTTGCTTGTTACTCATGCGCTTGAAAATGCGCTCGATAACGGTGTTGAACTTGCTTTAAACGAAGAAGTAACTTCTATTTCTTATATCGATGGACATTTCTTAGTTAAAACGAAAAAGCACGAATACGAAAGCAAAGTGGTGATTAACGCATCAGGCTTGCATAGCGATGATATCGCTAGAATGATCGAGCCCATATCTTGGAGCATTCATCCTAGAAAAGGCGAATACTATGTTCTTGATCATTTTGCTCTCGGACTAGTAAACCATGTTCTTTTCCCTCTCCCTAGTGAAAAAGGGAAAGGAATCCTTGTGACGATGACCACTTCTGGGAATGTTCTTATTGGACCGAGCAGTGAGTGGGTTGACGATAAAGAGGATACTTCCACCGACACTTCGACGCTTCTTGCCGTGAAAGAGGGAGCTAAAAATTTAGTGCCTTCGATTCCTTTTGGAGAACAGATTCGGGTTTATAGTGGGCTTAGAGCGACGCCTTCTACTCATGATTTCATCATTGAACCGAGCAAAAAATACCCTAGTTTCATCAATGTCGCGGGCATAGAAAGCCCTGGGCTAGTCTCTAGTCCAGCGATTGGGGAATACGTTGTTGAAGAACTAGTCAAAAAAGTGTTGGTACTAAAAGGAAAAAACAACTATCGAAAAGCAGTAAGGCCTTACTTTAGACCGCAATATATGAGCATTTTGAATCGCAATAAATTAATTCATGAAAATCCTCATTTCGGCAAGATTATCTGCAATTGCGAAAAAGTATCTTTAGGAGAAATCGAAGACGTTCTCTCTAGAAGCGTTCCTACCAATAGCATCAAAGCTTTAAAGAAGCGCACCCGCGCCGGGTTTGGAAAATGCCAAGGGGGATTTTGCCAGCCGCTTGTTTTAGAGATTTTAGCCAAGCACAAGGGTATCTCGCCTTTGGAAGTTCTTTATGATGGAGAGGGGAGCGAAATTCTCCTTAGCGAAGTCAAGAAGGGGGCTAAATGATGGTGAAGAAAGATTTGGTCATCGTTGGGGGAGGTAGCGCTGGGTTAGCGGCAGCGGTTGGCGCTTACGATAATGGAATCCGCGATATCTTAATCATAGAAAAGTTGCCTTTTTTAGGTGGAATCTTAAACCAATGCATCCATAATGGCTTTGGGTTAACGGAATTCAAAGAAGAACTGACCGGTCCAGAATTTGCCTCGCGTTTTATCAAGCAAGTCGAGGATAGGCATATTGATTATCGCTTAGAAAGCACGGTGATTAACATCTCAAAAGACAAAATCGTAACCTACACAAACGAAAAAGAAGGAGCGGTTACTCTTGAAGCCAAAGCCATCATCATGGCCACGGGTTGCTACGAAAGGAATGCTGGAGCAATCGCTATCCCTGGAACTCGTCCAGCTGGAGTTTTTACGGCTGGACAAGCGCAGCTTTTTCTTAACGAATATGGGTATTTAGTGGGCAAAAGAGTTTTCATTCTTGGCTCTGGCGATATTGGCTTAATCATGGCTAGACGCTTGACTCTAGAAGGAGCGAAAGTATTAGGCGTTGCGGAAATTTGTCCTTGGAGCAACGGCCTTAACCGCAACATGGTGCAATGCCTTTATGATTTTTCGATTCCTTTATTTTTGTCGCATACGGTTAGTAAAATCATCGGCAAAAATCGCGTTGAAGCCGTCTTCGTCAGCAAAGTCGATTCCTCCTTTAAGCCGATCAAAGGCACGGAAAAACGCTTCGATGTGGATACGCTTATTTTGTCGATTGGCTTAATTCCGAATAACAATTTATTGAGCAATATCTCTATTCCTATAGGAAGAAACAAAGGCGCGGTTGTCGACACAAATTACGAGACCCCTCTAGAGGGAGTCTTCAGCTGTGGCAACGCTCTTCACGTCCATGACTTAGTCGATAATGTCGTAAGCGAAGCTAAAGAAGCGGGAAGAATGGCGAGCAAATACATTCAAGGCTCATTAACCCGTAAGGAAAAACCGACGAATATTTTTGCGGGAGATGGAATTGGATATGTCGTTCCTTCCTTGCTTGATTTTGGTAACGCTAGCGAGAAGATTACCTTTAAATTCCGGGTCAAAGAGCCTTCCAAAAACGTCTATATCGATTACTATAGCGGCGATAAACTCGTGAAAAGCGTTTTCAGACCCGTGATTATCCCTAGCGAAATGGAAATTGCGAAGCTTCCGAAGGAATTATTTCTAAAAGGGAATGATATTACGATTTCTTTACGCAAAAAGGAGGCGAAATAATGAAAACTGAACTCATTTGCATTTGCTGTCCTAGAGGGTGCCATTTAACAGTTGACGACGGCACGGATTCCGTTACAGGCAATTTTTGCCCACGTGGCGCAAAATACGGCTTGCAAGAAGTGAAGAATCCTACTCGTGTTATCACATCCACGGTGCGAATTGGAGGGAGTGACCTCCCTATGTGCCCCGTAAAGAGCGCCTCCCCAATCCCAAAAGGAAAATTGTTCCTTGCGATGAAAGAAATTAATCAAATTCGTCTTGTTGCGCCGGTTCATATTGGGGATGTCGTCAAAGAAGATTTGGCGGGAAGCGGCATTAACTTAGTGGCAACTAGGAATATGGAAAGGAAATAAAGCATGAAAATACTCGTTCTCAGCGATATCCACGGACGCAAACTCGTGATGGAAAAAATATTAGAGATTATCGGAAAAGAAAAACCAGATGAATTCTTTTTCCTTGGCGATTATTTATATAATGGTCCTCGAAATGGCGTCCCCTCTGATTATGACGGCTTAGCGGTAGCCGATATGCTTCGCCCTTTATTAAAAAAGGCTATTTTTGTGAAAGGAAATTGCGACGCGGATGTTGATGAGATGGTGTTAGAGACGAAATTAGCTAGACGCGCTTGCGTTTTTCGAAACGGGAGGCGCTCGGTTTTGGTGCATGGAGATGACGTTGATCCAATGTTTTTAGATCTCCAAGAAGGGGATATCCTTTTTTCTGGGCATACCCATATTCAAGTTCTTAAAGAAGAAAAAGGCATCACTTATCTAAATCCTGGCAGCCCTTCTTTCCCAAAAGGCGGCAATGAAGCTAGCTACGCCGTCTTTACTGAAAAAGGGATTGCGATTCATAGACTTATAGATTCTTCGGTAATCGCTTCCATGGATTTCTAAGAGGTTTCTTCTACATTTTGTTTTTATTTTCTTCTATACTTAGGGAAACTTGACTTTTCATACTTTGGAGAAACTTTATGAACGATAAAATTCGTATCTTTGCCCTTGGGGGATTGGATGAAGATGGCAAAAATTGCACGGTTGTAGAAATTAACCGCGATATTTTTGTCATTGATTGCGGAGTGAAATATCCGGACAAAAATATGCCTGGTATTGACTATGTCATCGCGGATTTCAGTTATTTAAAGGAAAACAAAGACCGTGTGAAAGCTTATTTTTTATTGCATGGCCATGAAGACCAAATGGGCGCTTTAGCATATCTATGGGATGATGTTCCCGCTCCCATCTATGGTTCACAAGTAACCCTTACGATGTTCCGCATTTTTACGAAAAACATCGGGAAAAACCCTAATCGTTACCAGATGCAATTCGTGAAGCCCACAAGTTCCTTCTTCGTTGCAGGTCATGGTATTTCTTTCTTCCAAACCGCGCACAATATCGCCCAAAGTAGTGGGATTGCTATTGCAACAAGCTATGGGAATATCGTTATTACTGGCGATTTTGTCGTTGAGAATAACGCGAACAAAAATTATCTTCACGACCTACAAGCCATCGCTCGTATTAGCGAAAAGCCGACACTTGTCCTCATGAACGAATCCGTCTATGCGGGAAAAAGCGGATATACGGCGCCTAATTACAAATTGTCTCGCCTTATCGAACGTGATGTTAAAGACGCGGAAGGAAGATTGTTCATCGCTTTGTTCAATACGAATTTCTATAACATTGATGAAGTTATTTCTTTAGCGATTGCCTCTAGAAAGAAAATCATTCCTTACGATGAGGAAACTAAGAGTACGATTGAAGCGATGCAAAGCTGCGGACAACTCATTATCCCAAGAGAAAACTACGCCTCAATCGACGATATCAATCGCCTTAGGGCGGTGGATATCTTGGTTTTGGTTCTCGGAAGTGGTACAAAGCTTTATAACAAAATCGCTTTGCTCGCTGCTAAAGAGAACGAAAATCGTCAAATCGTTCTTTCGAACTCCGATACCTTTATTTTTGCTTGTCCCGCGAATGACAACACTGAAATCGAAGCAACGGATGCACTTGATGAATGCTATCGCACTGGTTGCCACGTAATTGGTATTAAGAAGAAAGAATTCCTCAAGATGCACGCTAGCGAAGAAGATCTCAAGATGATGATTTCTTTATTTAAGCCAAAATATTACATCCCAATGAAAGGTTATTACAAAGATCTTCTTGATAACGCAGAAGTAGCTCTTTCGATGGGGATTAACTTAAATCACAGCAATGTCTTCCTATTAGAAAACGGCTTAAGCTGGCTTTATGACGAAAAAGGTGCCCATCTATTAGACGAAAAGATTCCGCACGGCGACATCATGATTGACGGAATTGGTGTGGGAGACGTGCAAGACGCCGTTATTGCTGACCGTCAAAAGCTTGCGGAAGGCGTTGTTGTTTTGTCTTTGGCCATTTCAAAATCCTCTCACCGGATTGTCGCTGGGCCCGATGTCCAATTAAAAGGTCTTACGACGAATCGCGATAGCGAAATCGTCACCAAAGAATTAAGCCAAGTATTTGTTAGCAGCGTTGAATCGCATTTGAATGACGCTCATTACGATTTGGCTCTGATTCGACAAGATGTGTATGAAAAATGCTTGCGCTCTATCCGTAGAGAAACTGGAAAAGAGCCGATGGTTTTGCCATTAATCATTGAACTTGCCTAAGAAGAAAACTGACTTAAAAAAAGTAAGCTAGTCAAATCTATTTTTGCTTATAATATTCCTCGATGGAAAACTATAAAGAACGTAACATTAATGAAGATAGCATTCATAGAGCTTTGTCGCTATTATTCGCGTTAATTGGCATATTTTGCTTGCTTTCTTCTCTCACTCGACATTTGTATTGGCCAGGAAAGGCCTTATTTTGGCTAGGAGGATTGCCACTAGTTTGGATTGCTCTTCCCACCTTTATCGTTTTTTCGTTATTGGCATTTATCAAAGGGAAATTTCCTTCTTATGCTCATCGCATCAATATAGGAATGGCGATTGCTTTGATTGGCATTGCTGCGATCTGGAGCCACTTAGGACTTCATAAAGAGGAATCCTTTGATTTTTCTTTGTTCATGGGTGCCTTCAATGCGGTGAAAGAGCCTAGTGGCTATTTTATTGCTTCTTCGATTGGGGGAGGAGCAATCGGTTTTATTGCCGCTTCCATTCTGAACCTCGGAGGTTCTTCGCTTGTTTATTTCATTTCTACTTTAGCGATTTTAGCCGGCTTAATTATCATCTTTTTCCCTCTTGAGAAAAGAGCGTACTCATTAATTTTGAGTAAACTCGCGATTCATAAGTCAAAAATCGCTAGCGAAAAAGAAAGGGAATTCCAAGAAGAGGCAAGACGCAAGGCAATTGAGCATGAAGCCGCGATTCGCCCTATCGATAACAATGTGCCTTTTTCGCCGTTTGAGGCTCCTTTTGTCGATATGGCTCAATCACAAGTTCATGATTTAAGAAACGCCCCTTCTTTATCAGCGTCTAATGAAGAGGAGAGCATTGGCAAACGGACGGATTTGTATCATCATGAAGATGACTTTATTACGCCGACGCAAGCTAGAATTATCGATGCAGACGCTTCCTTCACAAATGTTTTGCCCTCTTCACTTAATAATGCTGGCTTGCAAGAAGCTACCTATATGCCTGAAGCTGCTATTTTTGAAGCAAGTAAATCCTCCAATCCCCTCCAAAATGGAGTGGGTGAGAAAATGGAAACGGGAACGCAACCCGCCCCGATTTCATCTAGCGATGGGATAGAACGCTCTTCCTCTAACCCTAATATATCTTTAAGTCCTTCTTTTGAAACCCCTAAGAGCTCTATTTCTCTTAATGAAGAGCCACCCTCTTCCAAATTTGAAGAGAATATTTCGCAACCGTTTGAATCTATTTCTCAGGCTCCTACTATAGATACATCTAGCGAAGTAAGCACTCCGCTTCTTGAAACCCCCCCTACGATAGAATCCTCTATCGTAGAGCCCCTTGCAAATAGACAAAGTGAACCTATTATTGGCTCTAATCCCATTATTCAGGATAATTCTTCTCCTATTTCGCACGCTTCTAGCGTTTTTGAAGCCACGACGAATCGCGTTCCTGGACCAAAACAACTAGATGTTGACCCGCTAACCGGTGAAAAATTTGCTACCCCTCTTCCTAGCTACATTCTGCCTAATGTAAATCTTCTCCTTCCTACTTCTAACAATAATTTATTAGAAGAACAGATGAAGGAATGCAATGAAAGAATGGCTAATATCAACACCATTCTTGCAAGCTTCAAAAGTGGTGCACATGTCATAGATTATACGATTGGTCCTTCTGTTACCCGCTTCAATATCGATACGGATAGTGGCGTCACCGTTTCTAGCATTAAGCGTTATATACAAAATATTCAAGTTAAGCTTGGCGGTATTCCAACGCGTTTTGAGGAAGTAGTTCCTGGGCAAATGACGAGCGGCTTAGAAATCGCTAACGATAACTGCCGAACCGTCACGATGCGTGAGATTTTTGAAGCGTTGCCTCCTTTAACGGAAAAAACGAAGCTCTACATTCCATTTGGGGAAAGCATCTCTGGAAAAATCATCTCGGGGGACCTCTCAAAATTCCCACATATGCTTATTAGTGGCGGAACAGGCTCAGGAAAATCTGTTTTCATGCAAAGCGTTATTATGTCGCTTATCATGCGTAATCGCCCAGAAGAGCTCAAACTCGTCATGGTTGATCCAAAACGCGTTGAAATGGCTAAATATGACTCTATTCCGCATCTTCTTTGCCCGATTGTGAAAGATATGAGCCAAGCAAAGATATGCATTGATAAGCTATGCCACGAGATGGAACGCCGTTATACCATCTTCGAAAAGGCAGGAGTAAGAGAAATTCGCGAATATAATGAGGAATATGCCAGCAAAAAGAATCTTCGCAAATTGCCTTTTATCGTTTGTATCATCGATGAATTCGCCGATTTGATGGATACATTCAAAAACGTTGAGGATCCGGTTGTTAGAATTGCGCAAAAAGCCCGTGCCGCTGGAATTCATTTGATTATCGCAACTCAACGTCCAACTGTGAATATTGTTACCGGTAGACTTAAAGCCAATTTGTCTGTTCGTGTCGCTTTAAGTATGAATAGCGCCGTTGATTCGGTGACCATTTTAGGAGAAGCTGGAGCTGAAGAACTTGCCGGACACGGCGATATGCTTGTTGTTTGCCCAGAAGTTTTAAGAAACGGCTTAATTCGTGCACAAGGCGCATACGTTGAAACAAAAGAAATTGAAGCTGTCACTAACTTCATTCGCTCGCAAAGCAAGCCTCAATACGACCCTTATTTTATGGATTTAGTGGATCATGAAGCTGAAGCGAAAGCGGCGGAAGAAGCGGCTTTAGCGAACGCGCCTACTCGCGCTGAGCTTCGACAAATGGCAGGCGATGACCTTTATAGCGAAATCAAAGCAAAAGTCATGACGCAAGAATACGCTAGCGTCTCTCGCATCCAACGTGAAAACGGGATTGGATTCCCCCGCGCTGGAAGGATATTCGCTCGTCTTCAACAAGAAGGAATCGTTGCTAGTGCCCCTGAGAGCATTTCTAGCTCAAAAGGATGCAAGGTTCTTGTTCATAACGCGCCGAATAATGATGGTTTACCAATTGGAAGTAACGATAATAGTGTTATTAAGGGAGGGGATTTCTAGTGAAAAACACTTTCCTCTCCGCGCGCTTAATCGAAGCGAATCTTATCCGTTTAGCTATCTTTTCTAGTGTCCCTTTTGAAGGGGTTGAAGCGACCCTACTCGTAGATGAAAAGAAACGAGTCAAGCTTATTCCGAATAAGGTAGTTTCTTTGTCTAGCCAAGTATTATTGGATTATCGTTTTGAAGAGCCTCTTATTTTAGGCCATAGCTATTTGATTGTCATTCCTAGCTATGGGACGATTCCTCTTGATGTTACCGAGGCGACTTCTTTTTCTGATTTCGATAAGGACTTTTATTATGACGGTGACGACTTAGGAGCGACTTATTCTAAAGACAAAACCTCTTTTGCTTTATGGGCTCCTATTAGTAGCGAAGTCATTTTAGAAATCAGAAAAGAAAAAGAAAAGAAACCTTCCTTTTACCCAATGAAGCGCGGAGAACGAGGCGTTTACCGTCTTTCATTGAAGGGTGACTATGAGCGTGCCGAATATCTTTATCACGTAAAAAATAATGAAGTATTCGTTTCTAGCATCGATCCCTATGCAAAATGCTCTTCCCCAAACGGTAGTAGAAGCGTTGTTGCTTCTTTTTCAAGATTAATGGTTCCTTTATATCGCGAAAATCTCCCTGCGATGAATAGCTATTGCGACGCGATTATTTATGAAGGGCACGTTCGTGATTTAACGATTGACCCAAGCACCAACATTGAGCATAAAGGCAAATTCCTTGGCTTAATTGAAGAAGGGAGAAAAACTCAAAAAGGTAACCCCGCTGGTTTTGATTATCTTCTTTCTTTAGGCTTCACCCATCTCCAACTTCAGCCTCTTCAAGATTATGCGACAGTCGACGAACTTCATCCGGAGAAGGAATACAATTGGGGATATGACCCTTCGCAATATTTCGTTCCAGAAGGAAGCTTTGCAAGCAATGTCTTGGACCCTTATAGTCGGATTAAAGAATGTCGCATGATGATTGGAGCCTTTCACAAAGCCCACCTCCGTGTTGTGCTTGACGTTGTTTATAATCACGTTTACGAATACCAATTCTCTAGTTTGGAAAAGATCGTTCCCAATTATTTTTTCCGCCGTAGAAGCAATGGAAAAATCGCGAACACAAGTGGGTGTGGCAATGACATTGCTAGTGAACGCCCTATGGCTAAGAAACTGATTGTCGATAGCGCGAAATGGTGGATTGATTTTTATGGTGTTGATGGATTCCGTTTTGATTTAAGCGGCATTATCACGGTTAAAACGGTCCAAGAAATCATTGCTTACGGGAAGAAGAAGGATCCTTATTTCATCGCTTATGGCGAAGGATGGAATATGGGAGGGGAAGTAAATGAACCGCTTTTGACGATGGAGAACCATTCTTTAGCGAAAGAGTACGCTTTCTTCAATGATAAATATCGTGAAGCGGTGAAACGCTATAGCTCTGGCGATTTATCAGCGATAAGCCAGGCTAAATTCGTCATCGCTGGTTCTTCTGTCGATTTTTGCGGGAATCAAAAGATGTTTTCGAGTGCTTCGCAATCGCTTAATTACGTAGAATGCCACGACAATGCGACTTATTTCGATTTTTTAAGTAAAGTTTTGCCTGATGCTTCGCTTACGAAAAAACTTCTTCTTTGCAAATTCGCTTTGTCGATTGTTTTAAGCAGCATCGGCATACCTTTTATTCACGCAGGGGAAGAAGTAGGCCAATCCAAATGGATGAATGAGAATACTTATAACTCTCCTGATTGGTACAATCGTTTATCTTATAAATTAATTGACGAAAGAATGACTATGGTGGAACATCTCCGCTCTTTGATTGCTTTTCGAAAGAAAACGCGCTTTTTGCATGCCTATGACCCTGAACTTTTAGACCGTTTTCTTGATGTGAATAATGACGGGGACTTATTACTAGTTTCTATTTTAGGAGAAGAAAATGCCTCCCCTTATAAAGAAATTCATTTCTTCTATAATCCAACCGATGTAAAATGTGTCCATAAGTTAACCTCTCGAGAAGTCGCTTTATTTGGAAAAATAGACTCTCTCATCGCGACGAAAGGTTGTAGCGTAATTGTGCCTCCGCACGAATTTATTGCAACTGCCTTGCCGGAATAACGGCTAAATTACTGCGTTTCTATAGATACTAAGAAGGAGAAATCAATATGATTTCAAGTGTTTTTGTGTCGGGTAGAGTAGGCAAGATCATTGATAGCCATTTCCGATACGTTTTAGTCGAGCGTCCTCTTGTCAATCAGGAAGGAAAATACCAAGTGGATGAAATTCCTGTGCGCGTTTCTTATTTTGCGACGGAATCTTGGATGAAAGAAAAAGAAGGGACATTCATTGTTTTCAAAGGAAGAATCGAGAAAGACAAGAACGTCGGACTCGCTTTGGTGGTAGAACATCGTGAATGCTATGCTCCCGAACTAAAACGAAAAAAGAGCGCGTAATCTTAGGATTAGACGTGATAAAATAAATCCATGTTTAAATATTTAAGGATTATTTTTTCGTGTGGATGGAAATTGCTATATATCTATTTTCGCTATATCGTCCGTTACGCTCGTCATCCGGAACGTTATCCTCTAGAAGAGCGTTATCGTAGGGTGAAAGAGCTATTCGGGGTCGTTTTGGATCATTTTCGTTTGGACTGGAAAATTAAAGGCCTAGAAAATATCCGCAAACTCGAGAAAGAAGGTAAAACATTCCTTCTTGTTCCCAATCATTTAAGCGACTTAGATGCGATTTGCATTCTTTATTGGTGCGAAAAGCCTCTTACTTTCGTTGCCAAAAAAGAAGCGAAAAAATTCCCTTTTGTCGGGAAAGTAATTCAATCCATCGATGGCTATTTTTTGGATAGAAGCGATCTACGCGACGGCATTAAGATGATTAAAGACACCACAGAAAAATTAGCAAGCGGAAAATGTTCCGTTCTTATTTATCCAGAGGGAACGAGGAATCGTGAACCTTCTGGTCCTTTAGCCTCTTTTCACGCCGGTTCTCTCAAAAGTCTTTATCGAGCGGGGGTCCCTGTTATTGCGGTTGCCCAATATGGCACGCAATATCCTCTTCACGCCGATACGAATTTCAAGCGTTATCCAATTTATATGACATTTTTCCCGCCGATTTATAAGGAAGAATATGAAAAATATTCGGCGGTTGAGTTTGCTCCGATTCTCGAAGAAATGATTGCAAAGGAAGTTTATTCGGAACGTGCTTTAGCTGATTCTTATTTCTTATTAGATGAAGAAAAAATCCCATTGAGGGGAAAAAACGCTAAAACGCTTCAATAAGGTAACTCTTTTGCGAATTTAACCGCGTAATCGAACGCGTCTATTTGGCTTTTCTTTTCTTTGTCATCACCTAGATTTTCTCTATTCCAAATTGGGGCATCTAGCAAATCACCTCCGAAGAAGAAAGTGAAAAAACGGAAATTTCGATATTCCGAAAGGGCTTCTAGCCCTGCGCATTCCATATCAACTGCAATGCATCCTTCTTTGGCGCGTCGTGTCATTTCTTCTTTCGTTTCATGATAAAAAGCGTCTGTTGTCCATGTCTTACCTTCTAGATATGGTACGTTTAGTTTTTGAAAGAATTTTGCAGTGATATCGCTTGTTTTTACGTTGATATAATCACTATTTTTATTGAAGTGATAGGAAAATCCCTCATCGCGATAAGCACCAGTAGGAACGATGATTTTGCCTTTCGATATGTTTTGGTTTAGGATACCGCAGCTTCCGAAAACGATAAAATTGTTAGCCCCTGAAATATAATGGGCTTCATCCATCATCATTCCTGCACTTGGCGCTCCGATTTGAGATAGATAAAAGAGGATTCGAGTACCTTTTATCCGATACAAAGGGGAGCGGGCGATGGATTCGCTGACGAGCCCAACTTGCTCACTTTCATATCTTTCTAACGCTTTCTTTAAAACATCTAAAGAAAAAAAGGCAATGCATGTATCTCCGTAATCGCCCTGATTAGAACAAAAATCTTTAGGGCCCATGATGGGGGTTTCGCCTTCATGATAACTATCGGTAATCATTTATATCCTCCAAAAAAGAAGACGGGTTTTGCCCGTCATTCCCAGTCTCTACGTAAACCTTTTGGATAGTGGTTTTTTGCAATTCCTTGCGTAACTTTAACGTATCCGAGATTTCGTTTATCGTAGCTCACGATGTAAAAACCGTCCCTTCGGTCTAATTCAAACACATCACCGTGGACATATTTTTTTGCGTCCTCTAAAGAGATCGGAATGCTGTATTTGCTATCTAAAAAATGGGCTAAGTGGTGGTCGGGGATGAAAATATCGCGCATCTCAAATAATTTAACGCCATAGCGAAGCACATTAAGATGGGAGGTATCAAAATGTTGATATATGGAATAAAATTTATGGCGCATTTCCTCGTTGCTACGGTCAAGTAGGCCATATTCCCCCAAAAATTCTTTATAGCGAGGATAAGAAAGAACTTCCTTTTTCGTTTTAACGAGTTCACCTGGCTTTTTGAATAGGCAAATGAATTGGCCTTCCCCTTCGAAATGGGTTGGGAACAAATGCACGGCCTCAGGGACTTCTTTTGTCCGATAGAAGGAAGGGTCTTCTTTCAAAGGAACGAGTTCGATTTCTGGATGGCGGTTCTTCATGGAAAGAATGACATTGTCGTTTTCTTCGATATTGAACGAACAAGTGCTATAAGAAATGGTGCCACCAGGTTTTAGCATCGAATAGGCAAGCTCAAGAATTTCGATCTGACGTTTGCTATTGCTTTTTACTTTCGTATAGCTCCAGTCTTTTTTCGCTTCGCTATTTTTGCGCATCATTGCGCTACCGCTGCAAGGCGCATCGACAATGATTTTGTCAAAGGTGTCTTTAAAGTGAATATAGCTAAAAACAAAATCGTTGCTCGCTACGATAATATCGCCTCTTCCCATTCGCTCTACGTTTTGACTCATGGCTTTTGCGCGGGGATAAGAAATATCGTTGCTGATAATACAGCCTTTATCGTTCATTGCTAAAGAAGCCCCAATGGATTTTCCTCCAGGAGCTGCACACATATCCAAGATGACATCATCTTCTTCCGGATGAAGGAAATAGACCGGCATCATTGCGGCTGGGTCTTCAATCGAGAAAACGCCATCTTCATAAAGCATACTTTTTCCAAATTCGTATTCGGATTTGTCATACAAATAGGCATGTTCCACAAAGGGATGCTTCTTCACATTCGGAAAACGGGAAAGAAATTCTTCATCACTCATTTTCTTTGTGTTCAAAAGTAAGGCGTGGGTCACCTTTCCTTCTTCAATGGAGGCAATCAAGGAGTCTGCTTCGCTTTCAGGTAAATACTCAAGTAAACTTTCTTTAAATGTCATGGGCCTAATTATAGGCGAAAAGTATAAAAAAAGATAGACGCTTACGATAATTAATAATATTTGAAATTTAAGATTTTGTACCTCGAGTTTGAAGAAAACATCTCGCGCTTTATAATTGAAGTAATTTAATGAGGTTATTCGCTTATGAGAATGGTTGATATTATTGCCAAAAAAAGAGATGGATTAGTTTTGTCCAAAGATGAAATTCGTTTCTTTATCCAAGGATATACGAATGGCTCTATTCCCGATTATCAAATGAGTGCGTTAGCGATGGCAATCGTTTTAAAAGGAATGAATAAAGAGGAAACCGCCTATTTAACGGAGGCCATGATGCATAGTGGCGAAACGATTGACCTTTCTTTGATAAAAGGGGTCAAAGTCGATAAACATAGTACGGGGGGAGTTGGCGATAAAACCTCCTTGGCGCTTGGCCCATTGGTTGCTAGTTGCGGAGCAAAACTCGCTAAGATGAGTGGCAGAGGATTGGGCCATACGGGCGGGACGCTTGATAAGATGGAAAGTGTCCCAGGAATGTCGATTTCTTTAACGGATAAGCAATTTATTGATCAAGTAAATCGTATTGGTATCGCCATTATCGGCCAAACCGCCGATATCGATCCGGCCGATAAAAAATTATATGCGCTTCGTGATGTTACCGCGACCGTTCAATCTATTCCTTTGATTGCTAGTTCCATCATGAGCAAAAAACTCGCTAGTGGGGCTGATGCTATTTTATTGGATGTCAAATTCGGCAGTGGCGCCTTTATGAAAACGATTGACCAAGCTCGTGAACTCGCGACCTGCATGGTTGAGATTGGCGATTCTTTGGGAAGAGATACGCGTGCGATTTTGACGGATATGGATGAACCTCTTGGCTTAGCGGTAGGAAATGCTTTGGAAGTCAAAGAAGCTATCGCAACCTTAAAAGGACATGGGCCAAAGGATTTTGTCGAGCTTGTCGTTGGGGCAGGCGCAATCATGCTTGAACAAGCTCATATTGCTTCTTCTTTTGAAGATGGAGGCAAAAAAATCCTAGAAGCGATCGAAAATGGCAAAGGTTTTGAAAAACAAAAAGAATTGTTCCAGGCCCAAGGCGGAGACATTTCATATCTTGATCATCCCGAAAAATTCCCTGTTTCAAAAATCATTACCCCAATATTTGCTTCTCGTGATGGATATGTCAAACGTATCGATTCTTTATCGATCGGTATCAGCGCGATGAAGCTTGGCGCCGGAAGAGAAACGTTGTCGGATACAATTGATATGTCTAGCGGCATCGTTTTGAATAAAAAGGTGGGCGATAAAGTAAAAAAAGGCGAGTTACTCGCAACCGCTTATACAAATAAAAACGGTGTTGACGATATTTACTCCGATATTCATAATGCTTTCGTTTATAGCGATACCCCACTTAAAGTTCGCCCAATTATTCACGAATATATTCACAAATGAGAGTTCTAGTTCAAGTCGTTAAAGAAGCTTCCGTCACAATCGAAGGGAAACTATATTCCCAAATCAGAAAGGGGTTTTTGCTTTTCGTCGGTTTTACGGAAGGCGATGACATTTCTATCTTAGAAAAAATGGCGGATAAAGTCACAAAATTACGCATTTTTGAAGATTCGAACGGAAAAACGAATCTTTCGCTTCATGATGTTGATGGCGAAATCCTTTCGGTTAGTCAATTTACTTTATATGGAAACGCAAAAGAAGGAAATCGGCCTTCTTTTGTCGAAGCGATGAAACCAATAGAAGCTAAAACGCTTTTTGCACTATGGAATAACTTATTAATGAAAAGATTCCCCCATGTAAAAACCGGTGTTTTCCAAGCGGATATGAAAGTAGGTCTTGTTAATGATGGGCCATTTACTTTGTGGTTAGATAGTAAGGAGCTATGGGGAAAATGAGCGAAAAAGTATTGCTTGGCTTAAGTGGCGGCGTCGATAGTGCAATTGCCGCTTATAAACTAAAGAAAAGCGGTTATGAAGTGACCGGTTGCTTTATGCGTAATTGGGACGCCATGGCGAATAACGATTATTTAGGTAATCCCACCATTAATGATAATATTTGCCCACAAGAAGCTGATTACCATGATGCTCAAAAAGTCGCGGAGAAATTAGGAATCTCTCTATTAAGAATCGATTTCATCAAAGAATATTGGGATAACGTCTTCGCTTATTTCCTGCGCGAATACGAAAGAGGCCGGACTCCTAATCCAGACGTTTTATGCAACAAATACATCAAATTCGATAGTTTTTTGAAATTCGCTAGCGAGAAAGGATTTGATTATATTGCAATGGGGCATTACGCCAAAAAAATAACCAAAGATGGTCATGTCTATTTAGCGAAGCCTCTCGATGAGAAAAAAGATCAGACTTATTTTCTTTGCCAAGTTAATGAAGAGCAAATCGCTCGTTCTTTATTCCCGATGTGCGACATCACAAAAGTCGAATCACGAAAGCTTGCCGAAGAGCTCGGGCTTACCGAAGTCGCTTCTAAGCACGGCTCTACGGGAATTTGCTTCATTGGCGAACGCAATTTCCGCGAGTTTTTGCATAACTATTTCCCTGCAAAAAAAGGCGATATCATCGATATTGAAAGCGGAAAGAAAATCGGTACGCATATGGGTGTACTTTATTACACTCTCGGTCAACATAAAGGCTTAGGCGTTGGTGGAGTAAAAGGGCTAGGAGAAGAAGCCTGGTTTGTTTGCAAAAAAGATGTTAAGAATAATATTCTTTATGTCGCAAACGGGGATGAAGACGAACACCTCAATAGTGATTCTTGCCTTGTTACCGATATTAATTGGATTGGCGAAAAGCCTTCAAAGAGTCTTCCAGTCTTAGTGAAATTCCGTTATCGGCAGACCGATCAACCCTGTAGACTTCACTTCGAGGGAGATAACGTAAAATTAATTTACGATTCCCCTTATAAAGCAGTAACTCCAGGACAATTTGCCGCTTTCTATTTAGAAGACGGAAGAATGTTAGGGGGCGGAATCATTGACCAAACCTTTTATCAGGGAAAACGGAATGACATTTGATTTTAATTGTTTAAGAAAATGAAAAAGCCTTCCAAAAATTCAATTAAGGGGATGAAAATCTCCTTTCTTTTCATCTTATTATCGACTTTTTCGCTTGGCGGTTGTGCTTTAGAATGGAATTTGGTTAGAGATTCATCAAGCAAACGTACTAGCTCCTCGAATGGTGACTCGATTAGTTCACTCGACTCTGCCAATAGTTCTAGTAGCGAAACAATCGGCGAAGGTGATTATTCTCCGATTTCCTTTCATTTTTTGACTCTTGGGAATAATTTCAACGGCGACTCCATTTATATCAAAGCCGGGGATAACGATATTCTTATTGACGCAGGCAGCAGAATCAATAGCGCTCCAACGATTGAATCCTACATTGATCAATATTGCAACGACAAAAAATTAGAATACGTTATTGCTACTCATGCACACCAAGACCATATTGCTGCCTTTAGTGGCGACGAGGGAATTTTCGCAAAATACGAGGTTGGAACGATTATCGATTTTGGTGAAACAAAAGCGGTTGCTTCTTCCATTTATTCTAAATATTGCGAAGGCCGGGATGAATCGGTTAAAAATGGCGCGAAATATTATTCAAGCAAGCAATGTTTCTATGAAACTGATGGTGCCCAAAAAGTTTATTCTTTAGGAGAAGGGCTTTCGATGCGAATTCTATATCAAGAAGCCTATGATATTCCCCCTTCAAGCAATGAGAACAATAACAGTGTTTGTCTTCTTTTTGAGCAAGGCGAGAAAAAGATGCTTTTTACAGGCGACTTAGAAGAAAAAGGCTGCAAAAGTTTATTGGATGGTAATGAAATCGGCGAAGTTGATTTATATAAAGGAGGGCACCATGGCTCGATTAATGCAAACCCCGATTTCTTTCTTGATGAGATAAAACCAAAAACCATTTGTACGTGCTGTGTTGCTGGAAGCGAGGAATACACAGAAGTTAAAGAAAATACGATGCCTTATCAAAGAACGATCGATAATTGGGCCAAATATACGGATGACGTTTATTTGACTAGTTATATGAAATACGATGCAGACCCCACTATTAAAGGCACTTGCATGGATTTAAACGGGAACATAACCGTAAATTACAATAAAACGGGGCAAAAAAGCGTTAAAGGGAGCGCTAGTTCAGCAAAATTAAAAGATAGCGAGTGGATGAAAAATAATCGCACCATGCCAAAGAATTGGCTTTCTTAAATTACGATTAATATTGTGTAGTTTTTCCATCCTCTTTAGAGATTATTCGATATCCCGATTTTCAATAGACTTTCATAATGTTGTTAGAAATAGCACGCTTATCGCAATGTTTTACGAGCAATTACGATAAAGTTCTCTCATGCAGGTGTGACTTTTGCACGAATAGAATCCCTATTGTTGTCTTGAAGGAAATTAATCTTTCTTTTAAAGATAAGGGCTATTTTTGATTATGGGAAAGTCAGAATCTGGCAAGACCGCCTTGTTTGGTGCAATTGGTGGATTATTAACCTTGAACGACTAGAGAATACGAATTTGATGGCGTATCTCGCAAAAAGCTTTTCTAAAAAAAGAAGGATTTTTAGCGAACAAAGTTAGTTTTGTTTTCCAGGATTTTCATTTACTGGCCGATTTTTTGTGAAGAGAATCTTTTTCTTCCTTGCGCAAAAGGGGAAGAAACCATTGCATCGCTTTTAAATCTCGTTAGTTTGGGAAATAAGCGCGGAGTAGCAATTTCCGCTGTTTCTGGAAGCTAGAATCAACGTTTAGCCATTGCGCGCGCCTTAAACAAAGAAACAAAAGTTTTTTGCTTGATGAATCTAGAGGAAATCTAGACGCAAAATTATTGCAACTCTCACCTGGTCTATTAAATTCACGCGACTCTTTTATTTCTAAGATGAAGTGATAGAATTTGCTTGTAGAAGTTAAGCCCTTTTTTAGAGAGAGTTGCAGGGTGAAAAGACTCATTGGGCGCGCCGCTTCTAGACAATGCGAGTAATGTCGCCGCCACTTAGCGTTAATAAGTAAGCAAGAGCACCCTTAGGTGAAGAAGGATGGTACCGCGCAATTGCGTTCCTTCGTAAATGGGTGTTTTATTTTTGGAGGATTATCATGAAACCATTAACAGGACAAGAAATTCGTATGAGATGGATTCGTTTCTTTGAAAGCAAAGGGCATAAGTGGCTCCCTGGGGTCTCTTTGATTCCTAGCGACGAAGATAAGTCGCTTTTATGGGTAAATGCTGGAGTCACCGGCTTGAAGAAATATTTCGATGGAAGCGAAGTTCCGCCTTCTCGCCGCATCGTCAATGTTCAAAAAAGTTTAAGGACAAACGATATCGAAAACGTTGGCCATACGGCCCGTCATCATACTTTCTTTGAAATGCTCGGTAATTTCTCCATCGGGGATTATTTTAGAAACGAAGTCATCCCCTGGGCTTATGAAATTCTCACTAGTGAGAAGGTGGGCTTCGGGATTCCTCCAGAAAAGCTTTATATGACTTATGAACCACATGATAAAGCGACTTATGATTTATGGGTTAAATGCGGGATTGACCCAACCCACTTGATTCCTTTAGCGAGCAATTTTTGGGAAATCGGCAAGGGACCTGGCGGACCTGACACTGAAATGTTTTTTGACCGTGGCGAAAAATTTGACCCAAAACATCTCGGGATAAAATTACTAAAAGACGATTTGGAAAATGACCGTTTTATAGAGATTTGGAACATCGTCTTCAGTCAATACAATTGCGATCCCTCCATTCCTAGAGAAGAATATAAGGAGCTTCCAAGCAAAAACATCGATACGGGTTGCGGATTGGAAAGAATCGCTTGCATTCTTCAAGGCACGGAAACCAATTTTGAGACCGATTTATTCGCTCCTATCATGACGAAAATCGAAGAACTTTCTCATAAAAAATACGAAGGTGAGAACCTCATGAGCTTCCGTGTTATCGCCGATCATGCACGCTGCCTTACTTTTGCTTTAAGCGATGGAGCGACTTTCTCTAATGAAGGAAGAGGTTATGTTTTGCGCCGCATTATCCGCCGCGCGATGCGATATGGGCAAAAGCTTGGTATCGAAGGCGAATTTATGTACAAGCTTATCCAAGTTGTCGCGGATAAATACAAAGATTTCTATCCCTATTTGGAAGACAAAGTCATAGAAGTCTCCAAAATGGTCCAAAGCGAAGAAAGCAAATTCTTGCGCACTCTTGATAGTGGGGAAAGCTTGCTTCTGTCCATGCTTAAAGGCAAAAGCGAATTGACAGGCGAAGAAATCTTTAAGCTTTATGATACCTATGGTTTTCCTAGTGATTTGACCAAGGAAATTTGTTCTGAATATCATGTTAACTGTGATATGGATGGTTTCTTTACCGCGATGAAAGCGCAGCGTGAACGCGCTCGGCTCGCTAGAGGAGAAATTGACTCTTTCCATAAACAGTCCAAAGACTTATTAGCATTCAAAACGGGAAGCGAATTCCTCTATGATGAAGATACTTGCGATGCCAATGTGATTGGCTTATTCAAAGATGGAGAAAGTGTTGAAGCGCTTGACGAGGAAGGGGATGTTATTTTTACTAAGACACCTTTCTATGCCGAAATGGGCGGACAAGTGAGCGATACTGGCTTAATCCGTGGCGACACGTTTGAAGCGGAAGTGAAGCACGTTGGCGTTGCGCCCAATGGGCAACATCTCCATCATATATTGGTAAAATATGGCTCTCTTCGCACTGGCGATAAAGTTCATTTACGAATCGATAGTGATAGACGCCGCCTTATTGAGCGAAACCATAGCGCGACACATCTTCTTCATAGCGCTTTAAGCGATGTATTAAAAAAACATGTGGATCAAAAAGGCTCTTATGTCGATGAAAACTATCTCCGTTTCGATTATAGCGCTGAAACAAAGCTAAGCGCTGGAGAACTTAGCGAAGTACAAAACGAAGTGAACAAAAAGATTGCGGAGGCCATTAGTGAGGTAACGAAGGTTCTTCCTCTAGAAGAAGCGAAAAAGCTTGGAGCGGAAATGGAATTCTCAGATAAGTATGGCACGACCGTCCGCGTTGTTACCTTTGGTGATTATAGTAAGGAATTCTGCGGTGGCACCCACGTTAAAAATTCTAGTGAAATCGGCTTATTCCTTATTGAAAGCGATGAGGCGGTCGCTAGCGGAATTCGTCGTATCCAGGCTCGTACTTCATTGGGTGCGATTCGCTATTTGCATCAAAAGATGAGATTGCTTGAAGAGGCGGAGGATCTTTATTCAAGCGATGATAGCTCATTCTTAGCGAGACTAACCAAAACTAATGAAGAAAAGAAATCGCTTGAAAAAGAAAATAGTGCCTTAAAAGCGAGATTGGCTTCTATCGAAGCAAAAGATCTTGCTGAGACTCCTTTAATTAACGGGGTCCGTTTCGTTGCGCTCATTAAAGATGGCGCTAAAAAAGAAGATCTCCTCTCTTTAGCCGATACGCTTAAAAGCAAAAATAAGGACTATGTTTTGATTCTTCTTGGCGGAAATGAGAACGCTCGCCCAATCGTAACAATGGTCGGCGGAAAGGCTTTAACAATAGTCAAAGCGGGTGATATCGTAAAAGAAATGAGCAAAACCCTTGGTGGAGGAGGCGGAGGACGCCCTGAAATGGCTACCGGTCAATTGAAGACGAAAAACGGTTTTGAAAAACTTGCCGAAAAATATTTATCGCTTTTAAAAGAATAAGGAGCACTTATGGCTGAAATCACCGATAATAGAATCATCATTACCGACGATAGTGGGATGGAAGAGACTTGGAAAATTCTTTTCTACTATGAAAACCCCGAACGGAAGAAGACATTTTATTTTATCTATAAAGACGAGAATCCCGACGATTTGCTGGTCATGGCTAGCGAGGATGGGAAAACGCTTCTTGAACCAACAGTCGAAGAGATGGAAGAAGCCTCTGAGATGCTAGAGACTTATGAAGACGACCCGAAGATCGCTTCCATCAAAAGCAAATGAGTCTTGTCTTTTTCTTTAACGGAAAGAGAGTATAATTCCTATTGCAGTTTTTAGGAGAGTAATAATGGCAGAAGAAAAAATCGTCATGACCCGTGAGGGCATGGAGAAACTCGAAAAAGAATATCGTGATTTAATTGATAATCAACGCCCTGAAGTTATCGAAGAACTTAAACTTGCTCGTTCTCAAGGTGACTTAAGCGAAAACGCCGACTACGATGCAGCAAGAAATAAGCAAGCTCAAATCGAAGCGAGAATTACTGAAATTGAGCATATTAAAGATATTGCCGTCATTATTGAAGAAAATAAAACCGGCAAAAAGATCAACCTAGGTTACACCGTATCATTCAAAAAGCTTAATGACGATAAAAAGGTAACGGTTCGCCTTGTCGGTACGATTGAAGCGAACCCATTCGGCGAGATTCCCTCCATCAGCGATCAAAGCGCAATCGGCAAGGCTTTAATCGATCACTGGATCGGTGACAAAGTTATGGTTGAGGCCGCTAATCCCTACGAGATTGAAATTCTCTCCGCTGAAATCACAAAATAAAAACGATTATCTTATTAAAACCAGTTCATGTTAAGGGCTGGTTTTTTCGTATAAATCATATATGTTTACAAAATCACAAAGATAGTGATAATTTTGCCTTTACTATTTAAATACAAGGCTTATTGAAAAAAGATTTCCATTATTTTTTTGTAAAAACTCCATTTTTTTGTCTATAGAAAAGTAGGAGGAAATATATGATAAAAGTAATCATCATTGTCGTTGTGGCAACTCTAGTAGGACTAGTGGGATTTGCCGTTGTGGATAAAGCGGCCGGGAATATCGTTGACCCTTCCACTTCCGAAACGTCCAGTCAGATAGATACATTCTCGGTATCGATTACTGGAGAAGTAAAACGAACTGGAACTTATAACGTTCCGACGGGAAGTACTTTATTGACTTTAATCGAGGCCGCTAGCGGCGTTACTAGCAATGCCGACTCAAAAGCTTATAATACCGAGTTTTTATTAAGCGCAGGGCAATCGTTCTATATTGCTCCTCTTTACGATAATAGTAACACTTGCTCTGTCTCTCCTATTGATAAAGTCAATATCAATAGTGCGGACAAAACTACTCTTATGAAAGTCAGCGCTTTTTCATCCACCATTGCGAGCGCGATTATTGAATATCGAGAAAAGACATCCTCTTTTGGGCGAATCGAAGAGCTAAAAAATGTAACCGGGATAGGAAATGCGATATTCGCCAAAGCGAAAGATTTCGTTACCCTTGTGGACTAAGAAAAAGACGTTTATCGCCTTTTTCTTGCTATTGGGCATTGTGACTGGTAGCAATTTTGCTTTCTATTGCCATAAGTTGTATCTTTTGCCATTTTTCTTATTATTAATTCTCTTATTCTCGATTTTTGCAATGCGAAAAGGGAAGACGTTTTTAGGGATTTATCTTCTCGCATCGATCCTTTCTTTTTCTCTTCAAGCGATTCCCATTCCAAGCCAAAGAGAAGAGAAATGCGAAATTACTGGTATTGTCATCGAAACAAAGAAGAACTATTTTTTCTTACAAAGCGGAATCCATCGTTATTACGTCTATGAAAAGGATAATGAGAGGGAAATCGGTGATTATCTTTTCATCAATGGCAAGAAAGAAGAATTTATCGAGACAAAATACGAAAGCCGTTTTTCGTTCCAAGAATATCTTTGCTCGCGAGGCATTAAATACTCGTTACGTGCTTATTCGATTATACCAAGATTCAAGGCACCTCTTCGCCTTAGAAACCATGAAAAACAATTTCTTTCTCACTTTGATGAAAGAACTCGTAGTTTGTTAGATGGCCTTCTTTTTGATAGAAAAGATAGTCAAAGCGAATTTTTGGTGCAGGCAACTAGTTTAGGGATTCTGTATCTATTTTCTAGCAGCGGGATTTATTTAGGGATTGCTCTCCGCCTCATTGAAGGTGGTACTAGAAAGTTTCTAAGTGAACGAGGGACAAAATATGTTTCATTTGTGACTCTAATTCTTCTTTTTCCTTTTTATATCGTAAAGCTAGGATATTATCGTGTTTTTCTTTCTCGAATAATTCGTGCGATCTATCAAAATAAAGAAGGCGGGATCGATTCATTAGGTAAAACCTCCCTCGTTGGGATTATTCTTTATTTATTTTCTTTCCGTTCCCCGTTAAGAAGCGCGTATCTGCTTGGAATAGGAATTTCTCTTAATCATGCTTTTTTGGGAAGCGTTATTTCTCGAATTGATTCAAAGCGAAAAAGAAAAATTGTTTCTTCTATTTCATTCCATTGCTTTTTGCTTCCGAATTTAGTTTCAAATTCTTCCATTCATCTATTTTCGTATTTTTATTCCTTGTTCCTTCCGTTTCTAGTTTTTCCTTTTCGATTTATTGCAATTCTCTCGTTTCTCACCATCCCTTTTGTTTCATTTCTTAATGGCTATGCATCGTTATTAAATTTCATCCTTTCCTTAATAGAAAAAATAGACATCATAATTCCTATTGGCGGAGGTTCTAACGTTTATTTGTCATTGTTATATTATTGCTTTTATTATGCGCTTTTCTATTTAAGCGAATGCGGTTTTAGTAAAGCTAAGAAAAGAGTCCCTCTTTTATTCGTTGTTGTTTTGATCCTTCGGGCGATGCCGATATCTCTAAATTTTAGCGATGAAGTCACTTTTATCAATGTAGGGCAAGGCGATGCGATTTTGATTCGCGAAAAAGGAAAGAGCGTTTTATTAGACACAGGCGGCGTCACTAGTTTTGATTTAGGAAAAGAAGTGGATTTATCTTATTTATATAAACGTCGCATTTATCATCTAGATGCGGTAATCGCTAGCCATGGGGACTATGACCATATTGGTGCATACGCATCGCTTAAAAAGCTGATTCCTATCAAAAATTATTACGATTCTCCTTCCTCCTTTCCCTTAAAAATAGGGAATATGGAATTTAGGAATCTTAATCTTTATGGAGGAAATGAAGAAAACGACAAGTCTCTTGTTTTATCGCTGAAACATTTGGGGAAAAAGTGGTTATTTATGGGGGACGCTACGAAGAGAATCGAAGAAAAAATTATACAAGACAATCCCGATTTAAGATGTGATGTTCTTAAAGTAGGACACCATGGAAGCAATACATCCACCTCGGAATTATTTTTAAAAACGGTGCAGCCGAAAGTCGCGATTATTAGCGTTGGCGCTAGAAACAATTTTGGTCATCCTGACCCGACAACTTTAGCAAAGCTTAAGGCGAATGGGATAGCCATTAGACGCACCGATTTAGAAGGAACGATCTCTTATACTTCCTATCTAAATTCACCGATAAAATTTTGATTTATTATTGGAATGAATCTGATATTATTGCGTTAATACAAATATCAAAAGATACTAATATTTGAGGGTTATACATGAAACCAATTGAAAATTCCATTAAAAGTAATAAAGGAAAGAACGCCTTTATTGCCAGTAACTCTTCCCTTAAAGAAATAGACCAAGCGCGGCAAAGCAAGGGTCTATTAACGAGTCAAGATATAAAGGAAATCCGAGTTGGCTTAGGTTTAAACCAAAAAGAATTTTCTTTGCTTTTAGGATTAGGCGAGATTTCGGTTGCCCGTTACGAAACGAAATTGATTCAGTCTCACACGATTAATGATTTATTCCTCAAAGCAAAAACCGAACCTCTTTTCTTGTATGAAAAATATTTGGAGAATAAGAAAAATCTTTCTTTGAACGCGAGAGAAAAAATCGTGAAGAAAATCAAAAGCATATCTTCTAGCGAGACGATGATTCATCTAGCGAAAGTAAGGGACTACCGGTTTTTGATGCTTCCTTATTTAGAAGAGAGTTCATTAATAGGCGATGCTAGTTTGTCGCTTAACGCAATTGCTTCTCTTTTGACTTTAGGGAAAGATGAAAATGGTTCTTTATCAAAAAGGCGCTTCGCTAAATTTCTCTTTTATTGTGATTTCTTTTCTTTTGCGGAAAGCGGAAGAGGGATTACGGGTTTAGCATATCGAAAGGCCGTTGATGGAGTGGAGCCTCTTTTTTACGATGACATATTGTGCGATCCTCTTTTCAAAAAGACTGCTAAAATCGTTTTCGACAAAAATGGTTCTTCCTTTTCGCAAGTCCGCATTGCTACAAAAGAAAAAATCACCATTGATCGTGAGCAAAGAGAGATTGCCAAATACGTAAAAGAGCGCTTCCGCTCGTTCTCCGAACACGATTTTTCGCTTCATTGCCTTAATGAAAGACCGCTTAAAAAGCTAAAGAATGGGGCTCTAATTGATTATTCGCTTTCGATCACCTTAAGCAATGCAAAATGATTCCATTGCTTCTATAATGGTTAAATATGATTCAAGTCGTTTATTCTAGTGATCCTCAGCTTGCGCTTCTAGGACTAAATAAAGTAATCAAAGCCACCTTCGGAGAAGAGCTTACTTCTTTAAATTCCGTGACTCTTGACATGAGTCAAAATACGATGATTGATTTAGCCGAAGAATGCTTAAATTTACCTATTGGCTGCGATAAAAAAGCCGTCATTGTAAAAAATTGCTTCTTTTTGCTAGCTCCTTCAAGAGGCCGTGGTGCTTTAAAGATTCAAAAAGGAGATAAAGAAGAGGCGTTCTTGTCTTATTTGGATAATCCAGACCCCTCCATCTATCTATATATGTCCGCTTATGGCGACAACATCGATAGCAAAGGCAAATATGGGCAACGGCTAGCCGCTTTAGGAATTAAGCCTTCATCTGTTAATGCTTTCACAGAAAGCGATTGGAAGAATTTCGTTCCCGCTTTTTTTGAGAAAAAAGGCGTTCGCATTTCTCTTGATGCATCAAATGAATTAATCCGTCGTTTATCAATGGATTATGGTCGCTTTTTAGTGGAACGACAAAAACTTTTGAGTTACGCCTCTAAGACTGGAACATTAAATCTTGACGATATTAAGGCTCTTATATCTGAACCCTTGGAAGATAAAAGCTATATGTTGTCTAATGCCTTGACAAAGGGTGACGTTAAAGGTGCATTCCATATTTATAACGATTTGAAAGTTCAAGGATATGACGAAGTCTCACTTTTGATCCAACTTGCAAATCAATTCCGCAAAATGAACATGGTTAGTTTCTTATTGAAACAAGGGAAAAGTGAAGGCGTTATCGCTAGTACGTTATCTGGAACTAGGATGAGCATTTATCAAGTCCGCGCGATTTCTAATAACTTAAGGAAAATGAAAGCAAACGCTCCTTCTATCGTACTAGAAAAAATATACGAGACCGAAAAATCCATTTTCACTGGCGAAATGGATGGACCATTGGCATTTTCTTTGTTTCTAGCTAATTTTCCATTATGAAAATCGTAATCGCGAGTGACACTCATGGTGACATCGCTTCTTTAGAGAAGGTGTTTTTGCGTGAACAAAACTCTGATGCTTTTCTCCATGCCGGGGATAGCGAAGCACCTAGTAATAGCATTGTTCCTTTCCTTGCGGTTAAAGGAAATTGCGATTCCTATTTTAATGACTATCCCAAATTTCGACTTGTTCATACCCCGCTAGGACTTTTAAGAATCGAACATCATCCTATTTCATCGCTTTCTCAACTAGAAACCTTAAAAAGAGATGATATAAAAATATTTATTCACGGGCACACCCATAAAATAGAAGCGACTCAAATTGACGGTGTTTACGTCTTTTGTCCCGGGTCCTTGTCTTATCCGCGGGATAGTGAAGTTGGCTCGTATCTAGTTTTGAATATCGAAAAAAATTCACTGAAATATACCTTTAAAAATATTTAATATTTAAGACAAAATTGACAATATATGGCATATATTTTAATCGTTAGATAGGATTTTGCATTGCGGTAAATTGCCTGAATTTGTTATCCTTCTTTTACGCTACTATAAGAACGCATTCTCCATTGATCTATTTGGAATTGGCTAATTTTTCTTTCTTCCTAGTGGATATTATTCTTAGCTCAGCATCCATTTTGTTTGGATTAAAAAAAGAACCAATCGATGTCATTTTGCATAGAAGTGATGGATTTTACTTCTAATTGATTAAACATAAAAAAATCCCCAAAACGGAGATTTTTTAATTTTGGCGAGCCTAAAATATTGAATTTATTTAATCTCACGAACAACGCGAGAGAGGTGAGCTTTCTTGCGGTTAGCGCTATTGACGGTAATCGCGCCATCTTGGGAATATTTATCTAGAAGGGAAATTGCAGCGCGTAAGGCTAGTTCGGCTTCTTCTTTTTTTCCTTCCGCCGCTAAGGTTTCGACCTTTTTGCTTTGTGTGCGAATTTCCGTTTTGCGAGTGCCATTCAATTTGGCATTTCTTTCATAAATTTCGATACGTTTTTCTTGGGATTTGATGTTTGCCATATTCTTACTTCCTAAAATAATTTAAAAATTCTTATGCGTAGGGATTATAGACTTCCTAGAAGGAAGAAACAACACTTTTCCTATTTCTAAGGCCGTAGAGAGATTATCTTTCCTCTTTATTTTCTGGATGAAGCAGGAGAAGAATTTCTTCTACAAAATCATTGACAGTCAATAACCTTCCATAGAGATTGACCGGAATAGTTATTTTAAAGGAATGGTTGATGTCTTCTACTAAAGTGACATAACTCATCGAGTCACCGCCTAAATCCCTCCCAAAATCAGCTTCATCATCAATTTTGAATTGCGGTATCATAAGGGTTGAAGCAAATTCGTTTTTAACGCCTTTCGTGATTCGTTCGACTTCTTTTTGGTCGTATAAGGAGAAATCGCGCGACGATTTTTTCTTTTTTCCGATATTTCCTTCTGGATCATAGAAATCATCCACATCGCCTTTTTCTAAAGCGTCTTTCAAGACGAATCGTTTCACTTTCATGTTATTCGCTAAAGGCATCGAATGTTTATAAATCAAAAATCTCTGCACTTTCTTTTCGTTTGCTAATGTTGCGTTAATCGCCTTTGCATCCGCGATGATGGAAGGGAAATCGTCACTTGTCACGGAATTATCCAATTCAAAGATTAAGGTAATTTCTTCTTCATTCGAATCTTTCTTTTTGATTCCCAAAACGACGTCATTCACAACATGTCGAATATTGTGGAAATAAAACTCGATTTCATCCGGATAGACGTTTTCGCCATTGCTATTGATGATGACATCTTTCATTCGGCCCTTGATGTAATAAGCGCCTGTAGAATCTTTTTCAGCGATGTCGCCGGTATGAAAATAGCCATCGTCAAGAGGCGTCTCTTTTTCTATTCCGCCTATGATTTCGCGAATGTGAACCGTAGGGGTTTTGACGAGCAATTCACCTTGGCCTTTCGCCCCCCCGGTGATTGGCTTTAATTTGAAAGTGATTCCGTGCAATGGGTGACCAATTGAGCCGCGAAGCCTATCTTCAACACGGGGGGACAATTCAACAGATACAACCCCGAGTTCTGTCATGCCATAGCCATTGTATAGAGGATAGCCTAAGCCATTTATGAAATTGAGCGTTTTCGCGTTGAGATATCCGCCTCCGGAAATGCAATATTCAACGTCTTTCCCTAGGATTTTCTTTCGGACTATGTTTTGAACGAAACAAGCGGAAGCAAATCCTGCTTCCTCTTTAGAAATTTTGCCGGTATTATATGCAATCATTCTTCGCAATAGATCGGCGTTTTTCGGATTTCCTAATTCGATAGTCCGTTGGGCTTTTTGAGCCACTGCATCCCAAAATAAAGGAACGCTATAGATATGCGTGCATCTCCCCTTTTTAATCGCGTTCAAGACATCTCTATTAGAGGAAGAAGAAGGATAAACCAATGCTTTTCCATAAAAGGTATACCATAAAAACACAGCAACAAATCCGAAAATATGATGGAACGGAATCATCGCTAAATTTCGTATTTTGCCTGGGTGCATGATTGTGCATGTTTCGTTTGGCATGTCCAAAGCGGCAGCGATTTGGTTGCACATGGCGTTGCCATCGCTTACCATCATTTTTACGTTGCCCGTTGTTCCGCTTGAGCAAAAGATTACCTCGTTGCCCCAACTTGGCGTGAAATTGTAATTCGGCTCGCTTTGGGTGATTTTGCTAATTCGGAAACTAGGAACGTCATAGGAAGTCGCCTCGTTAAAAATAATCGCCTTTGCTTTCGCTTGCTTTAATAAATTCTCAGTATTTTCATGCGGAAGTTTGGCATCGATAAGCAAAGGTGTGTGACCTGTCATTAAAATCGCCCAAAACATGTGGGGCCAAGTTGGGCAATTGCGAAGTTTTAAAGCAACGACTGAACCGACGGGAACGCTAGATAAAGCTGTCGTCATTCTTTCGGCGAGGTGATAAGTGATCGTCTTATATTGTTCGTAATTATATTCGTAACGTTTATCGTCCTCGTCGAAATAAATCGTAGAGATGTTTTTGCCATGAGAATTCATTGCCATTTCATAAATATCATGGAAAGTCCGATTGGTATTTAATAGGGTTTTTGCCGTATCGAGTAATCTCGCGACTGGTTCCCGCTCATAATGTTTCATAACTATTGCCTAATTTTTATAAAGTAAATCTTTTCGTCGCTCTCGCACCATATTGTAGCGGATTTTCTCTCCTTAGTTATAATAAAAGCTTACGGAGGCTTTTTCGAGGATGCGTTTTCTTAAAAATAGTGATGTAAAAGTTCTATATATGGGTACTCCCAATATGTCCGCTAAAGTGTTGGAAGCGTTAATAGGGAATGGATATACCATAGTTGGCGTTGTTTCCCAAGAAGATAAAGCGGTTGGAAGACATAGGCTCATAGAAAAAACGCCAACCAAGCTTGTGGCAGAAAAATATAACATTCCCGTTTTCGAGCCGCGCAAAATCCGTGAGAATTATGACTTTGCTAAAAAGCTTGATTTCGATGTTATCGTCACAATGGCCTATGGCCAAATTATTCCCCAAGAGCTACTCGATCTTTCTAAAATTGGTAACGTCAATCTCCATGGCTCTATCCTTCCAAAGTATCGAGGAGCCGCCCCTATCCAACGCGCGATTATGGATGGAGATAAAGAAACAGGCATTTCTCTTATGGAAATGGTTGCCGCAATGGATGCAGGGGATGTCTACGATACCATAAAAGTAGCAATTGACCCGCTTGATACCTATTCTTCTTTGGCGACGAAATTAAGCGAAGCCGCTGCCGATTTAATCGTTAAGGATTTAATAAAATACGCAAATGGGGAACTAGCTAGGCATAAGCAAGAAGAATCACTAGTAACGGTTGCTAAAAAAATCGCCCCCTCCGAAGAACGAATTCCTTTGAATTTGGACGTTGATAAAACTTCTTGCTATATCCGTGGGTTAAGCGAGGAACCAGGTGCCTATTTTGTATTAGGAGACAAAAAACTTAAAGTTTACGGAGCAAAAGTGTTTTCCGATGAAATTTTAGGGGAAATTGGCTCTATTATTTGTAATAAAAAGCATTTCTTGTTGCAATTAAAGAACGGCATATTGGAACTATTATCCGTGCAAGTTGAAGGCAAAAAGAGAATGGATGGTGTTTCTTTCCTTCAGGGCGCCCATCTATCTAGCAGCACGAAACTATCCTAATTATATTCTTCAAAAATTCGATAAATCCAATCTATTTTGGTTATTCAAAGGCTAGTGCTTACTATGGTATAATTCCGCAAGTTGTTAGAAAGGAAAACAAATGAAACAAATCGCGATTTTACTCGATAGCACTTGTGACATGACTATCAATCTTTTACATGAATACGATATCGATTATGTTCCGATGGGTTTTTCCATTGGCGATAAAGAATATTCCGCGCTTCTATCTTGGGACAATATTTCACCGAAAGAATTTTATGAAACGATGAAGAAGACTCGCGTCTATACGAGCCAAGTCAAGGATGTGGATTTTGAAAAGAAATTCAATGAACTCCTTGATCAAGGTAAGGATGTTTTATACTTAGGGTGCAGCAGCGGCTTATCTAAGTCGGTATCCCGTGGGGAAGTCATCGCACATGAAGTGATGAAAAAACGCCCCGGCGCTCAAATTAGGGTCGTTGATTCTTTAATTTCTGGGATGGGGCAAGGGCTATTAGGGATTTATGCCTCCTTTTTACGCAAAGAAGGAAAAACCCTTGACGAAATCGCTTCTTTGTTAGAAGAAAATCGCCTTAAATACAATCAATGGGGCACGGTCAATGACCTTAATTATCTAAAGAGAGCAGGACGCGTGAAAGCTAGTGCCGCTTTTTTCGGGAATATATTCGGGGTTAAGCCAATTATTATCAGTGATATCCATGGGAACAATTTCGCTTATAAAAAAGTGAAAGGAAGAAAAGCATCTTTAGAAGAAATCGCTAATTCGGTTGCGAGTAATATTGTTGACCCAGAGAATCACTATGTAGCGATTTCGCATGCTGACTGCGAAAAAGACGCTCTTGAATTAAAGAGCTTAATCGAAGGCAAAATTAAAGTTAAGGGTTTCTATCTCACTCCTTTAGGCCCTATTCTTGGCGCTAGCTGTGGGCCCAACACCATCATTGCTTTCCATTACGGAAAAGAAGTCGCCTTGAAGGGTGAATAAGAATTCATGGATAATAAAACTTTGTCGGGGAACGATTTTATTCGTTTGCTCAAAAAGGGATATGAGGCCTTGTCTAGTAACTACGAAGCAATCAATGACCTCAACGTTTTCCCTGTGCCGGACGGCGATACTGGCACAAACATGAAAATGACTTTTGCTGGTGGGCTCCGCTCGATTGTCAAAAGCGATGACTTAGGATCGCTAGCGACTGATTTTGCGCGCGGATCTTTATTTGCGGCCCGTGGCAATAGCGGCGTTCTTTCTAGCCAATATTACAAAGGAATCGCCGATGGCCTAAAAAACAAAAAGGATGCAGATGTCCCCACGTTCGCTAAAGCGATGGTAAACGGGTATAAAGTCGCTTATTCTGCAGCGGCTGATCCTGTTGAAGGGACGATTCTTACTGTTGGAAGAGAAGGAATAGAAAACGTTATCAATCATTCCAAGAATCTAAAGGATTTCCCGACTTTCTTTGCGGCCGTTGTGGAAGCGATGAAGGCTTCTTTGGACAATACGCCAAACCTTTTGCCTGTTTTAAAAGAAGCCGGCGTCGTCGATAGTGGCGGCAAAGGATTACTTACGATTTTCCAAGGTTTTTTAGGCGCTTATACTGGTAAGGAAGAATCGTCTTCAGAAATCGATACAAAGATTGAAGAGAGCTTTGCTAGCAATACATCAGCCCCAGTCGACTACAGCGCCTTTAATGAAAATAGCGTTCTCGACTATGGCTATTGCACGGAATTTTTGTTGCAGCTTCTATCTTCTAAAACTAACGTGAAACGTTTTTCGATAAAGCGCTTTATCGCTTGGCTTGAGGAACATGGCAATTCCATCGTTTGCTTTCAAACTGGAACGGTCATAAAAGTTCATGTGCATACAAAAAAGCCCTACGAAGTGATTCGTTACGCCCAAAAATATGGCGAATTTGTTGCCTTTAAGATGGAAAACATGGCGCTTCAGCATAACGAAGTCATCATCAAAGAAGAGAAGAAAAAGAAGGAGCGCGTTCCTAGCGCGATTATCGCAATCGGTCAAGGGGAAGGGATTAAAGACCTTTACCACTCCTTAGGGGCAGATATTGTGCTTGATGGCGGAAAAACGATGAACGCTTCTACCGAAGAAATTATTGATGCGGCTAAATACGCCAACGCGGAAGATGTTATTCTTCTTCCTAATGAAAGCAATATTCTTCTTGCGGCAAAACAAGCGCAAAATCTCTATAAAAAATGCCGTATCCATGTCGTAGAAACTAAAAACCTTGTTGAAGGATACATCGCTTTATCGATGCTAGTTGACAAAAACGATGTGCAAGGAACGATCGATGCCTTTAATGAAGCGATAAAATCCCTGGATTACGGCTTCGTTGCTTTAAGTAACCGCGATATCGAAATCGAAGGGGAAACGGTTCCTTCCCATACTTATATCGGAGGGATAAATAAAGAAATCCTCGCAAGTGGGCTAACTGCTGAGATGACCTTAGATTCTCTCCTTTCATATGTCAAAGGCCTTGAAAATAAGAGTGCCTTGCTTTTAATCCGCGGAAAAGCGACAAAAGAAGAAAACGCAAATAAGTTACTTGAAGCTTTAAACAATAAATACCCTGATTTGGAAATCGGTTTACTCAGCGGCGAACAAGAAGTTTATGATTATTTAGTAGGGATTTACTAATTTATGGACCAAAAATTGCTAGAAAAGAAACTTGATACGAAAGAAATCTATCACGGTAAAATACTCAACGTGCTTGTTGGCGATGTTCTTCTTCCAAATGGCAAAAAGAGTACGCGAGAACTTATTCGTCACTGTAAAGCCAGCGCTGTCCTTGCTTTTGACGATAATGGCAACGTTATTTTAGAAGACCAATTCCGCTATCCCTATAATACAGTCATTACTGAAATCCCCGCGGGTAAAGCGGATGGAGATGAAGATCCTCTTGTTACCGCAAAACGTGAACTCCTAGAAGAAACTGGATACGAAGCGAATGATATTGCTCTACTAGGGGAATTCTATCCTTCTGTCGCTTATACCGATGAAGTGATTTACCTTTACGAAGCGCATTCTTTGAAGAAAAAGGAACAGCACCTTGACGCTGACGAATCCCTGTCCTTCTATTTTAAAAGTTTCGAGGAATTCAAGCGTATGGTTAGCGAAGGAAAAATCAAGGATGGAAAAACGCTTGCTGCTTTTGCTTATTATTTATTGAAACGCGCAATGTGACCTCCATCGGGATTTTGTTTTGCCTATGGAATTGTGATTATTTATCAAAAACTGGGTCGCGACAATACTCCCTCTATCATCGAAAAGATGAAAGACGGCAAAACGAGAATTTTGAGCAAAAAAGAAACCTTAATCGCCTTAAAGACTAAACTCTTAGAAGAAACGAATGAATATCTTTCTTCCTGTGAATCCCTAGAAGAATTCGCCGATATTGAAGAAGAGGTGTTGCTCTTCCTTTAGAAAGTGGCCATACTTTAGGGGAATTAGAAAAGATTCGTCTAAGAAAAAGAAATCGCAATGGTGCTTTTAGCAAATGTTTCTTTCTAGAAATAGTTCCGAATAAAAAATAGGGCCGATTTATCGGCCCTATTCGTTTCTTAGAAGCGAAGCTTTTTATCAATCGAATTACGAATCAGTCTTACGAATTCATCCAAAGAGACGGTGATTTGCTTTTCACTTCCGTAGATTCGGTAAGTGACTTCGCGATTCTCTTTTTCTTTGTCGCCAACAACAATGGTATACGGAATTTTTTGAACTTGCGCATTTCTTAACCGGTAACCTAATTTTTCATTGCTATTATCGAGATAGACGCGCACGTCATTGCCTTCTAGGGCTTTTTTGACAGCGTTAGCGTATTCTATGTGCGCTTGATTGCTTACGGGTAGAACGATTGCCTGATGAGGCGCTAACCAAGTCGGGAAAGCTCCTCCATAGTTTTCGGTAATGATGCCGATAAAGCGTTCAACTGAGCCAAATACGACGCGGTGAAGCATATACGGTTCTTTCTTTTCGCCGTTTTCATCAATGTAGAAGCAGCCAAAGCGATGTGGCAAATTCACGTCGAGTTGGATGGTACCGCATTGCCAAGTTCTACCCATCGAATCTTTGAGTTTGAAATCGAGCTTTGGTCCATAGAAAGCTCCATCGCCTTTATTGATTTGATATTCGTGGCCGCTGTCTTTGCAGGCGGTAGCGAGGGCTTTTTCGCTTTGATCCCAGAATTCTTTGCTACCGATATAATCATCTGGGCGAGTGCTTAAGACGATTTTGTAGCTTAGGTCAAAGACTTTATACACTTCGTCTAGTAACCCCATGATGTTTTTCACTTCGCTTTCGATTTGATCAGGGCGAATCATGATGTGAGCATCGTCTTGGGTAAAGGCCCGCACACGGAATAAACCGTTTAAAGCCCCGCTGGCTTCGTGACGGTGGACGTGCCCTAATTCGGCATAGCGAAGCGGGAATTCCCGGTAAGAGTGGATATCGTTTTTGTAAACGAGAATTGCGCCAGGGCAATTCATTGGCTTAATTGCAAAGTCTTTGTCATCGATTTTCGTGGTATACATGTTCTCTTTATAGTGATCCCAGTGCCCGCTAGTCTCCCATAATTCACGGGAAAGCATGGTTGGGCTTTCGATTTGCAAGTAACCATGAGCGAGGTGTATTTTCCTCCAATAATCGAGAAGCGCGTTCTTCAATAGCATGCCATTAGGAAGCCAGAATGGAAATCCTGGGCCATAATCGCTAATCATGAATAGGCCTAGTTCTTTGCCTAAACGGCGGTGGTCGTTTGCCTTGCGCCTTTCCAAAATCGCAAGGTGCTCTTTTAAGTCTTCTTCGCTCCACCAGGACGTGCCATAAATACGTGTAAGTTGTTTATTCTCGCTATTGCCTCTCCAATAAGCACCAGCGATCGATAACAATTTGAAGTGCTTAATCATTCCGGTTGATGGAATGTGAGGGCCCTTGCAAAAATCAACGAAATCTCCCTGCGTATAGATAGAGATGTTTTCTTTCTCGTGTTCGGCGATTAATTCGAGCTTATATGGGTTATCTTTAAAAATTTCTTTCGCTTCCTCGGGAGTGACTTCTTTACGAATGAAGGGATTATCTTCTTTCGCGAGTTTTTTCATTTCCGTTTCAATACGAGCAAAATCAGCATCGGTGACGATTTTGTTACCGAAATCGACATCGTAATAGAAACCTTCTTCGATGGCCGGCCCAAACCCGAATTTGCAATCTGGGTATAAGTGGCGAATCGCTTGAGCCATCAAGTGGGAAGTGCTGTGATTAAGCATCATAAAGGCATCGTTACTTCCTTCTCTCACAAAAGAGAAACTCTCTCCTTCGTGGAGAGGCTCTCTCATGTCGATGATTTCTTCCTCACACTTAATGCCGACATCCTCTTTTTTGTGTTCATTATCGAGCACTTTAGCGGCAATAAAGCCATTCGCTTTATCTTCTAATTCAACTTCTTTTCCGTCATAGATTACTTTCATAATCCTTTTCCTTTCTTGAGGGATAAAAAATAAAACGCCCTCATCGCTAAGGACGCTTCCGCGTGGTACCACCTTATTTCGAATGAAAAAATTCATTCCTCTCTGAGCTTAACGTGCTTCAGGTTCGCCTAGCTTATTTCGCTAAGAGCTCGGGAGTGGTACTCCATATGCCTATAGGCATTTGAGCTTGTCTCCTTCAACGCAAGTAAAATCTAGGACGATGGGTAAGCAATGTCAAGCAAAACAAATGGCATAAAAAACGATTCTTATTTTTCTTTCCGCATTAATTAGCTTTTCTAATTATTGTTTTCCTTAATTACAAAATTTGCTTGTGATTTCCTTCTTTAGTGGCCGATTAAATGCCTTTTACCCTCTTTATCAGCCTTTTGCTTAGGAATAAAATAACAGCTATGAATATTGAATTGTTTGATTATTATCTTCCTGAAAACCTTATCGCCCAGTCGCCTAGCGAGAAACGCGATGAATGTCGTTTAATGGTTGTAGATCGCGAACATAAAACAATCGAAAATAAAAAGTTTTTCGATATTATCGATTATTTGCACCCAGGAGATGTGCTTGTCAGAAATAACACCAAAGTCATCCCCGCCCGTTTAATTGGCGAAAAAGTTGAGACGAAAGGGAAAGTTGAAATCTTGCTCTTACATGAAGTGAAAGCAGAAAAGGACACTTGGGAATGTTTAGTCGGGAATGCCCATAGCGTTAGAGTCGGTACGCACTGCGCTTTTGGCGATGGCAGACTAACTTGCGAATGCGTAAAAGTACTTCCGGAAGGTATCCGCCATATGAAGTTCTTCTACCAAGGGATTTTCTTAGAAGTTCTTGATTCGTTAGGGCTTATGCCCCTTCCTCCTTATATTAAGAAACAGTGCGAAGATAATAGCGAATACCAAACCGTTTATGCGAAGGTTCCTGGGAGTGCGGCAGCTCCAACTGCGGGCTTCCATTTCACGGAAGAACTTTTGCAGCGCATCCAAGAAAAAGGGGTTACTATTATTGATATTACTTTGAATATTGGCTTAGGCACCTTTAGGCCAGTGAAAGTATTGGACACTAAAGATCATGTGATGCATAGCGAGACTTATACGATTTCTAAAGAAGCGGCATCATCTTTGAATTCGGCAAAAAAAGAAGGCAGAAGAATCATCGCGATTGGCACAACTAGCGTTCGTACTTTAGAAAGCAACTTGGCGAAATACGGCGCATTTACCCCAACAAATGATGAAGCGACAAGTATTTTCATCACACCCGGTTATGAATACCAAGCAATCGATGCCTTAATCACGAATTTTCATCTTCCAAAGAGCACGCTCGTTATGCTCGTGAGCGCTTTTACGGGAAGGAAATGGACATTGCATTGCTATGAAGAGGCGGTTAGAGAAAAAAATCGATTTTTCTCTTTTGGCGACGCCATGTTTATATATGGTAAATACGATTATTCCCATCATCTAGATGATTAAAAATAAAAAAGATGCTCTGATAAACTTTTTGAGCATCTTTTTAAGGACAAATGAGTTTTAATGAAAACTAGATGTTTTCTTTTTGAAAGCCAAGAACCGCAGCGCCCATTAAACCTGCCTCTTGCCCGTAAGAGCAGAGTTCAAGACGAGAATGGGGGCAAGCGTTTCTTAAATCATCGAAGAACAAATCTGCGCTTTTCATCACTCCTCCGGTAAGAGTGAATATTTCCGGTTCAAAATTGAATTGATTCATCCTGATCCAGCTGGCCAATAAATTGATCCAATCGTGATATATCGGCATCACGATAGGTTTTTTCTCTCTCACCATTTGGAAGAATTCGCGTGCGTTTTTGATTTCTAGTCCATTCATGGAAGCAAGCTTGATGATTCCGGTTCCGCTTGCCATATGCTCGAATTCATGGGTTTCGCCTTTGTAATCGAACATTGTATGGCCAACTTCGTAAGAGCTATTCACGATTTTCCCGTTTTGGGTAAGAGCTCCTCCTACACCAGTGGAAATGGTCACGAAATAGAGAGATTTTGCGTTTTTGTATTCGCCAAGATTGGCTTCTGCTAAAGCGGCAACCTCTGCATCGTTAATAACGTAAGCAGGTAAGTGGTAGCGGCTAGACAAATAATCTGCTAAAGGAATGTTTTTGATGTGGATGTTTGGTAAAGCGGCAATAAACCCATCATAGCGAACTCTTCCAGGAACTCCCATCGCTAAAGCAATGACATCCGAAAAGTCTTTCACGCATTCATCGATGGTTTTGGCGACATTACTTAGAAAAATATCCGTTTTTCCACGCACAGTCGGATTGATAACCTCGGAGATGATATTGTAATTTTCATCAATGAGAGCAACGCGGGTATTAGTGCCGCCGATATCTAAAGCAATTACCTTTTTCATTAGTCTAAATCTTCCACTTTATTAACTTTTAAAATTCGCATGAAATTAGTTTGTCCAACTCCTGTTGGCGTTCCTCCTGCTAAAAGAATCATGTCGCCTTGTTTTAAACCTAAATCGCGCGCGACTTTTAGTGCTTTTGCTTCCATCTCTTCGATGAAATCAGGCATTTGTGTCTTAATCAAAACGCTATAAACGCCCCAATACCAAGCCGATTCTAATGCTGCTTTTCTACTGCTTGTCACAGAAATAATCGGGCAGCAAGGACGGGCTTTAGAAAGACGCTTAGAAGAATTTCCTGTTTGGGAGAAATTGATGATAAGTTTGGCTTTGATAAGCAAAGCGGTGTTAGCGATGGCATTGGCAATCGCGTCATTATTTGTCGCTTCGCTTGTTTCAAAAGCCTCACGGGCGAGACTTTCATAATCTAGTTCTTTTTCCATCGCCTCGCTAATTGCGGATTGCATCGCAACCGATTCGACAGGATAAGCTCCGCTAGCCGTCTCTCCGGAAAGCATGACGCAGTCGCTTCCTTCATCAATTGCCGTAGCGACGTCACTAACCTCAGCCCGTGTTGGGCGTGGGTGAGTGGTCATACTATCTAACATTTGAGTGGCGGTAATTACGGGTTTGCCGTATCTTCGGCATAGTTTGATGATCTTCCTTTGAACAAGAGGTACAACTTGCGGAGGGATTTCGTCACCTAAATCACCGCGAGCAACCATGATGCCGTCTGCAGTTTTGATGATGTCTTCAATTTTTTCAACACCTTCTGGGTTCTCTATTTTTGCGATGACGGGAATATTTGGATTCCCATATTTTTTAATCGTTTCTTTGATATCGATGATGTCTTGAGGACGACGCGTAAAAGAAGCAAAAATGACATCCACGTTTTGTTCGCAGCCGAATTTTAAATCCGCTTCATCTTGTTTGCTGATGAAAGGCATCGAAAGCCTCGACATTGGGCAATTCATGCCTTTTTGGTCTTTGATGTAATGGGTGTTCAATGCTTTTACGACAATCTCATGATTCTTCTCATCTTTATCAATGACTTGCATCTCAAGATTTCCATCGTCGATTAAAATGACATCATTGATTTTTACATCGTCATATAATCCTGGGTGCGAACATGAAAACTTTTCTTTATTTCCAAGCATTGGGGTCATGGAAATACGCATAATTTGACCTTTTTTGACATCGACTTTTCCGTTTTCCATGTACCCTGTTCTTAATTCAGGGCCCTTCGTATCCAAAGCAACAGCTAAATAGATTCCGTATTTTTTCTCAAAGTCTCTTGCGATATTGATTTTTTCAAGCTGCTCCTCGTGGGTGCCATGGCTGAAATTAACGCGCATCACGTTCATTCCTGCCTTATAGAGACGATAAATCATATCCGGCGTATCGCTTGTCGGACCGATGGTGCAAACGATTTTTGTCTTTTTGTTTGTAACTAAAAACATAGCGAAATCCTATTTGAGCAAATCGATAAGGCGAAGCATCGAAATGTGTTTATCGCGGGGCAATGAGAGAGCTTCATAAATATCGTAATCGACGATTTTATTATTTACGATGCCAATGCAGATTCCGCCTTTCCCTTCGCATAGGCAATCAACGGCGTAAGCACCCATTCTTGCCGCTAAGATACGATCGAAAGCGCTTGGGGAGCCTCCACGTTGAACATGTCCTAACACATCGCTTCTTGTGTCAAAGCCAGTTTCTTCTTGAATGCGTTTTGCGAAAGCGTTCAAATCTGGATAAAGTTTTTCGCTCACAATGACGATAGCGCGACGAGATTCGTCCTCACTATGCATCGCTTTTAAGCTGCGGAAGATTTCTTCTTCTGGAATTGGGTGATCAGGGGTAATTATTAAATCGGCTCCTTCTGCTAATCCGCCGAATAAAGCGACATCGCCGCAATGATTCCCCATGACTTCGATTATCGCGCAGCGCCCATGAGATTCAGTCGTATCGCGGATTTTATCAACGCAATCGCAAACGGTATTTAAGCAAGTATCGAATCCGATTGTGTAGTCCGTTGAAGCGATATCGTTATCAATCGTTCCTGGCAATCCGACGCAATTAATGCCCATTTCAGTAAGTTTCTTCGCTCCCATATAGGATCCGTCACCACCGATAACGACAAGTGCTTCGATACCGAACTTCTTTAATTGTTCAACGCCTTTTTGACGAACGTTTTCCATTTTAAACTCTGGAAGACGAGCGGTGCGGAGTATTGTTCCGCCACGATTCACGATATTGCTTACTGATCCGCGGTCTAATTTGACGATTTCCCCATTGACGAGTCCGCGATATCCATCGTAGATGCCATAGACTTCTAACCCATAGCTCATTCCTGAACGTACGACAGCGCGTATTGCGCAGTTCATTCCTGGAGCGTCTCCTCCAGAGGTTAGAATTCCAATTCTTTTCACCATATTTTTTCTCCTCGGCCACAATCCGCTTAATTATGAACCACTTTTTCTCTATGAGAAAGCAATATCTAGCAAAAACCTGTTTTTTACCGATTTCACTAAATAAGGATTACTGCTTGGAAAAGAAACTTAGTTTGTTTCTTCTAGAAAAGCAGTGGCTTACTTTGTCATTTAACGCTTCGCAAAACGAAATGACAATGAGGAAAACACTACAAGAAAAAGGAGAAAAAATGGTATAGTTATGCAACGTATGGTTAGTGATTTATCGATTGGTGATTTATTCGAGACAAGAAGATTATCTTCCCTTAGTGATTTTGACGCAAAAGTCGTATTGGATTTATACATGCCCTTAGTCGGCGCGAAGGCTATTTCTTTTTATTTCTATCTTTATCAAAATGAGCCAGAAACGATTACCAACCATGAAAAAATGCTACGTAATACGAGTTTCACTCTCGGTGAAGTAGTGGCAATGCTTAGTGCGCTAGAAGCAGTAGCGCTAATTAAAACGTTTTTAGGGGAAAGCGAGAAATTTCGTCTTTTTGATTATTGCTTATACGCTCCTTTATCCCCCCGCGCTTTTTTCGGCGATCCTTTATTCGCTGGGACGCTAGAAAGCTACATTGGCAAAGACGATTGCAAGAAACTCGCGAAGAAATATTCTTTCTCGAATCCGCCCGAAAATTTCAAAAACGTTTCTATGGATTTTTTGACTTATTTTTCACCTGATGTCAGTGACTCAAAATACGCTCAAAGCGTTTTGAATAGCGGTGGGAAAAAAGCGGGGAAAGCCTCTATTTCATTTGACTTTACAGGTTTTTTAAACGCCTTGAAAGAGAATGATTCCCGCTACGAACCAACTACGTTTTCTCGTGAAGAGATTAGTTATATCGAACGGGTCTCTGCTCTTTATGGTTATAGCGCTGAAACATTGGCGAGTTTTGCGAATAGCGCATTTCTTCCTGCTAAGCCTATTGGCAAACGCTTAGATAAAAAATCCTTTCTTTCGTTGTGCCAAGAAAATGCCCGTTTTGATTACTTAAAGATGGAAAACAAAAATCGGCGGAAAAATCCGATTCACGGCGATACCTCCATTGCAAGGATGATTCGGAAAATGCAAAATACAACCCCGATTGAATTCCTATCGTTTTTACAAAAAGGGAACATGCCTGCCCCAAGCGATATAACTCTCGTTCAAGAATTGACACTAGATATAGGGCTCAATAATGAAGTGACTAACGCTCTTCTCTTTTATGTCCTTTCCACGCAAAACAACACATTGCCAAGGGCCTATACCGAAAAAGTAGGAGCCTCTTTAGTCCGTGAGGGATTGGAAACGGCGTTGGATACTATGAACTATTTCACGAAAACTAATAAAGCGAAAACTCGTAGGCCGATTCAAAATCAGCCTTGTAATATCGAAAAAAAACCAATAACAAATGATACCAATATTTCGATATCCTCTTCGACAAAAGAGGAATCGTTCGATGATCTTTTTGCAGAGATTGAGAAGAAATAAGTTATGAAAACGAGCAAAGAAGAAAGTGAAAAAATAAGACCAAATGGGAACCCTTCTATTATGGGTGCCGTCGATAATTTAATGTGTGATCCTCTTGTTAAGAAAAAGATGGGTGCGCTTGGTGTTGACGCTTCTTTTTTAGAACGGAATTTACCGTTGTTTTTAGCTTATCAAGAAGCAATCCACGCTTGCGAAAAATGTCGTGGGTTGGAGGAATGTACCTCCATTCCGCCCCATCATACGATGGATTTGTTTCTCGACGATAGTGGTGTTTTGAATCGAACCTTCGGGTATTGCCATTTCTTATTGGAGAAAGAAGCGATCCGCAATGGCTATTTGTATCGAGATTTCGATGATAGCTTTTTATCAAATGACTTGAATGCTTATAAAGGCGATACGAAGCGAATCCGCGAATTTGTTAAATTTTGCACGAGCGCCATCGCTAATCGCAATGTTCATCCTTGGGTTTATGTTTATGGGGATGTTGGGGTTGGGAAAAGCTCAATTTTGATTGCCGTTTGCAATCGCCTAGTGAAAGGCGGAAGGAAGATTGCCTTTCTTGATTGCAATAAGCGTTTTGACGAATTTAAGTCTCTATCCATTAAAAACAAACAGCTTTTCGAGCAGACAATGAATCAAATTGCTTCTTACGATATCCTTGTGCTGGATGATTTCGGGAACGAATTCAAAAGCGATTATACCCGCGATCAAATCTTGATGCCTTTATTGAATTATCGCGCCAAGAAAAACCTTACTACCTATTTTTCAAGCAACTATACCCTCGACGAGATTAAAGCTCTTTATAGCACTTCAAGAGCGGGAAGCATCATCGCATCTAAAATGGTCGGTTTGATCCAATCTAAAATCGAGCGTCCCTATGAACTTGAAAAAGGATTTGAGTCTTTTTTAGGGAATTACAAGTAGGGAATGCTAGCCAATATCTTCTGCAAAGAAGCAACCGAACCGTTTCCATCTAATAGGATGGAGGCGGCTTTTTTTGCTTCTTTTCGCGGGAAGGATTCATTCATTTTTAAGGAAGAAGCAACGTCTTTCCCACGTTTTGACAAACGCTCCGCCTGCGTTTCTCTATTTGCTTCAATATAAATAATTAAATCGCATTCTTTTTCTAAAGGGGAACCGATTAATAAGGGGACATCTAAAAGGATTCTTTTGGCGGTGCTACGACGGATTTCATGCTCGATTTTTTCGAAAACTTTCGGCCAAACTAATTTTTCAAGCTGTGTTTTCTTGCTTCCGTCTTTTGCGATTTCTTTTCGGCAATAATCGCGATTAAGCCCAAAACTTGTAACGCTCTCTTGGCCAAAAATCTTTTTAACGCCTATTAAGATGGATTTTTCTTTGTATAAAGAGGCGACGATCTTATCGGCGTCAATAATTTCATACCCTTTCTTCTCTAAATACTTTGAAACTTCGCTTTTTCCACTTGCGATGGGGCCGGTTACGCCGATGATCAAGGGGCGGTCTCCTTTTTGGCAAACGGGGCAATAGGTGGTTCCTCTCCCATTAACGACGATGCGCTTTAAAGGGAAGGTACACCGAGGACAAGGCGATTTGCTTTTACCATAAACGAGAAGCTCGTTTTGCATTAGTCCGCTAACGCCTTCTTTTGGATGGTAGCTTTTAATTGTACTGCCCCCTTCTTTTATGGCTAAAGTTAAAATTCGCCTAGCTTCTTTCAAAATGGAACATACTTCTTCTTTCGATAAAGTCTTTGCTTTTTTTAGAGGGTTTATCCTTGCGGCAAACAATGTTTCGTCAGCATATATATTTCCGATTCCGGAAATAATGTGCTGATCCATTATGGCTTCTTTAATTGGGCGATTGGTTTTCCTTAGCGCGCTTTCTAGTCCTTCTAAAGAAATCGAAAATGGGTCTAACGCCAATAAGGATAGCGGAGGAATGGTTAACAAATCTTTTTCGTAGCGGAATTCAATTGTTCCGAATGTCCTTACGTCGTTATAGCGGAGGGTTTTTCCATCAAGAAATTCATAACGCATGATATCGTGGGGAAAACGGCTTTCTTCAATATTTCCTTCAAAATATTTTCCTTCCATTCGTAAATGAGAAATGATTGCTTTTTTATGCGTGAGATGAAAAATAAGGTATTTCCCAAGGCGAGAAACATGGGTAAACGTTTCTCCGACTAATGAAGAGATGAAATAATCCGCATCATTTAGGATGTTTTTCTTGCGATAGATTTTTATCGCGGAAATCGTTTCTCCTTTTACGATGGGTTCCAAAATTCGCTTTACTGTTTCTACTTCTGGGAGCTCTGGCATTTATTTCGCCTCATACCAATTTTTGCCGATACCAACTTCCGCGGTCAACTTTACGGGAAGTTTTACTGCGTTTTCCATGATATCTTTGATTCCTTTTTTGACCCGCTCTAATTCATTGGAAGGCACTTTAAAGATAAGTTCGTCATGAATTTGAAGCACCATCTTGGTAGATAGATGGTTTTCGCTTAAATAACGGTCTATTTTCACCATCGCGATTTTGATTAAGTCCGCAGCGCTTCCTTGAACGGGTGCGTTTAGTGCGGCACGTCGTGCGGCTTCTCGCTTAATATAATTCTGATCATTAATATCTCTTAAGTAGCGGCGTCTGCCAAACATCGTGGTTACGTAGCCTTGCGTAGACGCATCGCGAGTAATCTTATCGAGGAAAGTTTTTACTTCTGGATAAGAGGAATAAAAGGATTCGATGATGCGTCTAGCCTCTTTTGGGGAATCCCCGATTTGCTGCGACAGCCCAAAGTCGCTAGTTCCATAAATAATTGCGAAGTTGACGGCTTTCGCTCGTCTTCTTTCATAGGGGGTAACATCTTCGTGCCCAAAAATGGTGCGAGCAGTTTCTGTGTGAACATCGTGCCCGGCGTTAAATACATCGATATATGATTTGCATCCGCTTAATGCAGCTAGAAGGCGAAGCTCTATTTGCCCATAGTCAAGCGACATAAGGTAAACGGAAGGATCATCGTAATAGAACGCGTTACGAATTTGTTTCCCCTCTTCGTCGCGCGAGGAAATGTTTTGCAAATTCGGAGAGGAAGAAGAAAGGCGCCCAGTAGTGGTTTGCGCTTGATTAAAATAACTATGGATTTTGCCGTCTTTTTTGATATGCGGAGTTAGTCCGTCGATATAAGTCCCGAGCAATTTAGCGTATTTTCGGTATTCCAAAATCCAATGAATGATAGGGGATTCATCATAGATATTCATCAAATCATCGATGGAAGTGCCAGCGTTTTTAGAATGTGGCAAATTCATGACTTCATAGAGAATATGAGCAATTTGCTTTGGGGAGTTTATGTTGAATTTATCCCCGGCGATTTTATAGATTTCATCTTCGGCATTTCTCTTTTTGAAGGCGAAGGTTTTACCATATTCCTCTAACTTATCCTGATGAAGCGGAAACCCTTCTATTTCCATTTTCGCAAGCACCTTCATTAAAGGCATTTCTATATCGCGATACAAAGCGTAGGCGTTCACGCTTTTGAGGGATTTTTCGATTTTTGGAAGTAAGGAAAGTGCGAAATAAGACATTTTTCCTGTTTTTTCTACATTCTTTGCATCGGCTACGAGCAAAGACATAGCTTCTTCTTTTTTCTCACCGATATCGACGCCAAAAGCTCCATAGATTAAAGCTGGGCGAGACGATAAACTGCTATCCAGCAAATAACCGGCAAGCAATAAATCTTCTTCGATGCCTTCGATTTCGATCCCTAAATTATTCAAGGCATAGATTGTCGCTTTCCCATCATAGACGCTCTTTTTGATTTCTTTGTTAGAAAGATAGTCTTTTAACGATTGATCGCTTTTAAGGTCATTCACACTTTCGTAATAAGTTTTTTCGCCCGTTGAAATCGCGATACCAAGAGGTTCTTCATCGTGATAAGAAAAGAAATCCACATCGAGAGCTAAGCCAATTTCCTTTGGAAGCTTTATGTCTTTAAAACTATGGATTTCCTCGATTATAGGGGAGAAAGAATTGACGCTTTCTCTTTTTAGAGAAGAAGGCAGACGCGCAAGTAATTGCTTTAATTCATACTTCTGCGAAAAAGAATTCACTAACGAAAAATCATATCCAGCATATGTTAAATCATCGATAGAAAAAGGAAGAGAAACGTCAGTTTTAATTCGTGCAAGGCGATAACTTGCTTCACCCAATTTTTCCCCTTCGATGATTTTTTCACAGATTTTACCTTTGATTTGATCGGCTTTTGCAGCGCTTATTACAGCGGGGAAAGTGCCATATTCTTGGATTAATTTCGTCGCGGTTTTTTCTCCAATCCCAGGAATGCCAGGGTAATTGTCGCTTGTGTCGCCTCTTAAGCCTTTGAAATCGATAATCTGCGATGGGGTCAATCCCATTTTTTCTTTCAAATATGCTTCATCGTATTCTTCCATTTTCGTCAAGCCGACTTTGAGCAACGAAACTCTGATATTTTTATCGATAAGCTGCAAATAATCGTGGTCACTTGTGTAGATAATGACCTCATATCCGCGTTTGCTCGCTTCTTTAGCGACCGTCCCGCAGATATCGTCGGCTTCTATGCCATGTTCTTCAAAATAAACAATGCCTAGCGCTTTGCATAATTCGCGGGAAATTGGGAATTGCGGTTTTAGATTTTCTGGGCAGGGAGCACGATTCGCTTTGTAATCTTTGAATTCCTCTTTCCGGAAAGTCTCCTTATCGCTATCGAAGCCGACGAATATTCCCTCATTTCCTTTAAAGGTCGCAAGGATTTTTGAAAGCATGTTCCCAAAAGCGAAGATTGCGTTGGTGGGGATTCCCTTTTTTGTGCGCATGATCGAGGCATTGTCCCCGTAACTAGTCGCATAATATCCGCGGAACAATAAACTATTTCCATCGATTACTACGAGTTTGCTCATATTCTATTCTCCTAAAGGTGTGATTCTATTGGCTAAGAAAGTATTTTCCCTATGATTGTCTTTCTTTCCTTCAATTATGATGATATTGCCTTCTTTTAAGTATGGGAATGAAGCGCTATATGCTTCTTGAAACAAGGTGAAGGAAGCTTTTGAAACGTCATCGTAGACTTCTAAGAAACACATTTGGGTTCCTTTTTTTGTCGTAATGACGCGAATTCCTCCGATGATGCCAGCGGTGGTAAAATAATTTTCTTCATTGATTTTTAAAAGAGGAATCGCTTTTTTCGCCTCCAATTCATTCTTGTATAAATCTAGTGGAGAAGCGCTAACCATCATGCCAAGCGCTTCATATTCTGCGTCTAGATTGTCACGGATATTATCTTTCGTTTCGACTAATGATGGTTTTTCAATTTCGAGACTAATCAAAGAATTATCTATAGAATCTCCCATCATTTCAGCGTATTTCATATAGCGATAAGCGCTAGCCCTCATGCTTGCGCGGCTATTAGAGAATTCGTCAAATGCTCCAGCATCCACTAAACGAATGAACGTTACGAGATTTAATCCGAAGCGCTTCGTTCTTTTTGCAAAATCAGCAAGATCATGAAATTTGCCGTGTTCGATTCTTTCATCTAAAAGAGAAGCAAGGAAATTCCCTTGTATTCCTTTGATTGCATTTAAGGGCAATAGCAAGCTATTTCGGTCGATTTGATATAGAGTAGAAGAATCATTTATGCTTGGAACTTTTAATTGAATCCCTAGCTCCTTTAATTCGGCAACCGTATTGAGAAATTTTTGGTCTCCGACGCTCATGGAATCAAGAATGGCACAATAAAATTCGATGGGATAATACTTTTTCAAGTAAGCCATGCGGCAAGTGATCACGCCATAACTTACGGCATGGGCTTTATTAAAACCATAGTTTGCAAATCGCTCAATGAGAGAAAATAATTCGTTCGCGAGTTTTTCATTTCGCCCGCTCTTCAAGCAACCATCGATAAATTTTCCTTTTAATGAATGAAGTTTAGATGAGTCTTTTTTTGATATTGCGCGGCGAAACAAATCCGCTTCCCCTAAAGAAAACCCCGCGACTTTTTGGGTAATTTGCATGATTTGCTCTTGATAGACGATAATCCCGTATGTGGAAGAAAGAATCGGTTCCAAATCAGGATCGAGGTAATAGACTTTCTCCATTCCTTTCTTTCTTTTTGCGTATAAAGGAATTGATTCCATTGGCCCAGGTCGAAATAGCGCTTCTAAAGCAGCGATATCTTCGAATGTCGCGGGCTCTAATTCTTTTATCGCCCTTCTCATTCCAGGGCTTTCCATTTGGAATATTCCCATGGTTTTTCCTTCTTTTATAAGAGCGATTGCCTCTTTGTCATCATAGGGGAGAGTCTCGAATTCTAGGTGTTTTCTTTCGTATTTTTCGATTAAACGCAATGTCAAGTCGATTGTGGAAAGATTGGTTAACCCTAGCAAGTCCATTTTGAGAAACCCTTGTTCCTCTAAGTAATCCTTTTCCAAACACGCCACATAGCCAATTCCGTCTTCGTCTTTGATTGGGATTACGTTCGTAAGGGGTTCGTTGTTTAAAATTATGCCAGCTGCATGCAAACCGGCTTGGCGAGGTAACCCCTCGATTTTAGAGGCTAAGGAAACGATTTCCAAGTAATAGGGGTCACTATCGATGAGCCTTTTAAATTCGGGGGAATACCGATAATCTTGACGCAAAGAGAAACGGTCGTTATGTATCGTAGAAATGATTAAGGAGATTTCGCGATCTTCATAGTCGTAAACTCGCCCGATGTCTCGTAACGCTTCTTTTGCTCCGATTGTTTGCGTAGCTAAGACGTGGCTTACGCGTTCTTTACCGTATTTCTTTTGCAAATACGAAATCACCAAATCACGTTTCGTGTCCATAAAATCTACGTCAATATCTGGCATCGATTTTCTTTCTGGATTTAAAAAACGTTCGAATAAAAGACCGTTTTTGATAGGATCAATCGTAGAAATATCTAAGGAAAATGAAACTAAGCTCGCTGGACCAGAACCTCTACCAGGGCCTACCAAAATCTGATGCGATTTTGCAAATCTCACATAATCGCTCACCACTAAGAAATAGTCCGCATAACCCATTTCGTTAATGATTCTTAATTCGTAATCGAGGCGAGAAAAATAATCGCTTGAGGGCAATGGGATTTTCCCCTTTAAGCCTTCTAGCGATATTTTTTTTAAGTATTCTTTGCTTGCTAACCCTTCAGGATTCTCATAATGAATTAGCGTCCCTCTTTTTTGGACGAAGGAAAAATTGCATTTTTTTGTTAGCTCTTCCGTCGCGAGAATTTCGTTTTCTTCATAATAGGAGCTAATGGCGTTTTCGTCTAAAAAATGTGCATCGCCAGCAAGTGATTTTGTCGTAATTTTCTCATGAGAGTCGATTGCTTTTGCGATTGTAGTCACAATTGCATCGCTTTCTTTTTCGTACGCAATGAAAGGGAAAGCGATCGTATGATATGGGTAAGTTTTGACAATGTTTCGCAAAAAGGAAATGAAATTGTCGTTCTTTGGTAAATAAGGTATCCCTAAATATAGACTAGAGAAATCATGAAAAAAATACGATAGGCGTTGAGCGATTTCTTCCTCTTTCTTTTCTTTGTAATCGCGATAAAGAAAGGTTGTTTCGCTATTGAGGATAAAGGTTAGCCCTTTTTGATGGCTTTTTAAAAATTCTAAAGTGAGTTCGTTTTTAGAGGCTAAAAAACTGATTTTTAATAAATTGCGATAACCTTCTTCATTTTCAACAAAGGCGCTGATTGTTCCTTCTAGCACTTCACAGTCCATGAGGTAAAAAGGAGTAACTCCATTCACTTTGCAGGATTCGGTGAATGGAGCGTATCCGCTGAGCGTAGAAACATCGCAAATGCCTATAGATCCATAACCGTATTTTTTTGCTAATAGAGGTATTTTTTTCGCAACGAGTCCGCTTCTAAGGAAGGAGAATCCACTATAAATATGGAGTGGGATAAATGACATATTCTTAGTATAATCCAAAAACGTTATTCTTTGTGGTAAGGAAGGGCAATAAATAGATAATCAAGCAAACATTGCATCTAAATCACGGATAAAGAGGTCTAACTCCTCGAGTGATTTTATTTTAGCGCCGCTCGCTTGGGCATGTCCGCCACCATGATACTTCACCGCGATAGGGGAGATGTCTTCTTTTTTGCTGCGAATGGAAATTCTCCAGCAGTAATCTTTCGGGTTTGGGTCTTCCGTTATTGAACACCAAGCATTAATGCCCTCTATGTTCGAAAAAAGATTGACGTTATCTTTGCCTTGCTCTGTGACAATGCCAAGTTCTTCTTGGATTTTGCTAGGCAAGAGGTAATAAGCAACGCCGTGTTTACTTACTTTGAAGTGATTCAAAATATAGGCAGTTACTTTTAAGTCGCTTATCTTCTTTTCATACATCGAAAGATAGATTTCAGTGATGTCGATACCGGTTTCCAATAAAGACATCGCACAGGCAAATGTTTTATCCGTCGTACTGCTATATTGGAAGCGTCCGCTATCGCCAACGATGCCTATGTATAAGTAACGGGCGGCTTCTTTCGACAATTTCTTCTTAGGCCAAGTTAATAAAAACGAAGAAACGAGTTCAGCGGCAGCTGCGCTATCTGTATCGAGCAAAGAATATCTAGCGATTTCTCTTTTGCAGGGATGGTGATCGATTTTGCAGATACAGCTTGCCTTCGTATAGCGAGGATCGGCGATTCGCTCGTGATCACCTACATCTAGAACAATCGCCAAAAACGGCGTAGAAAACCAGGAATCGTTTAGGCGCTCGGTTTCCGGGAATAATCGTGGAGTGAAAGAAACGTGATTATCTCCCAGAAAGTGGACTTCTTTGTTTGGAAAGTTTTCCTTTAAGAAAGTGACCAATCCCATTTGGCTACCCATCGCGTCATAATCGGGTTTAATATGACGAAAAACAGCGATTCTATCATATTTAGCGATTGCTTTTCGGAGGGCGGAGAAAACTGCTTTATGCCCTTTTGCATACTCCTTTAAAACTTTGTTAGGGGCGCTCATAAAGTTCCTTCGTAAGCTTTCATGCAGTCGCGAGCAATCATTACTTCCTCATCAGTTGGTATAACTGCAACTTTAATCGCGCTATTTTTTTTAGAAATCAAAGCTTCTTCACCATGAAGTGCATCGTTTGCTTTTTCATCGATTTCTAGGTGAAGTGCTTCTTTGACATTATCGAGAACGGCTTTGCGAAAATAGCCGCTATTTTCGCCAACTCCAGCGCTGAAGATGATTAAATCGGCACCGCCCAACCTCACAAAATACGAACCAATATAATCTGCGACTCTTCTAGCCCAAAGTTTGACGGAAGTAATGGCTCTATCGTTGCCTTCTAAGGCGGCTTTTTCGATATCGCGGGTATCATTAGAAACACCAGATACGCCTAAGAAACCGCTCTTTTTGTTTAAAATATCGTAAAGTTCGTCGGGGCTTAGTTTGGCATTATCGCAAAGATAATCAAAAACGCTTGGATCGATATCTCCGCATCTAGTTCCCATCATGACGCCGCCTAATGGGGTCAATCCCATTGAAGTTGCAACGCATTTTCCATCTCGGATTGCGCATAAGGAAGCCCCTGATCCTAAATGGCAGGAGATGATTCTAGTTCCTTTGCGGTTATTTAAGAAATCTTTGTTGCCCTTTATTGCTAGATAGTTATGGCTTGTTCCGTGTGCACCATATCTACGGCAATCGTATTTTTCACTTAATTCATAAGGAATTGGGAATAGATAATCTTCTTTTTCCATCGTTTGGTGAAAAGCGGTGTCGAATACGGCGATTGCGATTGCGTGAGGCAAAGCTTTTTTAAAGGCGTGGTAGCCAACTAGATGCGCTGGAGCGTGTAAGGGGTCTAAAGGAATTAATTTGGTTACTTTTTCTTCGGTTTCATCGTTAAAATAGGCGGATTTTGAAAAGAATTTACCGCCTTGCACGACACGATGGCCGACGACTTTTATCTCTTCTAAATCTTTCACGATTCCATATTCTTTTAAAGCGTTTAAGACAAGGGATACGCCAACACTATGATCTAAAATAGGAAGAATTTTTTGGAATTTTTGTCCATTGTATTTTAAGCCAAAGATGCCATCATCGTGACCGATTCTTTCGACATTTCCTGAACAAATCACTTTTTCTTCTGGCATTTCATAGAGCTTATATTTTAAAGAAGAGCTCCCTGCGTTTACTGCCATGCATTTAATCATTGATTATTACCTCACTATCTTCGAAAGATATATTAGACTAGATATGGGAAACCTTAAAGCCATTTTATGTTCGATTTCGAGACCAAATCCCTCTATTTTTGGTGCGCAAATCGCCTTTTTCCAGACGTGCTTTTTTCTTTTTCGCTGTTTAATTTTTCTCTTTAAAGATTGCTCTCCTTGTCGCGTTTCTTTCAAAGTAAAATTAATCTTTTTAAGAGCAACCTCGATAGCAAAACCTGACAAATCTTTTACTTTTTATTAGTTTCAAGGTTTTCCTTTTCATTAATCTGTCCTTTCGCTCTTGGATAGGCTGATTTTTAGAATAGTTACCAAAAATCTTTCTTGTTGCTTTAAAAAAGTTCTATTCGAAAGTTTACATCTTTCAATAAAAATGGTTACTTAAAAAGTTTTTGTAAAGATTATTTATTTTTCTTATAGTCCTCAATAAAAAAGTAAATTTCACTCTGTTTTTAGAGAAAGAATTTCGTCTATTAAGAAACAAGTGCATCTAAAATCTCGAATAGTTTGTTCTTTCTTCCGGCAATTATCCTTGAAAATCTTCTCCTTTTCAAAAAGAAAACAAGCGTATATTCTAAGGCTAATATGAAAGACACAACGAAAAAAGAAAGTGGCGGTCCTTCTCTTAAACTGAATGTAAAACGTACCGCAATCATCGGGTTCGCATTTTTCGGTATCTTGCTTTTATGGCAAGTTTATGATGTGTGGTGTGCCCCCTTTTTAACGAACCTTTTTATGGATGCTTTTCACACCAGCAAATCCGAAGAAGTCACATACCTAGTAGGTTTAGTTATGGCGATGGACAATCTTGCTGCTTTAGTCTTGATGCCAATTTTCGGAAAACTCAGCGACAAGACGCACACGAAAATCGGAAAACGAATGCCTTACATTCTCATAGGAACTTTCGTTTGCGCGATTGCTTTTCCTTTTATTCCCGTTTTCTTTTATTACAACAATATTGCGGGCGTTATTGCAATGATGGCAATCGTTGTTTGCTTTGCGATGATGTATCGTAATCCAGCCGTTGCCTTAATGCCGGATTTAACGCCCAAACCGCTTCGCTCAAAAGCCAACGGCATCATCAACATCATGGGCTATTTCGGTGGAGCCTTCGCGATGGTAGTTGGCATTTTCTTTGCCTATTCAGCCTATTTAGGAAATGAAGGCACGGATAACTGGGCTTATCACAATTTTTGGGTAATTGAGATCCCGTTTTTGGTTGCGAGCGTCTTGATGGTTATCTCCGCGCTGATTCTTTTCTTTAGCATTAACGAAAACGAACTCAGTGAAAGACTCGCCAAAGATATGGAAGAAGGGGATAAAGAAGCCGCTGTTATCGATTCGGTAGAAGATGACACCGAAAAACCAATGAGCAAAGCGAACAAAATCATGCTTTTGCTCATTCTGGGTGCTGAATTCTTCTGGTTTATGTCTGAAAATGGCGTTAACACGTTCATGACTGTCTATTCGCTTGATTATTTGAAGGTTTCTTCTGCATCGAACATGATTATGACGATTGTAGGTGGAGTCGGATCAGTTTTGGGTTATGCAATCGGAGGATTCATCGCTGCGAAAATCGGACGAAAATGGACGATTGTGTCTGGCCTATCATTGACTTTATTTGGCACTGCCCTCTGGCTTATTTTCCAATTTGCAATCGGGAAAGGTGCCCCGATTAACGGAACTCTTAATTATGCCTTCCCCTGGTATCTTTATTTAGTTTGGCCGCTTAAAGGGTTTGGCATGTCCCTAGTTCATCTCAATAGTTTCCCGATGGTTGTTGAGCTATGTTCCAAAAAGAAAATTGGTCAATTCACTGGTTACTATTATATGTCTTCGATGACTGCCCAAACCGTTACGCCGATTTTATTGGGCCTATTGTTATTGAATAAGCATTTGGATTGGAGTTTCCTCCCAGTCTACGCTCTTATCACGCTTGCCATTTCTTTAGGGATATTCTTCTTTGTCAAAAACGTTAAAACCACAAAGACACAATTTAAAAAAGGGCTAGAAGGAATCGGGGAGGACGACTGATGCCTGCCATTCTTACCCACTATGCTTTTGCTCTCGATATGCTTCCTTATTGCTCTTCTTCTTTCAAAAAGGCAATTTTTATTGGAACTCAGGGGCCTGACCCATTCTTTTTCTATGGGCAATTGCCTTGGAAAAGAAGGAGCAAGGACCGTTTAGAAGTGAATCGCTTTGGCAGTTTCCTTCATCATACGGATATCGCTCCTATCTATAGCGCGATGATGAAAATCGCTTCTAATTCGGAAGACAAAGATCTTTATTTTGCCTATATCGAAGGACTTTTGCTTCATTATTGCCTTGATAGAGAATGCCACGCCTATATTTTTCCCGCAAGCGGCTTTTCTAACGATCCACTCGTAAACAAAAGATATGGCGTTTTGCATACTTATTTTGAAACGATGATCGATTCATTAATCAGCAACTCGAAAGGAATCTATACGGTTAGGCCACAAAAATATCTCTCTATATCGCGAGAAGCACTCCGCAAAATTAGTTTGCTTTGGTACAAAACGAATCTCGAAACGCTTAATGACCCTTCGATTCACGAAGATACTTTTTATCTTTCTTTAAAGGATTACCGCTCGGTTTTGCGTCTTACCAATACGCCTCATTATTTTTCAAAAGCCTTTATTCGTCTTGTTGCCGGGAAAGAATCTTTGCCTAGCGCGATGAATATCCCTAAATCTATTCCATCTAATCTTTCTTCCATCGACTTTTTAAACAAGAATCATTCGGCTTGGCCTGATATGGTAAATGGCAAAAAGCACACGGAATCTTTTTTCGATCTAGAGGAACTCGCCAAAAGAGATTTTCTTGAGGTCCATCATTTGATTGAATGCGCAAAAAACGGGGGAGACGTCGAGAAAGAGCTCTCCTTTTTCGTTGGTTCAATCTGCCATGATGGATGCAATCCTTCTTTACAAAGGCGATTCGCAAAACCCCGTTGGCCTCTTTCTATTCTTCCAAAAGAAGAACATTAAACGAGAAAAGGTAATATCTGATTCTCTTTTCGGGTGCGAGTAATAAAAGCAACCAAAACCATAAAAATATTTACTAATAGAAGCGAACAATCCACTTGCTTTATTTTTATTTGATAAGTTTAAGCGCTCTCAGACTTTTTACTCTTTATAAAAATCAGTATACTAATGGGGTATTTTATTAATTATGGCATTTGGAATTCTTTATGACTATTTATTGGGGCAATCAACCCATGCGTTCGACTATTTTGGCGCTCATTTTGGTACTTTAGAGTTACCTAGAGAAAACAAAAGTGAAAAGCCCGTTATTGTATCCGGCGTTACTTTTCGACTTTATGCCCCTTTAGCGGAAGACGTTTCTGTGATTGGCGAATGGAACAACTGGGATGTTACCGCCAATAAGATGAAGAAAGTCGATCCCTGTGGCTGCTTTGAGACTTTCGTTCCAGGTCTTCACAATTATGAATGCTATAAATTCCATTTCAAAAATGCGAAAGGGCAATATGTAGATAAAGCAGACCCATTTGCTTTTTTTAGCGAAATGAGGCCGCAATCTTGCTCTCGCGTTTTCGACATTCGCAATTTTGCTTGGCATGATAAAAAATGGCTTAAAAAGCGTAACCGCAATTTCGATAATGCGATGAGCATTTACGAAATCCATCTTGGCTCTTGGAAAGGCAAAATCGATGGGCGTTTCCCTAGCTATGAAGAAGTTGCGGATTATCTCATTCCTTATTTAAAAGAAACCGGTTATACCCATGTTGAGATTATGCCAATTACTCAATATCCTTTTGATGGTTCTTGGGGATATCAAGCAACCGGGTTCTATAGTGTGGATTCTCGATATGGGAACCCGTTCCAGCTCATGAGCTTTGTCGACCGGCTTCACCAAGCGGGTTTTGGGGTGATTTTAGATTTCGCTCCGGTTCATTTCGCGACCGATAGCTATGCTTTGCGGGAATATGACGGCTCTCATTTATTTGAATATAGCGATGAAGCACACGCTTATTCCCCATGGGGTAGTTGCTTATTCGATTTAGGAAAAGACCCGGTCCGTTCTTTCTTAATGAGCGCGATGAATTATTTCTTGACCTATTTCCATTTCGATGGAATCCGCGTTGATGCGGTGAGTAATCTCGTTTATTGGGACGGGAATAAAAACCATGGCGAAAACGATGGCGCGCTCGAATTCATTCGTAGACTAAACGGAAAACTTCATTATGAGCATCCATCGATTATGATGATTGCGGAAGATAGCACCGATTATTTAGGCGTGACTCGACCGGTTGAATACGGTGGGTTAGGTTTCGACTATAAATGGGACTTAGGATGGATGAATGACACTTTGAAGTATTATTCTCTCGACCCCATTTATAAAAAGTGGGACCACAACAAATTAACATTCTCCATGGCTTATTTTTATAGCGAAAACTTCCTTTTGCCCTTATCGCATGACGAAGTGGTGCATGGGAAAGGAACCATCATCAACAAAATGTATGGCGATTACGAAACGAAATTCGCTTTATTAAGAAACTTATTCACTTATCAATTCGCTCATCCTGGGAAGAAACTCAATTTCATGGGGAATGAGCTTGGAAGTTTCGATGAATGGAACGAAAACCGTTCCTTGCCCTGGAATTTATTAACTTATCCCAAGCACGATTCCATTCGACGCCTCGTTCGTGACCTTAATCTCATTTATCGCGACGAGAAAGCAATGCACTTCGAAGAGCATAATCCGGCTCATTTTTCTTGGACGCTTGTGGATAATTGCGATCAAAGCGTTTTTGCTTTTACGCGAAAAGTCTGTGATAGCGAATTATTATTTGTCTTTAATATGACTCCGAATTATTACTCGAATTACGATATCGGCGTCTATAGCGAAGGAGAATGGTTTGAATTGTTCAATAGCGATAAGGACGTTTATGGTGGGAACAATCAATATAATGGTTTGCCTTGTTTTACTTCCCTAGGGGCTCCAGAAGGGCGGCCATTTCACATTACTATTAAGTTAGGGAGTTACGCGGCGCTTATTATGAAGCGAAAGACGGCTAAGAAAGTCGTATCAAAAGGAAAAAAAGCTCGCAAAGTCAACTAAAAGGGAGAGGAGTATTCGTATGTTTCAGAACAAATTGGATTTTAAGCAGGATTTCGAAAGAAGGCTAAGCGAAAAATACGGTCGCAGCGTTGAAGATAGTCACATTACGGAACGTTATGACATTTTAGGGGAAATGGTACGCGATTATGCTGGCTACGATTGGAGAGCGTGCCGCGAAGCCATGTTCAAAGGGAAAAACAAGCAAGCCATCTATTTTTCGATGGAATTCCTTATTGGAAGGCTATTAGTTAATAACATGCAAAACCTCGGCATTTATAATGTCGCGAAAGACGGATTGGCGGAATTTGGCATCGATATTAACGAGCTAGAGGATCTTGAGCCAGATGCAGGGCTAGGAAACGGCGGCTTAGGCCGCTTAGCTGCTTGTTTTCTCGATAGTAGTGCTTCTTTAGGATATCCAGTACACGGAAACACCATCCGCTATGAATATGGTTTTTTCCGCCAAAAATTTGTGGATGGGAAACAAATCGAATTGCCAGACCAGTGGCTTAGCAACGGGTTCGTTTTTGAGGTCAGAAAGCCGAAGCATGCCGTGGAAGTCTCTTTTTATGGACAAGCTGAAACTTATATAAAGCCCGATGGCAATTATGCGATTCGGACGGTGAATGCTCGCTGCGTTCGCGCTGTCCCCTATGACGTTAGTGTCGTTGGATACCGCAATGGCGTTGCCAATACTTTGCGCTTATGGAGCGCTGAACCAAGCGAAAAAAATCTTCCTACCGATTGCTCCTTCAATGAATATTTAGCAACTCTTAAAGAACTTTGCTTCGGCTTATATCCCGATGATTCGACTGAGCACGGGAGATTGCTTCGCCTCCGTCAACAATATTTTCTCGTCTCGGCTGGGCTTCAATCCTGCATGAGGGGACATTTGCGCCGATATGGCACTTTAAAGAACTTCGCTGATAAATATTGCTTCCAGCTTAATGACACCCATCCGATTTTGGCAATTCCGGAAATGATGCGTTTACTCATGGATGAATATGGTTTTGGCTGGGATGAAGCTTGGGATATTGTAAATCACTCGATTGCCTATACGAACCATACGGTTATGCCTGAAGCTTTGGAAAAATGGCCCGTTAGCTATATGCAAGGATTACTTCCTCGCATCTATATGATTATCGAAGAAATCAATCGCCGCTTTAACAATTACATGGTTGAAAAAGGCGTTGACCCAGATAAACGTTATCAAATGTCTATTATTCGCGATGGACAAATTCATATGACCAACATGGCGATATACGCTGGCTATAGCGTGAATGGCGTTGCTAAGATTCATACCGAAATTCTTGAAAACTACACCTTTAAGAATTTTTATGAGCTTTTTCCGAATAAATTTTCCAATAAGACGAATGGCGTAACCCATCGCCGCTGGCTACTATACGCAAACCCTTCCTTAGCGAAAATCATCACCGACAAGATTGGCGATGAATGGATTCGCAACCCAGATAAGCTAATTGATTTTGAAAAATTCGCTGGGGATAAGAAAACCCAGGATGCCATTTTGAAATCAAAGTACGAAAATAAAGTCAAATTCGCGAAATTCGTCGCTAAACAATATGGGATAGAAATTGACCCGACTAGCATTTTCGATACCCAAATCAAACGCCTTCATGCCTACAAACGCCAATTGCTCAATGTTTTTCATATTATGAACGAGTATTTGACGTTCAAAGACAATCCGCAAAAATTCACGATGATTCCGCACACTTATATTTTTGGCGCGAAAGCCGCTCCAAGCTATGAATATGCGAAAAGAATCATCGAATTAATTCTTTCCGTTGCCGATGTCATCAATCATGACGAAGAGGCGAACAAATTCATGAAAATCGTCTTTGTGGAGAATTATGGCGTCACTTTGGCCGAAAAGATTATTCCCGCTACAGACATAAGCGAGCAAATCTCAACCGCTGGAAAAGAAGCGAGCGGAACAAGCAACATGAAGCTCATGATGAATGGCGCGATTACTTTAGGAACGCTTGATGGCGCCAATATTGAAATCGCGAATTTAGCGGGGGAAGAAAACGAAGTCATCTTTGGACTTACCGCAAGTGAAGTTCAATCGATGGTGGATAGCGGTAACTACAACCCTTGGGATATTTATAATTCTAACGCTTCCATTAAACGCGTTTTGGATAGCTTATTCACCGGGCCATGGGCGAAAAACGACCGTTTCAGATTCATCTTCGATGAAATCATGAACCATGGCGATCAATATTTTATTTTAGCAGATTATGTCAGTTATGCTGAGGCTTGCCAAAGAGCGAATGATTTCTATAAGGATAAACGTGCGTTTGCCTATGCATCCATTATGAATATCGCTCGCAGTGGCCATTTCTCTAGCGATCGTACCATCGAAGAATATAATCGTGATATCTGGCATTTAAAGAAAATCAACGTGAGGGCAGACGATGAATAATATTGATGTTACCCCATTATTCGCCCTACAAAGCGGCTTAGATAATGAAATTCATAAACTTCATCACGAAAGCTATGGTTCGACGCTTCATAAGAGGATTCTAGCTTTGTTTGTGGAACTCGGGGAGTTTGCGAATGAAACGCGCTGCTTTAAGTTTTGGAGCGAGAAAGGCCCATCTCCAAAAGCTGTGATTCTCGACGAATACGCGGATGCTTTGCATTTTTTCTTATCGTTAGGATTAGCAATTGGCGTTAAGGAAATGAAAGCGGATTTTGCGCCTCGATATACTAACATTGTGGAGCAATTAGAAGCAGTATATGTTGATGTCGCTTCTTTTAGTGAGCACCTGGATGAAAGCCATTATAAAACGGCATTTGGAGATTTCTTGAATCTTCTTCCTCTGCTTAATTATAGCGAAGATGACCTAATTAGCGCTTACAAGAAAAAATTGGCCGTCAATTACGCCCGACAGGAAAATCACTATTGATTCACCATAAATACAAGGATTTTTGCGAAATTCCTTTATTTTTTCTTTTATCTAGTTAAAAATATCAACAGTAAAGAAGAAAATCATGAATTCGATGGAACACTGGTGGACGAAGTCTATCGGATATATTATTTATCCGGAGTCTTTTTTGGATAGAAACGGAGATGGAATCGGGGACCTTAATGGCATTACCTCAAAACTCGATTATCTCCATGATTTGGGAATTAATCTGATTTGGATTTGTCCTATTTTTGATTCCCCGATGGCGGATAACGGGTATGATGTTTCTAACTATCATAGAATAAACCCTAGTTTCGGCACGATGGAAGACTTTACAAATCTAATCAATAAAGCGCATTCTCTAGGAATTCGTGTTATTTTGGATTTCCCTCTCAATCATACTAGCGATGAGCATCCTTGGTTTCAAATGGCCATTAAAGACGAAAATAGCGAAGAACATGGCTATTACTTTTTTAAGAAAGGGAAAAGGGAGAACGGCAATATCCTTCCTCCGAATAACTGGGAAAGTTTCTTCGGCGGCAGCGTCTGGGAGAGAGTGCCTGATAAAGAAGACGAATATTATTTTCACTTGTTTGATAAGAAAATGCCTGATGTGAATTGGGATAATCCTAAATTAAGAGAAAAATATTACGAAATTGCTAAATTTTGGCTAGATAAAGGCGTGGACGGGTTTCGTCTTGATGCTTGCGCCCATTTATCAAAAGACACCTCTTTTAAGGATTCCAGTAAACCAAAAGATGCTTCCGGATATGTACTTGATACAGATTGCTACTCTAATCGTGAAGAACTACTTTGCTATCTGAATGATTTCAAAAAGAATGTCTTTTCTCATTACGACTGTTTGCTTATTGGGGAAATTGGTGGAGCGATATCTCCATCTGATAGTTTGAAATTATCTTCCTATCGCATAGGTCCGCTTAACATGGTTTTCAATTTCGATACGGTTTGGAATAATGGCGCGTTCGACTCTATCGGTAAAAAAGACGAAGAAATCCGCACGGATGTTTCTCTTCTCAAGGAAAATTTCATGCGTTGGTATAACGCTTGTCACGATGAAGCCGATATGCCCTTATATTGGTGTAATCAAGATCATCCACGTGTCTTGAGCCAATATGGCGATACGCGTTTCCGGAGAGAGAGTGCGAAGATGCTCCTTACGACATTACTATTTTTATATGGCACGCCGTTCTTGTTCCAAGGCGAAGAAATTGGCATGAGCAACGCTAGATATTCCCATGTCGAGGATTTCTTTATTGGCGATCCTAGCGATAAGGACGAAGTGATATCCTTAAGGAAACGCGGTTTTAAAGAAGATGAGATTCTTGCCTATTTGCATAGATGCAGCCGCGCGAATGCTCGAACTCCTCTTCAATGGAACAAAGAGGAAAACGCTGGTTTTTCTAGCGCAAAACTACCTCTTCCTATCGATAGCAATTACCTAGAAGGAGTCAATGTTTTGTCAGAAATGGAAGATCCTTATAGCATCTTGAATTTTTATCAATATGCCATTTGGAAAAGGCGCGACCCTTTGATTAACGAAAGCGTTATCCATGGCAAGCTTTCTTTAGTTGACCCGAATCACCCTGATGTTTTCGCTTATCTCCATAGCGGAGGGTCGCAGGAAAAGCTCATGGTGATTAGCAATTTCCGCCCTTATGAAGTTAAATTCACTTTTTATTATGACATTCGCGATGTTCTCCTCCATAATTATGAAGGCGTCATTTTGGATAACCATGTGTTTACTTTGCGCCCGTTTGAATCTTTCTTATTGACCATACGATGAACGCACTTTATTGGATAAAATCGAACGCTCCTTTTTCACGGAATTATTTTAAGAATCGTTTGAACGCTTTAGGCGTTAATTACGAGCTAGAAGTTCGGGGCGAACAAGAACTCTTTTTGCATACAGAAAAAGACATTTCTCACGCTTTAGAAGGGATTCTTATCACAATTGGGGAAAACGAATCTACGAAAGTGAGCGCTTTAAAAACTCATAATACAAAAGAGCTTGCGGCGAAATGCGTTGATGAAACACTTGCTTATTATCCAAATAGCGTTCGCTATATCAGCGATATCCTTCTTAAAGAGATTTCTTTTGGAAACTTTTCTTCCTTCCCTTTATTAAGCGCGGAATTTCGCGACGTGAATGAAATCAACTTAATGACCGTAGGGGCGTATTTAAGAAACGGATGCTCGATTAACGAAGCTGCTGAAAGCCTCTATGTGCATCGAAATACTTTTCGATATCGCTTAGAGAATTTTTACAAAGAAACCAATATCGATATCCATGATTACCATTCTGCCCTCTTGCTTGAACTATATTTTCAACTTGGGAGAAAAAGATAAATGGAAAATCGCTTATTTTTCCTCTCATCCAAAGAAAAAATCGAATTAAAACGCGGCGAAACTTTATGCGTTTTTTCGAAAGATGAATTCGTCCTTCAGTCGCTTTTTCTTTCTTTGAAGAGCGGGAATAATTTCCTTCTAGTTGACGAAAATGGAGAAAAATTATCCTCTAGAGACATCGCTTTCATGGGCTTTGATGGCCCGATTTTCGTAGATTTAAGCGTTTACGATAACCTTGCTTTTTCTCTTAAAAAAGATAGAAAAATTAACGCCTCTTCTATTGTCCTAGATATGGCTCGTTTTTTAAATATCGAGTCCTTGCTCAACAAAAAAGCGAAAGACCTTTCTAGCCTAGAGAAAGGGAAAGTTGCTTTAGGGAAACGTTTTATCGTTGACGCGCCGCTTTTTGTTTGCTTTGATCCTTTAAGAAACAGGAAAGAGCTGGAAAAAGATTACATCGCTCTTTTGAAAAAGAAAAATGCACGAGTTTTATTTCTGACGAATAATCCAAAAACCGCTTTAGTTATCTCGAATGAGATGATCGTTAATTACGGAACCATAGATGAAAGGAGCGGCTATCCTCTTTCTCTTTATTTCGATCCTCCAACGCTGAAGACGCTTCAATCCTTGTCTAATCCAAAAGCGAATGTGATTCAATTAGAAAAAGATAATGATTCAATTTTCTTTTTAGGAGAGAAAATCAATGTTCCTTTTTCTTCCTGCTGCTTAGTCATTCATCCTCATGACGTTATTTTAAATAAGAGCGGGAGATTTATAGGAGCAGTCTTATTCCTTGAAACAATAGGGAATCACAAATATTTGCATTTAGAGACACATCGACAAGAAATCGTGGTTGAATGGAATGGCGGCGATGTTAAAATAGGGGAGAGGTTGAATTTCAATATCTCCTTAAAGAAATCCTACCTTTTCTTAGAAAACGGGGAAAGAGTAAGAATCAAAAGCCGCTGAGATATCGAAGTTCTGATAGGAGATTTAAAATGAAATTAATGGCGAAAATTACTTTCTATCTAGGAATCATTAGCGTTGTTATCGGCGCGGGGCTTCTAACGCATGGCTTATTAGCGAATAATACTGTCACTTTAATTATCGGCGTTTATTTATTTGTCGCTACGATTATTTTTGAAGCTGTTGCGCTTAGGCTTTCTCTCGCTATTGATAGGAAAGAAAATCCAGTAGAAAGCAAAGAAGAAGCTAGAAAACCCCATTAAGGATATTATTCATGCTCTTTTAAGCGGGCTAATACCCCGCTTTTTTCAATTCCTAAGGTGAGAGGGATCGATAAAACCGCCATTGAATAACCTTGTAAGCAATCAAAAGCGCTTGATAAGTATAGCATTGGTCCTTCTAATACGGCGTAAGCTAGCATATATGCTAAAATCATCGCGGTAGCGCCAATAAAAGGAGATATGAAACGAATGACCTTATGCTTTCTTAATAAGAAGAAAAGGAAACCCGTGATGCCTCCAAGCAATGCTTTCGCTAGAAGCGTGAAAGGGGCGTAGGCGGCATAACCTAAAAATAAGTCAGCCATCGTCCCTCCGATGATACCGACAATCGCTCCTTCGATTGGCCCAAGAGCCATTGCGATAAGCAAAGTAGCGATATCACCAAAATTTAAATAACCAACCCCTAATGGAAGAGGGGCTTGGCAAAAGGCGGTAAGCACAAAGCATAAAGCGCTAAAAACGCCACAAATGGTAATTCGATAAAACAAAGATCTCTTCATGTATCACTTAACTTTCTTTGCGAAAGAGCGATAGCCATTTTTCCTTGGAGAATGGTAACTATTATTGGAGTGAAAATTTGGTTTCCTATCTTTTGAAAAAGAACCTTTCTTTTCGAAAGAGCGCTTTTTTCCAAAAGAATGATTCCCTTCGTTTTTATGGAAATCGTCCTTCTTTTTGTTTGAGTAATAGGGGCGCTTTTTGTCCAAAGGATTACCCGTATAATCTTTTTTTGCAAAGCGCTTATCTTTATGATCAAATTTCTGATCCTTAGAGAATTTGCGAGTAGGGATTCCTTTTCGATAAGAACGAGGATCCTTTTTTTCGTCTTTGGCTTTTGCTTGCGCAAAATATTTGTTTTTCTCTTTTTCGATTGGGGAGCGGCCTTTTTTCTTTTCGCTATTTCCGAGCAAGAATTGAAGATTGTCCGTTTCAGAATATACTTTGATTCCTTTTGAGATTAAGTATCTTGCTGTAACGCCTAATCCTTCGATTTTCCCGCCATCGAATTTCCCATTATGGATAAAGCGGGATCCGCAAGCGGGCGAACCATCTTTCAAAATGGCAATCTTTATACCGAGAAACAAACAAACTCGATAAGCTTTTTCTGCCGCCTCATTATAGTTCTTCGTTAAATTGACGCCGTCTTTATTAACGACTTCGTTTCTTACGATTTCAGCCATGGGACGAGGGACTGATAATCCGGCTTCTAACTCTGGGCAAAACGGGACGAGCTCATATTTTTTGGCTAATTCGTCCAAAAAAGGAAAAGGATTTGAACCGCCATCATAACGCGTTTTATCCCCAAGCAAACATGCTGAAACTAGAATCTTTTCCATACCTGCGTAAATATACTCGTTTTCCCGCCTCTTCTCAATACTGTTTCTCTTTGCTAATAAGGGGTATTCATAGGATAATTGAACCGCATGAGCCAAATCGTCTACAAGATTAATTACCAAGGGAAGACAATCCCTTGTTATATCGAAAGAAAGCGAATGAAATCCATCACGTTCCGCCTTGAAAATGGTGGCGAATATATGAAAGTTTCCTGTCCGTATTTCGTGAGCGAAGAATTTCTCAAAGATAAAATTACTGAGGTTATTCCTAGATTACTGAAGAAAACGCAATTCCGAAAACCTAGTGACGGCGATTCTGTTTTTCTTTTCGGGGAAGAAAAGACAGTCCCTGGTTTCTCAATGTTACGCGATGAAAAAAAGAAGCGTTATTACCGGTCACTTCTATTGTCGTATTGCCGAAAGAAAGTCCGTTATTACGAAGAAGCAATGGGGATAGAGGAACCTTATAATGTCGCCGTAAGAGACATGAGCACACGCTATGGCGTCAATAGCAGAAAGACTCATAAAGTCACTTTTGCCTTGTCTCTTGTTCATTATGGCCCTGCGATTATTGATTCTGTCATCGTCCATGAACTCGCGCATCATTTTGTCTTCGATCATAGTAAATCCTTCTATGATATTGTCTTCCGTTATTGCCCTTTTTATAAGGAAAACCATGATAAATTAAGGAACCATATTTACCAATGAACGAAACTATCGTAAGTCGAAACAATGCAAAAATCAAAGAAGCAGTCGCTTTAAAAAACGGGAAAGGCGATTATTTCCTCGTTGAAGGATTCCATATGGTTGAGATGGCTTTGAAATGTAACGCGGCTATAGCTATTTTTTCATTGAGGCCATACCCTTCAAAAGCAGTGAATTATATCGTCACTCCAACGGTTTTGGATAAACTGGTTTCCTCTAGAACCCCAGAAGGAATTGTTGCCGTTTGCAAGAAAAAAGAAGCTAAACCCATCTCCTCTTCTCGTATTCTCGTTCTTGACGGCGTAGCAGATCCAGGAAACGTGGGGACGCTTTTCCGAAGTGCTTTAGCGTTCGGTTTCAAAGACATTATTCTCGGGGAGAAATGCGCTTCAGCGTATAACGAAAAAACCTTGATGGCGAGTCAAGGGGCGATATTTGCCCTTAATTTAGTAAAAAGTAATGATTTGATTGATTCGATTTCTTTCCTTCATCAGCAAGGCTATCAAGTCTATGGCACCGCTATAAAGAGTTCTTTCTATTTAGATGAAGCTCCTAAAAAAATATCCAAGCTTGCCATTATCCTAGGAAATGAAGGGAAAGGAGTTAGGGAAGAAGTTTTGAGGGCAACCAATTACAATATCCGAATTGAAATGGAAGGAATCGACTCTCTCAATGTCGCGATGGCAGGCTCCATCCTTATGTATTCTTTCCGGAAACTCCTTGGTTGAGTTTTCCTTTAATTTTTTCTTATTCTCTTCTAGAATAAGGGCGTTCGTTGAAGAGAAAGAGTAATCGCATCCTTCTAGAATAGGGAGAAGCTGATAGTGGAACGGCTTCCTGAAGCGCGACGAAAGTTCGTCTCGGAGAACGGGAATGAGAATTCCCCCTTGGTCCAGGTTAAGGCTATAGAGCGATGAGAAAAATTCATCGAATTGGGATGGCACCGTGGGATAACTCACTCCCGTGTCGCCTTTTTTATTTTGGAGGGATTATGGAAGAAACAAAACGAGCGGAAGAAATCAAAGAAGCTGCGCTTAAGGAAATCGCATCCGCAAATGACGAAACGGTTCTAGAAAAAATTCGCAATACCTATTTAGCCAAGAAAAGCGAACTGAATTCCTTGATGGGAGTAATGAAATCGCTAACACCGGAAAATAAAGCGATTTTCGGAAAGACGATGAATGAGGTGAGAAATGCGATTGTCACGCGTTACGAAACGAAGAAGGAAGAGATCTCTAAACGCGTCATGAGCGAAAAGCTCGCAAGAGAGTCTATCGATCTTTCTCTTCCGGGTAGAACGCACCGAGTCGGTTCCATTAATCCAATCTATCAAATCATCGATGAAATGATTTCCATTTTCTCTTCCATGGGATTTGAGGTCAAAGAAGGAAGGGATATTGAAAGCGATCATTTCAATTTCGAACTATTGAACGTTCCAAAAGACCATCCAGCGCGTGATATGCAAGATACTTTCTATATCACCGATTCTTTGTTGCTTCGCACTCAGACTTCGGCTGCGCAAGCCCATGCCTTGCTTGAGCAAACCGAAAAAGGCCCAATCAAAATGATTTGCCCAGGCAAATGCTACCGCAGGGATGACGACGATATGACCCATAGCCACGAATTCAATCAAATCGAAGGACTGGTCGTTGGGAAAGATATCTCCATGGCGGATTTAAAAGGCACGTTAGAGCTTTTTGTTAAAAAGATGTTCGGCGAAAAGCGCGAAATCCGGATGAGAAGTTCCTATTTCCCTTTCACTGAACCGAGCGTCGAGGTGGATGTTAGCTGCGCTAAATGCGGTGGAAAAGGCTGCGATATGTGCAAAGGAAGTGGTTGGATCGAGATTCTAGGGGCTGGCGAAGTTCATCCTCATGTTTTAGAAATGTGCGGGTATGATCCGAAAGCATATAGCGGGTTTGCCTTTGGAGTAGGCGTAGAACGTCTTGCAATCCTTCGTTATGGAATCGACGATATTCGCCGCCTTTATCAAAATGACCTTCGATTCTTAAAACCGTTCATTGAGAAATAAGGAGAGAAAACATGAAAGTTTCATTAAAATGGCTCAACCATTTCGTCAAAGTAGACGATATTGATCCTAAATTCTTAGCGGATAAATTAACTTTCGCAGGAGTAGAGGTTGAAAGTATCGAGAAACTAGCCGATGCCACAGGATTAGTTATCGGAGAGATTCTGACTTGTCTCCCTCATCCAGACAGTGACCATTTGCATATTTTAAATGTAGATGAAGGCCCCAAATATGGGGTGCACCAAATTGTTTGCGGTGCGCCAAATGCTAGAGTTGGTTTAAAAGTCATTGTGGCTAGAGAAGGGGCTAAACTCCCTGGCGACGTTATTAATAAGGGCAAGATTCGTGGCATTGATAGCGACGGAATGTGCTGCGCTTTATATGAATTAGGCGTGGATAAGAAATTCTTAACTGAAGAAGAATGTAGCGGGATTGAAGAGCTTCCTCTTGATGCCCCGCTTGGGGAGGAAGACCCTTTAAAGTATTTAGGCTATGATGACACGGTTTTGGATTTATCCTTGCTTGCTAACCGCAGCGACTTAAACGCGATTAAAAACGTTGCTTTAGAAGTCGGAACTTTATTAGAGCGTCCTGTTACCCTTCTAAACAAGCCTTTGGATTCTTCTAAAATCGTAAAGGAATCTTTCCTAACGCATAGTGATACTGATAAATGCAGCGCGATATCCGCTAGAATCGTTAGAAACATTAAAGTCGCGCCTTCTCCAAAATGGCTTGTCGAGATTTTGACTGCCGAAGGAATTCGTAGCATTAATAACGTCGTGGATATCGGAAACTTTGTGATGCTTTATTCCGGTCAGCCTTTAAATATGTATGATTTCGATAAGCTCAAAAAGAAAGAGCTCATCGTGAAAAATGACTATGAAGGCACATTCCACGCAATGGATGAGAAGAACTACGACCTTAAGCAAAACGATTTAGTCGTCACAAGCGATAATGAGAACGTCTGCTTGGCCGGCATTATGACGAGCGAAGGCGCTAGGGTGGATGATAATACAAAAAACGTTGTCATCGAAGGCGCGGTTTTCCATAGTGCAAGCATCCGCAAAACTTCTTTGCGCTTAGGGCTTAGCAGCGAATCCTCTTCCCGCTTTGTTAAAGGCATTAACTCAGACCAAATCTCTTCGGTTCTTTCCTTAGCTAGTGAACTTCTATTAGAAATAGCGGGTGGAAGTAGCGTAAGCCAAGAATTTGCTTTCGATACGCTTAATCACGAAAAGAAAGTCATTAGAAGTAGTTTTGCTTACATTAACGGGCGCTTAGGAACGAACTTTTCTAATGAAGAGATAATGCGCGTATTGACACTTGACCATTTGTCCCCGGAAGCAAAAGGGGATTATTTTGAGGTAATAGTTCCTAGTTACCGCATTGATATGAAAGAAGAGGCGGACGTAAGCGAAGAAGTCATCCGTCTGCTTGGCTTTGATCATATCCAAAGCAAATTGCCAAGTGCTGCTTCCTTTAAAGGATTGACGGAGAGACAAAAGAATAAGATTTCTATCCGTAGATTCTTGCGTTCTATCGGCATGTGCGAAGTATTCACTTATACCTTAGTGAGCGAAACTAGCAGCAAAGAATTTTCCTATCTAAAGAAAGGCGAAAATTATCGCCTTGCTAACCCAATGACCGATGAGCATGAATTCGTTCGTTCTTCTTTGCTTCCTTCCTTGCTTTCAACCGCAAGCTATAACGTGGCACGTCAAATTAAAGACTTTGCGATTTTCGAAGTGAGCGACATCGATACAAAGACCGAGCAAGGATGCCATTTAGGAGCGATTTTCGTTGGAAAAGAAAGCATTCGCGGTTCTATGAATTCCCTTCCTTATGATTTCTATAGTGCGAAAGGCGTTTTCGAAGGAATTATGGAGCTTCTTAACATCAATAGCAATCGGTACCAGATATCGCGATTATCTAGCGATAAAGAAGAATTCCATCCTGGGAAAAGCGCGCAAATCACAATTGGCAAAACTCTAATCGGCGTGATGGGCGAGCTCCATCCTCTCGCCTTAAAGAAATATGGTTTAGGGAAAACAGCTACAGCGATGGAATTAGACTTAGATGCTTTATTGAATTTAAAAACCAGTGCCTCAAAGGCCCTTACCCCTAGTAAATTCCCTCTCGTTAGCCGCGATCTTGCCTTTGTCGTCGATAATAAGGTCACATTCTCTGATATCAAACGTGAGATTTCTCGCGCAGACTCATTGGTAAAATCGGTTGATGTTTTCGACGTGTTCCAAGGAGAAATTATCGGAATTGGCAAAAAATCGCTGGCAATTTCGATTGAATTCAATAATAGCGAGCGGACTTTAAAGGACGAAGAAGTCAACGCGGCCATGGAAAAAATCATCCATATGCTTCAAATGAAATTCCTTGCGGAGGTGCGTCAATAATGACCAAAGTCAGCAAAAGTGCCTTAATTGGGGGAAGAACTCTTTCCTATTCCGCTGATCCTGATTTTCATGATTATGAGCTTCGTTACCCGCTGCGTGGAATTTCAAATTGCCATTACGAAGCTAAAGCGACTAG
>ERZ808252.147-NODE-147-length-76083-cov-4.623191_pt1 | contig 76083 bp, 61 predicted proteins | sample MGYA00521242_ERZ808252 | MGnify/ENA primary metagenome ERZ808252 (study PRJEB31516, sample SAMN03275581) | gut metagenome | biome: mammalia-associated habitat; material: feces | host: Papio cynocephalus | place: Kenya | collected 2012-08-07 ... | reverse complement strand
TAAAACGGGGAATTAACTTTGCGAAAATTCGGGGATTCAAAGTTACTGATTACAACTCTTTCTTTGGACACCATAACCGATTACAACTGTCTCTTCAATGAACTGCGAGTCTTCTTGAAGAGTAATATCAATGACAGAGCGTTCCCCTATCGGGACAGTCTGTGAAGTATAACCAATACATGAAAAATTAAGGCTTGCACCTGTCGGAACCGAAATGGTGTATTTACCATCCAGATTCGTTTCAGTACCATTGCTTGTAGAGCCTTCCACAAACACAAAAGCTCCGATTATCGGCTCACCCTTTGTGTCAGTAACCCTTCCGTTGACGGCCCGATTCTGCGCATTTGCTACAAACACGCCCCCTGAGCCAAGAGCCCAAGCCAAAGCGACCAAGGCTACTTTTCTGAGAAACTGTTTAAACATACTCGAATTAGTTTTAGTTATTATTAAAAACATTCGTTTCTTCCGCAAATATAAACACAAATTTCACCCAATAAAGCCCCCGTATTTATAAATAATTTAACCAAAATATACATTGACACATTCTGAAAATAAAATGTATCATAGCAAAAAATCACTATTTCCTTGAGCCTGCGATACTAAAAAAAAGATACAAAAAAGGCCGACCGGAAAACCGGCCGACCAAACGAATTATTTCATAGTATTATGCTTCCCCTACCACCCTGGATTCTGGACAATATTCTTGTTAATCTGCGTCTCGTTGAACGGGAATGGGAAGAGTTCATTCTTACCGGATTTAAATCCTACCTTGTCTCCATAAGTTTTCTCACACCATGCAGCATCCGTCTCTACAAGGTATCCTCTATGTTCAGGCTCACCCTTGGTAAAGAACGCATCGCAGTATGAAGGATAATACTTACCGTTATCACCAAGTTCTTTCTCGGCGTCACCCCAGCGGATAAGGTCCTGAAGACGAGTGCATTCAAGCCAGCACTCAAGGTACTTTTCAGTTTTCACCTCATCCATGGTACAAGCCGTACTCTTGTGTGCAGACTGTGCCCTATCCTGAATTCTCCTAAGAGCCTTAAGACCGCTTCCGTCAGGGTCTCCCTGCATGGCACATGCTTCAGCATACATAAGAAGAACTTCCGGAAGCCTCATTATAGGGAAATTATACATCTTCTGATTGCTTGGATTAAGATCAGAAGGACGATAATTCCTCTTCCACATAAACCACCCGCAATGACCATAAAGTCCGTCACCTGCATAAATACCACGAGAACTATCTTTCTTCTTAAGTTCCATAGTAGTGGCAGTAGCATCACTTGCATACGGCATCTCATAGAGGACCTCGTCATAACTCTTCACCCAAGCTTTGCGTCGAGCCGAATTCATACCATCATTGGCAATAAGGGTCTCAATGAACTTTTTAGACGGGTTGACTTCACCCCATCCGTTATTCACCACCTGAGAACCAGCACCATTGACAGGATTCATCTTATCCATACGCCAATTCCAGAGGATAGCCTGGTTACGTCCTGCCCTGTTGTAAAAATCAGGAACATCCGATGCCCATACAAGATTGAATTCAAAAATAGACTCACTACAGCCATCACCTTCAAGATGGAACAGATCCACCATGTGATCTGACGGTACAAGCTCATACTTATCAGTAGCCTCAACAATAGGTTTGAGAGCCTCCTGTGCGCCTTTCCAGTCTTTCAAAGAAAGAAGAGCCTTACCTTTGATACCTTGAGCGAATGCCTTTGTAACTTTCACAGCCCCATTCTTATCATTGACACTCTCACGCTCGTCAAGAAGAGGAATAGCAAGATCACACTCATCAGCAACCCACTTCAGAACCTGAGCCTGACTCTCTGAATTGCCAGGTTTCTCAGTAGAAGAAATCACGTGATCAATGATTGGAGGAGTTCCCCACCCAAGAGCAAGCATAAGGTGAGCATGAGCACGAAGCACTCTCGCCTCTGCCACACACTTCTTCTTAATAGGAGTATCAGCCTTATCGCCATCAAAATGATCAATCACAAGATTGGCGCCATAGATAGCCACATAGTATGACTGATATGCCGCAGCGACATTAGCATTGTTGTTATCAAACCGAAATGAATTCATCTCCTGCTGGGCGACGTTGTCAGAAGCATTGTTTCCCGCAGCATATATATCATCTGAAGGATAACTCCAGATAGCAAGATGAGGGGAATCGTTCCAGCCAATGGTATTATTATAGATATAGAAACAATATGCCTGCGAGTACGCGGCAGTAAGAGCAGACTGGGCATCTTCATCCGTCTTGTAGAAGTTCTCGATAGACACCACTCCCTTTTGAGGAATGTCAAGAAGCCCTTCACATCCAGCAAACGACAACGTCGCTGCCACACCTGCGATATATACCAATATTTTATTCATAATGGAAACCTATTTAGAATGAAAGATTAACACCGAAAATAACCTGCTTTGCAGTAGGGTATGTACCCATATCAATACCACTCGTAGAGCCTCCTGAAGTAGTAACCTCTGGATCAAGACCTATATACTTAGAGAAGGTAAAGAAGTTGTCAAGAGAAGCGAAAACCCGGCAGCTCTCCAGTTTGACCTTTTTAAGTAAGTTACGAGGGACATTGTATCCAAGTTGAATCTGCTTAATCTTGAAATATGAGCCATCAAAGACGGTAAGAGAAGAGCTGAATGCTTCCTGTGTCCACTTATTGGCTGCAGGGAACTTGGCATTACTATTATCCTGTCCTTCCTTCCAAGAATTCCTCCAGTAGTAGCTATAGGTATTGCATGAAGGACGGTCCGTACGGAAGGATGTAGGGAATATCTCGTTGCCGGCCACTCCAGTACCAAACACTGTAAGGTCAAAGTTTTTCCAGCTAAGATTGACAGTAAGACCATAAGTAAGATCAGGAATACCACAGCCTATATTGGTACGGTCATTGTCATTAATCACACCGTCATTATTGACATCTTCATAGACTGCATTTCCTTCTGCATCAATACCAGTAGCCTTGAAACCAAGAAGATACCAGATAGGATAACCCTCTTCAAATGTAGTGGTAAGCTTGGTTCCCTGCGGGGTGCGCCCACTGATTCGGTCAATGGTAGGATCAAGATATGTAACCTTGTTCTTGAGTGTAGCCATATTTCCTGATACGGAATATGCAAAATCCCCTATCTGATCCTTCCACGAGAGCTCGAGCTCGACACCGCTATTGCGAATAGCACCTGCATTGGTGATTGTAGACGAAGAAACACCGATCTCATATACAGGAGGCACACCGACAAGAAGATCTCTAGTATTCTTATTATAATAGTCAAGCCCAATAGAAAGACGGTTATTGAAGAGTCTGGTATCAATACCGAGATCAAGCTGCTCGGATGTCTCCCACTTCAGATCCGGATTAGGAATACCGCTCGGCATAGAACCGTATGTAAGGCCAGAGTTGTCAACATCAAACTGATACCACTGTCCGTTAACCCGAATAGTAGCCGAATACGGATATCCGCTAAGGACGTTTATATTACCATTCAGACCCCAAGAAGCACGTAGTTTAAGGAAAGAGAGAATATCCTTATCCACATTGTCCTTAATGAAGCGCTCATTGCTTATAGTCCATCCTGCAGATACTGAAGGGAAGTATCCCCAGCGAGACTCGGCAGGAAGACGAGATGAGTCAAAAGCATCAGCACGGAAATTTGCCTGGATACTATAGCGGTTATCATAAGTATAGCCGACACGCCCGAAGTATGAAAGTTGAGCAGAGCGGCTCGGAGCATTGGTCATATTCTTGGTAATGCCGTCGCCGGACTTGAGATAGTTGAGATACCTAAAGTTATCCTTATAGTCCTTGAGAATATCCGAGCCGGAAGCAGATGCAGACACATTGTCGCTATTGTTTTCAGTAAAGGACATACCAGCCATTGCAGACACGGAGTGCTTACCAAAAGTGCCATTATAGTTAACGAAGTTCTCCCACTGATAGTAATAACTCGTATTGGCAGAAGCCGAAATGCTATAGGTAGTGCTCTTCACAAACTCATTGGCATAGTAAGGCTCAGAGTAATTATGCGATGAGCTCTGGGCGATGCGATATCCGAAACGAGAGGTAAAGGTAAGTCCCTTGATAGGGGTAAGATTGGCATAAGCTACACCACGAACACTAATACCTCCACTGCTGGATTCATTGTTATCTCTCTGAATGAACGGGTTAGCAGACTGGGTCTCTCCGATAAGAGGAAGCGCCCAGTATTTTCCTGGATACTCAGGAGCCTCTATAACCTTGACACCGTTGGCAAGAGCATTCTTCATGGCAGGAGTAAGTCCATCATAATCGCAAACCACTGGGAACAGAGGAGATGAAGTGAGCACAGCAAGCATGGCAGAGCCGTTATCATTCCTCTGGGATATGCTCTTGGTAGACCATTTCTCGATGGAATTATTCGTTCCGACGGTAAACCACTTCTTAATCTTGTAGTCAGCATTGAGCTGGAATGTGAGTCGGTTATAGGTATCCTTATCACCACGGAATATACCGTCATTCTTTACATAGTTAAGAGAAGCAAAATAATTACCACGGTCATTTCCACCCTGCACACCAAAAGTATGCCTCTGATTCCATGACGGAACAAACACCTCCTTGGCCCAATCCACATCAGTCTTGCCATCATAATATGTATCAAGCATAGTGTCGGTAAGATATCCGTTAGCCTTTCCAAACTCTATATACTCCTGCGCATTCATGATATCAAGCTTGCGCGACAAGGAACTTAAAGAGAACTGCGTGTTATAAAATATCCTTCCCTCACCTCTGACGCCGGCACCGCTCTTGGTAGTCACAAGAACAACACCATTACCAGCCTGCGCACCATAAATAGCAGCAGAAGCGGCATCCTTAAGGATCTCAATAGATTCAATCATCTCGGGATCAAGATATTGAATATTGTCCACCTTGAGCCCATCCACAATGAGGAGCGGCCCGAGGTTACCAGAGTTGGATGAGAAGCCACGCACACGAATCTCCGCACCAGAACCAGGAGCACCAGAGTCTGTAAGAATCTGCACGCCGGCAGCCTTTCCCTGAAGAGCTGACGCAGCATCGGAAGTAGAACGGTTCTTGAGGTCCTCCGAACGAACAGATGCTACAGAGCCAGTAAGATCACTTTTCTTCTGGACACCATAACCGATAACCACGGTCTCCTCAATCACATTATTGGAGCGCATGGTCACATTGATAACAGACTGATTGCCGACAGCAATAGTCTGAGATTCGTACCCGATGCATGAGAATTCAAGCGTAGCACCGGATGGCACAGACAACCTGTACGTGCCATCAATATCAGTTGTTGTACCGATGGTTCTCTGCCCCACCACTACAACACCCGCACCGATGACTGTAACACCACTTTCATCAGTAACTACACCGGAGACCACCCGATTCTGCCCTGCGGCAATACTCGGAAAGAGAACAGATGCAAACAGAGCCATTATGACGCTGAATGCGTGAATTGAAACTTTTTTAAACATACGTTAGAATATGTGGTTAATACTCAATGTTAGAAATATTTGTCAACAGGCAACAAAGTTAATAAATATTTAATATTACCCAACACTATATACTATTAAATTTATCTTCTGCATAATAATTTATAAATATATTAACAATACGCATTTTATTCAAATTGGCCCTATTTAGAAAGAAACAGCAATATTCACTATATTTGCATGGTCGAACAAACATTACTTAATATGCATATAAATTTAAAATCCACTATTGCAGCAGCACTATCACTAAGCCTTGCTGCATGCAGTACTCCTAAGCCAAGCAACCAGGACGGAACCGACCTCTGGTTGGCCAACGGCAGGAGCTACGAACAGATTGAAGAGTCGGTACAGACAGGAATTGACACTTCACTTGAAAAGGAAGAATTCCACATATTCGACAAAGACGGAAAACGTTTTGTCGAAGGAGGTTCTTCTGCAGCAATCCGTTACGGTGTGTATGCCTTACAAAGAGCAGAAGTGCTCGGACAGGCAGGCGCAGGAATGGACATAAAAGAAAAGCCATACTATGAATACCGTATCCTCAACCATTGGGACAACCTTGACGATACCGTAGAACGCGGGTATGCAGGCCTTTCAATGTGGGAATGGACGTCTCCCGAGATACCGTCCGAACGTATCCACCATTATGGACAGTTATGCGCTTCAGTGGGCCTCAACGGAGCAGTGCTCAACAATGTCAACTCTAACCCACTGATACTTGACTCAGAGCACATAGCACGCGTGGCAGAAATTGCTGACATCCTAAGGCAATATGGCATCACCACCTACCTCTCCCTCAAGTGGACAAGTCCTATGGCCCTTAGTGGAGTCAAATCAGGAGACCCACTCGACCCTCAAGTACGAAAATGGTGGAAAGAAAAAGCCGATGAAATCTACGCAGCAATTCCCGACTTTGGAGGATTTCTCGTAAAAGCCAACTCTGAGGGTCAAGCTGGACCACAAGACTATGGCCGAACCCATGCCGACGGTGCCAACATGTTGGCTGAAGCACTAAAGCCATACGGAGGCATTGTGATGTGGAGAGCATTCGTATATAGTCCAACCAGTCCGGACAGAGCCAATCAGGCGGTAGAGGAATTCAAGCCTCTTGACGGAAAGTTCGCCGACAATGTAATAATCCAGATTAAAAACGGGCCAATTGACTTCCAGCCTCGAGAGCCGTTCAGTCCTCTATTCGGGCAGCTTAAGAACACCGCCATGATGGTGGAATTCCAGATTACCCAGGAATACCTTGGATTCTCAAATCACCTCGTATATCATGGCACCACCTACGAGGAATGTCTTGATAGCGATACTTATAGAGATGGCAAGGGCTCAACTGTGGCCAGGAACGTGAAAGCCATCGCCGGAGTAGCCAATACCGGACAGGACCCTAACTTCTGCGGATACATTTTTGCCCAGGCCAACTGGTACGCATTCGGGCGCCTTGCATGGAACCCAGAACTAAGCGCTGAGCAAATCGCCGACGAGTGGGTAAGGCAGACATTTAACAAGCCAGACGGAATGAAAGAATCCGCCTTCGAGAAGAAATTCATCTCCCCGGTAAAGGATATCCTTATGAGTTCGCGCGAAACAGCAGTCCACTACTCCATGCCTCTCGGACTTCATCATATCTTCGCAGGCTCCCACTATGGACCAGGCCCATGGGAAAGGAGTATCAGACCCGATTGGTCATGCGTGTACTACCATAAAGCGGGAGAAGACGGCATAGGCTTTAACCGCACGAGAACAGGATCAGACAACGTAGACCAATACAACCAGCCACTTGCTGATGAATTCAACTCCCTGGAGACCTGCCCGGAGAATCTTCTCTTATGGTTCCATCACGTTCCTTGGGACTACAAGATGCACAACGGAAACACTCTATGGGATGAACTATGCCGCACTTATGACAAAGGCGTATCCGAAGTGGAAAAATATCAGACTACTTGGGCGGGCCTCAAGCCTTATGTCAGCAATGCCATCTTCGAAGAAGTAAGCAAGAAACTTGACATCCAGAAACACGATGCACAATGGTGGAGAGATGCCTGCGTAGGATATTTCCAGACATTCTCCAAGATGCCTCTTCCTCAGGATGTAAAGCCGCTAAACATCCCGATAGACTCACTTCGCACGAAAAGCATGCTTTCCGACAGATACGGAATGCCGACACATGACGAGAACAACCTTCCAGTGCTTGTCACACCACGCCGTCGTCCTAATATCGGAACTCTTCCGGGGCAGGACTCGTCAGTACCGGAATAGTCTTTAATATTCGAGTCTAATATCATCAATCCACATCTTGGAGCCTGCCGCACCTGTAAAATAATCACCGAGCATGCTAGAAGCAGCCGAAATGATTATGTGAGTAGGTTTCCGGGATGTGGAATTGTATTCAAGAGGAATCTCCACCTTCGTCCACTCGTCAATATCCTTATCGGCGACAAACTGCCCATAGGCTATCACGTTGGCTCCAGACGGATTAAAGAAGGTGCTTCTGTCCGTGGTATTGATTTCTACCGGGGAGTCAGCCGTGCCTCCATACTTATGGTAGTCCCAGTCCCCCAAAGCAATCCACAGCGTTCCCCTGTCGCGATCACCAGGTCTTACAGGATCTCCATCGGGAGCCCCTCCGAAAGTCTTTTCGGTAATAATACCAGCCTTATACTTAACCCAGAATGACAATTTCTGCGGTCTTGTACTGAACGGCCTTCCTAGTCTTACGGTACCACCAGTTGTACCTATAGTACGACCAAACTCACCAGAGAACACATTGCCAGCCGCAAACTTAACTATCACATAAGTTGATGCCATAAGCAGGGATGACTCTCCCTCCACCTTATCAGAAGTATCCGGCATAGTAATGGTGTAACTAGAACCGACCGTTGTGGAGCCTTTGTTACCACTATCCCACCACTTGGTATTAAGAGTAGGCACCGCGGAGTCAGGGTCATAGAAAGAGTAATACTTGGAAGACTCTGCCTTAGAATAGACCTCAAAACCTGAATTTGGAATCAGGGCCTCAGCCTCAGTACGGAAAGCCACAGGATCGGTCTCATCCTTGCCGGAATAGGCAATGCACTCATATTCAGTGAGAGGCTTCAATCCGTCAACCTTCACGCTGAAAGAGCCGCCCTCCTCCTCAACACCAATTGCATCCGTCCACTGAGAGGTTCCTTTCTCCCGATATTTAAATCCATTCTTCTGACCGGAAACCCCCTCGGCCGAAAGCCACACCACCTTTGTCCACGCGTCCGTGCGCGTCATGCGTACAGATGAAGTACTCTTCTCAACATAGATATTCCAGATCTCTTTAGTATCCCCATACACGACCAGAAGGCTCTGTACATTGGTGAAATCTTTTATTGTAGACACCTCAGGCGTATATGCAGTAATAGATTCCGGACCAAGTTTGCAGGACGTTATAGAAAGATTCTTGAGATTCGCAGAAGATGATACCTTGGCGATAACCCTACAGTTACGCACATCAATCACAGACTCACCCACTTGAGAAGAAACCGTGAACCATCGCTTTATCGGCTGCGTGGCAGAAACCGTCCACTCATAGTCATCAAATGTGCTAAGAGTAATCCTAACCGGACGCGACAAATCATGCACGCCCTCAATATTCCATGATGCCTTTACCGAAGGATCTGTATAAACCACATCCTTAACCTCCACCTTGTGAATATCTGACACCTCCTTAAGCACGATATCCACGCGCTGCTTCTGCGCATCAATACTGACAGACTCGGCCGAAGGGACGCTCATTGACTCAAATCCGGCCACTATGACAGGGAATGGAATATCATTGCGGATACATCCCAGGAGCGGAATGACCGCTATCATTACAAGTACTGCAATCTTTTTCATAATGAAACTATAGATGAAGGGTCATTCCAAAAGCGATATCAGTCATATCAAGATAGAACCTAGCGTTAGACGCATCCCTGCGCCCAGTTACCTCTGAAGCCTTTATACACTTTGTCCCCGTGTATGATACACCACCTATTCCTATCGAGAACTGGACACTGATATTATTGGTAACGAAAAGTTCAAGGCCAGGATGAATACTAATCCCTACCTTATTGGAAATGGTGTAGGCATCAAGCCCAGCACCGTTATAAGCAAACGAAGTACGCCCGCGAGAATAAGAAAGAAGGATATCGTTAAAGAGGCCAAACCGTCCCTGACGGTCAAGCCCAATACATGAACGATAAAAAGCAGAAGCCTGAATGGAGTTATTATGCGCCTCAATATCCTTCATATCAAGTTTCAGATCATCACTCAGCAAACTAAAATCCGCCTGAGATATTACTGCATCAGACGTAGAGTACTTCAACTGGACACCTACCGACTGATTATCCGCAAAAGCGTATGACACCAGCGGTGAGACGCTAAATGTCTTGGCATAAGCATTAAAATTCTGCAGCAGCATCAGAAGTTGGCTATCGCTGCTCGTAAGATCCAGATAAGAGAACTGCGCACCCACGCCAAACTCACCCTTGGAAATAAAAAGCCTTTGCTCAAGGCGTCTGCCATATGAGTCAGTGGAATCCTTGGACTCCATCAAAGACCCCATCTTCAACGGAGTCTTCTCCCTACCTATAGCAGATGAGCAGAAGAATGCCGTCAAAAATACGAATAGCACCAACGTCAATTGTCTCTTCATAGGCCTACAGATAATAATATAGTCCTACTCCCACCGAGAGAACATTGACCCTAAAGTTAAGGGAAGTGGAATTCCGGCTACCATGATAGACCTGATTTTGAGTCTGATCCACGTGCGAGATATTGAGACCAAGCATGTTGACACTCACCTCTACGGCGAAATGCTCATCCGCAAATGCCATCAATCCTGGGCAAAGATTGATGCCAAAGTTGGTGATGATGTCGTATGATCCTTGCGGATACTGGCCATTGCCATTGAGCACCTTTCCCTGTCCGAATCCAAATGAAAGCTGAGTCTCATTGAACATGGCGAATCTCTTGGAGTCTCCAATCGGAATGTAGTTTCTCAATATAGCCTTGGTCGTAAACATCTGCTTGATCATGTGATAATTTTTAACACTAATGGCGGTACCAGCCACGTTGACGGCAGCAGTGTCCAACTTAAACATACTTCGAGAATACTCCATGCGAAGACCTATGCCCAGATTGTCCTTGATCATATAAGAGAAAGCGGGGCTGACACTTAACCGATATCCGACAGAATTGATATTATCAGCGACAAGGAACTCGAAATCATCGTTGTGATGTATGGAATAATTCGCAGTGCCACCAGCCATCCAAGTACCTTTCTTCACAAAGACACCGGAGTGTGAGAAATCATATCCACGATCATAACGCTGAGCCCCTACCTCAAAGGCAAGAGCAGTCAGCATCACAATCGCAAACAAAATCTTCAAGTAAGCACTGCGCATAGGCTATTCGTACAAGAGTTCCACCTTGTCCACCCATAGTTTACTGCCCGTATGTCCAGTGAAATAATCACCATACATACTTGCAGCAAAACTTATCACAATATGTGTTGGAGTCTTGGTAGTGGTGTGATAATCTAATGGGATGGTTATCTGTTGCCATACGTCTGTACTATTGGCCTCATCAGAAGTGAAAACTTTCTCACCAAATGCAATAGTAGACTCATCGGTATTAAAGTCCACAAAAGTACTTTCGTTAGTCGTATTCACAAGAATTGGGCTGTTGGCATCTCCTCCGTATTTCTTATAATCCCAGTCTCCAAGAGCAATACGAAGAGAAGCCTTATCCCAATCACCAGCACTTACCCCATCAGGGCCATTACACTTATCTATTTTCCCTCCGGAATACTTAGTCCACAAGCGCATGGCAGTAGGACGCGCAGTGAAAGGACGGCCAAAGAATACGGTTCCTCCGTCCATGCCAAGAGTTTCGCCAAAATGGCCAGAGAAGAGATTACCGGCAGCAAACTTAATGACCACATACCGCGACTCAAGACACATTGACTGAGCGCCATCCTGTTTCTCATTCGCATCTGGATATGTTATCTGATATCCAGAACCCACTGTAGTGGAGCCCTGGTTACCGCTGCACCACCATTTACTCTTAAGAGAATCATCAGACGATGATGGGTCGTAGAACGAGTAATAATTCTTGCTCTCATCATGGCTAACCGTCTCAAAGCTGGAATTTGGAACACTTGGAGTGGCGTCAGTAGTTATGACTGAGACTCCATCCACGATCTCCTCTTCTCCGCTTTGTTTTGTCACTACAAGACGGTACTCATATTCAGTGGCGCCTTTAAGTCCACTGACAACTGAACTATAACTTCCTTCTGACACGCGAGTAGCAGCAGAAGTACGAATCCAGTCGGATGCATTCTTCTCCCTGTATTCAAAGAACACTCCATCCTGGGTATATTCGCTCTCGTCAACATCTGCAAAGGCAGTGAAATGTCCTCCCCAGATGTCATATTTGCTAGTAGCCGAAATACCGGTAGAGACAGGCACAAATATGATATCGTCATATATGTCATTTAGGGAGTCATCTACAAGGATGGTGACATCCACAAGACCGTTTTTCTCTATATATTTAAGGGCAAGCTTATAACGCTTTCCATTCTCCACAGCCGGAATAGACCCACTCTTTGTAAAATCACTCCCGTCAGAAAGAAGCTTTCCAGAGAATTTCCAGACAAGAGACGGTTCAAAACCAGAAGCAATGAAAAAGCCGTTTTTCCCACTATCCGCAGCCTTATATACGAGTTGCTGCGCTGCATCCTCAGCGTCGAGACCGATGGTGCATGAATAGTCCGAAGCGAAAAACTGATCCACAGACTCGTCGAAACTTACATTAGACACCACATTGCTCACCTTGGCAGCCACTGTCACATTTGAAGTACTTGAAGCCTTGATAGAAACTGCCGCACTACCCTTATAGCTCTTCTGTTCCCACGAAGCCACCGCAGGAGCAGACTTGGCTGCCTCTCCAGCCACAACATCCACTCTATATCCACCAACCGGAAGATATATAGCCTGAGGCATCTCGGAGTATTTATAGTGGCGCACCATACCGGAAAAATCATCTTTGTAAATACGCACATCAGCAGATGCGAGCAGTTCATCAGAGCTCATTGCAGCCTTTGTATTCTCGGTATTAACACTAAGAGAAAGAGCACCCTGCACTGAATTGTCAAGAGTATTTTGACATGCCGGCAAAGCCACCAGTACAGCCAGACTCACATAAAACAATTTTCTATTCATAGTTCTGCCCTCCTTATTCTACAACCAACACTATAGGAATACTCTTCTTGCAGCCTTTCTTGTCCACTACATTCATAGTGAAAGTGTGGGTTCCCGCAAATCCGCGAAGAGGCGTCTGTGCATTAGAAAGATCGAAGAGGATCTCGGTCTTGCCAAGAAGTTCTGCCCCATGAGGGAACGGAACGATATCGAAGATACCCACAGCAGCCGCAGACGGATTGATAAGATCAAGTTTCTGCCCACCGACAGTATTTACTGAATTGATGAAGTCCTCATTCGTAGAGTCAATATCCACGGTAAACTTGAGTGTACCATTAGGTACCAAAGCCTTCATGGTAAAGTTAAACGGAGTACCGACGGCAGGCACATTCACTGGATTAGATATATCGAAGTCAGAAGTGCTCACAAGGTCTATTCCACCATCGCCCGCTGGAGCATCTGGATCATTGCCATCGCCCTCTTCAGCTCCAGGGACATCACTGTCAAGTTCCACATCAGAGATGAGCCCGTCAATCTCCACGCCTACAGACACATTGCCAGATTCGTCAACTTTCTTCATGAAAGTGACAATGTGGTAATCACGAGCCTTGATTCCTGTAATGGTGGTCGTCATCTTCTGATTCTTTCCTTCAATACCTCCCTTGAAAGTAACCGTCATAGTGGAATTACCTTCTCCGACAGCAAAATAACCGATACGCTGCTCGTATTTGGGCTTTCCGCTATTGTAAGAAAGCACATACTCAAGTGGAGCCCCGGAAGTCACCTCGACGGTTGACTTGCCGTCAGAAGTCACCATAGCAAGAAAATCGTCATTATATCTAACGGATACCGCGCTCTGAAGAAGCGTGCAAGTGAGTGTTCCAAGAGTTGTGGTCTTCCCTGCCTCAATGGTAAAAGACTCGCTCACACCATACACTGGAGCGGAAAATTTGGCATCAGGCACATCTGAAGACGAAGACCTTACGTCAAGTCTATAGGCCCCTGCCAGCAGAGAGATACCGCCCTTGGCATCCTGCTTCACAGAGCCATAAGTTCCGGACCATACAAGTTCTTCGAAAGAATTGTACACATAGAGCATATAGTTGCCATCGGCTGCTTCTGCCTTGGTAGGCGAGGTCATTTCTTCGGAATAATCAATGCTCATTCCGTCCAGGGAAAGAGTCCCCTTGAGTGAGGAAGAGTTCCCGTAATCAAATTTGTCATCCACGCAGGACACAAGCGAGAGTGTGGCAAGTGCCGACAATATTATTTTGTTCATTTTCATAATCTCAGTCATTCAAATCCACATCCGTCAAACCGGCATCCACCACAGTATCATCAAAGCTGATAGTGATAGTACTGCCACCGACATTAGAGGCATCAAACTTAAGTGTGTAACAAGTAGCAGGCTCAAGGTTCTTGAACTCCATCTCGGCAAGTTCCTGCTGTTTTCCAGCCTGATTGGTTAGCTCGCCCTTCACCTTGAACTGATAAGCATCCATAAACACAGCACGCGTTTCTCCCTTAGGCACGGAAATCACTGTACTATTGCCAGTTGTGATAGTAAATGTGTAGTCACTGTAATAATGGAGGAAGTTATCGGTAAATGCTAGTTTCACCACACTTCCAGCAAGTTTCACTGTAACTTTCACATCACTTGTCTGTCCACCTTTCACCGTGAAATTCTGAGAGCCCTTAAAACAAGGCTTGTCAAAACCCTCATCAGAAAGGCTACCATACTCGGCACTTACAATATAGTCCCCAACAGGGAGAGTTGTCACATCATCCAAATTGGTTACCAAAGTCACATTGTCATGACTATCAGTGATCTGCACCTTGAAATCCGAAGCCTGCGGAAGAGAGGTAAAATCACTCACATTGCTCTTGGTCGTGACGTCCACTATGTCGGTCACCGGAGCCAGAGCAATACGTACACTGCCATCCATCTTCTCCCCCTGCTTGGTGCAGCAAGAGAAAAGCGCCATGGAGGCAAGTGCCACTGCAATCATTGTTCTTTTCATATCGTTTACTGTTTATTTCTTGATTTGTACTTTTATATTGTCGATGTAGAGCCAGTAGTTTCCGCTTGAGCCAATGCCACCAACCTTATCTGGGACATCTCTGATGGACAATCGTTTAGCTGACGTCATACCCTTTATTTCAATATCACCTGAATTATGATTTATATTCGAGTACCCACCAGTGTTCTCATTTAATTTGAAACTATAATCAAATGTTCCTGTTTCATCAGAACTCTTAAGCCCGCCTTGCTTATCACTCCATCCTACATAAACAGTCATACCATCCCCATTGCCATTTGTTTCTTCCCTATTCATTGAATAATTGAAAGAGACGACAACATCCACACTTTTCCCTTCTTTTATGGTGAAAAACGGTGAATCACACCTTGCTGGATAGACTTTCCCAATACCAAAAACAGTTTTTCTATGTCCGCCAAGTCTGATGGCATTCCCCGCATCACCGCCAATCCTTGCACCCCACCATTCTCCAAACTGGAATGCATCCATTGAATCATCTCCCCCAACTACTTTATAAGCATCGTTAGAACTAAACGAATTGATCCAACTGAAGTCTTCATACATCAGATAAGGACAGTTGAGAACTACCGGCAGCACAGTCTGCGAAGCTCCAAGCAAAGGGAATGTAATCTTCTCCGACACTATGGCATTCTCACTTTCATATTTTATGGTTGCCGTCTTTCCGCTCAAAGCCTCAACATCTGCCCTATCGGAAGACACCATAAACTCAAAACTCTCCCCCACTCCTATATTGGAACCATCTTTCTTATTGATAGTCAACGTCTGGCATTTTTCAAAGCAAATTACCGCTTCAGTATCAAAAGAAATCGTGATATTCTGCACTTCCTCTCCAAGATTATTAGAGCCAAGTAAGAAACGGATTGTATACAAATCCTCCGCGGACCTTACCTTCAGTGGCACTGAGGTAATATGACCAGCCTGAAAGTCCCTTCCAGAAAGATTGATAGGATCCAGATCCGAATATTTATGAGATGAAAATACACGGATATTCATCTCATCCCCCTCTCCATACACAGAAGCCGGAGGGAAAATACCGGCGGAGATAAATTCCCCATTCTGAACCGGATCATCCAGATCAATCACCATCTTTGAAGAACTTGTACCGGAAAGCAAGGCCGTGCCGTCGGACAGATTGAGACGAACATCGCCAGACACCGCCTGTGGCATAGAGAATTCGATACGAGTGACAGGCTCTCCCAGAACGTCATTGCCAAGAGGGACATAAAACCTCAGATAATGAAGGATATGATGAAGTCTGGCTCGAAAACTCAAGGACTCGTCCACAGGAGAACTCTCATCCAATGCGCGCAGCTCCGTAGATTGGAATGTATCAGAGACAACTATTCCCACGCCGCCGGAAGCCGTGCCATCCTGAATAGAAGGTAGACTGAATATAGCATTATCGCCGTCTAAAGACTGCGGCTGTGGATATGAAAGACGATACACATATTCTCCAGGGGTCATAGAAGAACTTAGCGTAGATGTAAAAAAGGCTTTAGCACCATCCCTTGATACAAGAGTAAACGGCTGCGCGCTTAAACCTGACGCAGAAACATCATCAGAGGGCGAAGCCCAAAGCGCAATCTTATCACCTTTCTCCCAAATAAATGCAGCGGCAGAGGGGTCAAGAACGGTCTTTGTGCCACTGCCATCAAACGTCAGCCCGACAGTAATCTTTCCGCCTTTTAACTCCTCCGTATCGATACGTGTACATGCTATCCCAGCAAGTATCAGATACAACGCCAGCAAATGCCGAATTTTCAAAACGAAACTTCGCACTATGCAAAGGTAATCATTTTTTTGCAAATGCCTCAAACGGAGGCATAGAATAGAAAATCCGTGCCCCAAAATACAATTTTCAGGCACGGATTTGAAATCTAAAGATAGCGGGACACCGCTATCAAAAATATCTTACGGGACTACTTTTCTTCTTCGGCAGCTTTTCCAACCCTTACGAGTTCGACATCGAAGATAAGGGCTGAATTAGGCTTAATACCATGATTTCCACGCTCGCCGTATGCAAGATCCGATGGGATATAAAGTTTAATCTTACCACCTTCTCCTACAAACTGGAGACCTTCTTGCCAACCCTTGATGACATCCTTAAGGACAAAAGAAACAGGATCTGCGCCTTCAGCAGTCTGATCGAACACAGTGCCATCAATGAGTGTTCCTTTATACCTAACAAAAAGAGTATCACTGAGTGTCGGAACGACCTCGCTACCCTGCTCGACAACCTCATACTGAAGTCCAGATTCGGTAACATTTACGCCATCTTTTTTTGCATTGGCTGCAAGGAATTTCTCGGATTCCTCCTTTGCGAGAAGGGACTCATAGTTGTTTCTCTTCTCAAGATATGCATTAAAGGCATTATTAATGGACTCAGGGCTGTATTTAAACTGCTTGAAGAACTCTTCTGAATTTCCATCTCCCTTAGCATTAACATAAGCCTTCATCCCTTTAAGAACCTCATTGTAGTTAAGTTCTCCGAAATTATAAGACTTGAGGAAACTTCCGAAGTTGATACCCATCAAGTAACTTACAGAATCCACCTCTGCTTTGGAAGGAACATAGTCCTTGGCAGTCATCACTTTCTTGTCGACGCCCTCAGCGTCTGCATCTGCCGCTGTCTGACTATTGCAGGCAACTGCTGTCAGTCCCATCGCAAGGGCTGCAATCAAATAAACTTTCTTCATATTGTTATAAAATTAAACATTCCTTTATTCATCCAGAGCAAGTGCAGAGGCTCCAAGTATGGCAGCATCAGATTCCTTAAGCGTGGAGAACAACACTGCCACTTTACCTTTCCATATCGGCATCACATTGTCATCCAATGCTTTCACCATAGGCTCATAGAAAAATTCCCGTGCCTTAGTAAGGCCGCCGAAAAGCACTATCGCTTCTGGAGCGCTAAACGCCACAAAGTTGGCAAGGCTACGTCCAAGCATCTCCCCCGTGTACTCCAATATTCTCAAGGCCATAGCATCACCACAAGTGGCGGCATCATACACCGTTTTGGAATTGAGCACAGAAGTACCACGAAGCATAGATGGCTCATCCGTTTCCTCCAGCCACTCCTTCGCAGTGCGTGCCACCCCAGTAGCGGAGCAATACGTTTCAAGACAGCCACGCCTTCCGCAACCGCACAAGCGTCCTCCCGGCTCTACTATTATATGACCAAGCTCCCCGGCGTTGCCGTCGTGGCCATACACAATCTTGCCGTCAACAACTATGCCACTGCCAACACCTGTACCAAGGGTAATCATAATAAAATCTCTCATACCTCTGGCAACACCATACCTCATCTCCCCCATCGCGGCAGCATTGGCATCATTAGTAAGCCTAACCCTCACACCGCCAAGTACGGAAGATAATTTAGATGCAATCGGTACAATCCCATCAGCAGCCCAGGCTATATTGGCCGCATACTCAATACAACCATTGTAGTAATTGGCATTGGGAGCTCCGATTCCCAGACCACATACTCCTCCGAAATCAACACCAGCATCATGAACGCACGAAAGGACAGCATCCCGTAGAGCACCCACGAAAGCATCGGCATCCGTACCATAAGAGTCTGTCCTTATGACAGTTCTCGTCAGAATACTCCCATTGGCGTCCACAATACCTATCTTGGAAGTCTGCCCACCGATGTCAACCCCGACAGTGTACATACCCTAAAGCGAATCGATATTTTTCTGGTTCATAATATCCTTTCCCTCCACGGTCATAGCATACTCTATACGATCGGCATAGAATTTCTCCACCTTTCCACGAACCATCTTCATGGTAGTATTGAGCATTCCATTCTGCTCTGTAAAAGGAGTATCACCCACTATGATAGAAGCAGGCAGCCATCTCTCAGGAAACATTCCGGCTTTCTTGCCTCCAGGACGATAGGCATCCACTTCTTCCTTGATAATAGAGAGTTGAGCTTTCTTCCCTTCCAAACTATCCGGATTGAGTCCTGCTTTCTTGACCTCCTCCGAAAGGGCGGCCTTGTTAGGGATGACAAGAACCACCGTATAAGGACTCTGGTTGTTATAGAGCATGGAAGTCTCTATAAACTTGGAACCGTCCGCAAGGCTGTCCTCATAGCCCTCAGGAGAATACTTCTCTCCATCTGAGGCAATAAGAAGACTCTTAAAACGACCAGTAACATAAAGGTACTCAGGATCTTCCTTGCACAGATATCCGCGGTCTCCTGTATGTAGCCATCCATCTACCACAGTCTTAGCGGTAGCCTCTGGATTCTTCCAATAGCCGGCCATCACGTTCTCTCCCCTGATTACAATCTCGCCTGTCTCACCATTAGGAAGTTCCTTTCCGTCCTCATCGCAGATCTTTATATCCATAGGTTTCACCACACGTCCAGACGAACCGAAACGTGCGTGTCCTAAAGAGTTGGCACATATTACCGGAGTAGCTTCAGAAAGGCCATAGCCCTGGAAAACAGGCATACCTATAGCGCAATAATACCTCTGAAGTTCGATATCAAGGAGCGCACCTCCGCCCACAAAGAACTTCATCCTTCCGCCAAAACCTTCGCGTACCTTGGAAAATACCATAGAGTCAATGACCGCATTAATAGGCTTCCTCCACCACATCTTCCACCAAGGTTTGCCCGCATTGTAATACTCGCGGTTATATATTTCTGCATTCTTTACACCGAACTCATAAAGTTTCTCCACGAAAGCCCCTTTCTTCTTAATGGCACCGTCAAAACTCTTCTTGAAGTTTCGTGAAAGAGTCGGAACCGAAAGAAGGACATGAGGACGGACTTCCTTAATAGCAGTAGGAATATTCTTCAGCAGCGACACAGTGCTCTTTCCGCAAGGCACAGTGGCTATGCTTCCACCGCATTTCATCATCACATAGAATCCAGCCACATGTGCGAAGCAATGATCCAAAGGAAGTATTATCAGCATAACATCCCCCCTATCAATAGATATCACAGAAAGAGCCTGATCGACATTGGCAGTATAGTTACGGTGCGTAAGAAGGATTCCTTTAGGATCAGCCGTAGTACCGGATGTATAACTTATGTTGGCATAATCATCCGGGCCGACAGATTCCATCCTCTCCTTCAGCAGATCTCCGTGCTCCTTCAGGTACTCCTGCCCGGCAGACCTTACCTCACCGATATACACCTCTCCTTCGCGGAGCTCTATCGGATCCATTACGATTACCTTCTCCACTTTCGGGCACTTGCCTATTACGCGACGGATTTTGTCAATCTGCGTCTGAGAAGCCACCACAAAGCGGGCATCGGAGTGATTGATACGGAATATGAGATCCATATCAGACTCAAGTTTAAACGAGAGAGGGACATTCACCGCGCCAGCATAGAGGATACCTAGTTCGCTGAAAATCCAATAGTTGCGTCCTTCCGATATAAGAGCGACTCTGTCACCTTTCTCCAGCCCCATGGACATGAAGCCCGCGGCAAGTATATGAGCCTCTTCTCTGGTGGCATTGAAAGAAGTCTCGGTCCAAACTCCATCTACCTTCTCGCGAAGGAAAGTTTCATCGCCATATTGGGCGGTGTAATACTCGACGAAATCTATTATAGTTGGTCTTTTCTTTTCCATTATTTTTCAATTTTAGTCTGAGGAAACAGCCCATACAACTGAGCATCTATCATGTCTGTAACTTTCTCGAAATCTTCAGGACGATCGCCGAACTTAATATGGTCAGCATCTATCACCAGAAGATTACCGGTATATCCGCTTATCCATTTCTCATATTTTTCATTGAGTCCTGTAAGGTAGTCGATACGGATACTCTTCTCATAATCGCGTCCTCTTTTCTGAATTTGAGATATGAGATTAGGTATGGTAGAACGCAAATAAATCAGAAGATCCGGATTGCCCACAAGAGACATCATAAGGTCGAAAAGGTCGGAATAGTTCTCGAAATCACGAGTGCTCATAAGTCCCATGTCGTGAAGATTAGGGGCAAATATCCTGGCATCTTCAAATATAGTCCTATCTTGTACTACTATATCGTCAGTCTTGGAGATATCCACCACATCCTTAAATCGCTTGTTGAGAAAATATATCTGGAGGTTAAACGACCACCGCTCCATATCCTCATAAAAGTCAGCAAGATATGGGTTAAAATCCACGGATTCATACTTCGGAATCCACCCATAATGGGAGACCAGCATCTTGGTGAGCGTAGTCTTTCCGCTCCCTATGTTTCCTGCAATCGCTATATGCATAAGTTATGTTGTTATAATTCGCAAAGTTAGCAATAAAATACTACTTGAACAACCCGTAGAGTTCGGCATCTATCTTGTCCGTAATAGATGCAAAATCTTCCGGTCTATTCTCAAAATCAAGTTCATCGGCATCTATTACAAGCAGCCGTCCGCTATATCCACCGATCCACTTCTCGTACTTGTCATTAAGACCTCCAAGATAATCAAGACTCATGCTCTGCTCATAGTCACGACCTCGCTTCTGGATTTGAGACACAAGATGAGGGACCGAAGAGCGCAGATAAATCAGCAAATCAGGAAGTCTGACCATCGACATCATCAGAGAAAAAATCTGCATATATGTTTCGTAGTCACGCTGGCTAAGATTGCCCATCTCCCTATTGTTTTCCACAAAAATGTGTACACCTTCCAGGATTGTTCTATCCTGAATGATCACATCATCAGATTTGGAAATCTCCAGCAGATCCTTGAATCTCTGTGCCAGGAAATAAGTCTCGAGGTTGTACGACCACCTCGGAATATCATGATAATAGTCCTCAAGATAAGGATTATACGTCACCGACTCATATTTAGGTGTCCACCCATAGTGCTCGGCAAGCATCCTTGTGAGGGTTGTCTTTCCACTACCTATATTACCAGCTATACCTATATGCATTGATTTCTTCATTTAGAGTGTGGCCAGTCTGGCATCACACTACAAACGCGCAAAATTAATGAAAAATTCGTACTTTTGGGGAAGAAAATACATGATATGCTCAATATAGATATTTTGACATTTAACCTCTTCGAAGAGAAGACCTACATAGTCAGTCGCAGTGCCGGAAGCTGCGTAATAGTGGATCCTGGATGCAGCAGCGAAGCCGAAAGAAAGTCCTTGATGGACACTTTGGCACACGAAGAGGTGATTCCAAGGGCAGTACTGCTAACCCATGGGCACCTTGATCATATCTACGGAGCTGCATTCATCCAAAGTGCATATCATGGCATTCCTGTCTACATGAATTCGTCCGACATGAAAGTCGTTCAGTCTATGGGAGCAATGGCTCACCGTTTCAACATGGAAGTTCCTGATATAGGATTCAAGACTACCGACATCCATGACGGAGACACCCTGAAAGAAGCAGGCATCAGTTTCAGGGTCATTCAGACGCCCGGGCATACTCCAGGTGGCGTGTGCTACTTAATCGAAGATGAAGCGGTATTGTTCTCTGGAGACACTCTTTTCGCCGGAGCTATAGGAAGAACAGATCTCGGGTATGGGGAATATGACGATGAGATCCGGTCGATAATGGAAAAGATCATACTTCTTGACCCATCGGTAAAAGTGTACCCAGGACACGGCCCTGCCACTACCATCGGAGATGAGCGCACCGCGAACCCGTTTCTGGAGCCGTTCAACGAGCCTGAAGAGGAGTTCAACCCTGATGCCGAGCCGGTAGTCATACACAGAAGCCAATAAAAAACCGGCCCTTTCCGGGGCCGGCATTCTAATTCTTAAGATAGTAAGTCACTGATGTCACCACACGAACTTTCTTTATGTGAGGAGTGTTGCTGTCGCGGCTTTCGATAGAGAACACACCCTGACTCGCTGTCTTTATCTTACCGAGCCGGCTGCCAGAGTCACTGGCAAACTTCTGAGCCACCTCACGTGCGTTCTTCGTCGCCTCCTCCACCATTATCGGTTTCAACTCATTAAGCGCCTCATACTTGAATTCAAGCGGATTTTCCCAACTGTTTCCGCTGATTACCACCCCTTTCCGGAGCAGTTCAGACTGGCGAGAAAGCAGAGCCAGCACATCATCCACTTTGTCAGAGCACACCGTTACCACATTGGTGGCGATATAGCGAAATGCACGATTGGTGTCTCCGTATTCATTGGCTAGTTTGTCTGAAACAGACGGCACACTAACTGTTATTTCCGCTTCGGATATTCCACCAGATTTTAGAAAATCCATTATCTGCGCATTGCTATTATCTGTCATATCATAGACAGACTGAACATCATTTGACATAACCTTATAAGTAATTGGCCAAATGACTTTATCCGCCTCCACTTCCTTTTCGCAAAGGCCTTTGACAACCACCGTCCGATCAAACGAACGATACTCTTTCACTGCTACTGGAATCATTATTCCAAGTACCATCAAGCCCACCATTACGGCAAGGCCAGCATAAAAATTACCCTTATTCATAACCGTTCTATTCTACAAAAAACGCACCATTAGAACTTTATCTTATAGCTGACGCTTGGCATTATCGGGATCAGCGAAACCTGCCTCCACTCACGCGATTTGTCATCATATATGATAGAGAACGGATTATGGCGGTTCAGCACGTTATATAATCCCACCTTCAACTCTTGAGGATATTTCGTCTTGAAATCAATATTGCATCCTATATCAAGTCTAATATAATTCGGCATGCGGTAATTGTTGGTGCTGGTAAAATAGTCAATGATGATAGCCTCGCCAAACGGCGTGAATGCGGGATAATCTCCTGCCGCGACTGTTTCCCAATGACCAGATTGGAAAGTAAACAGCCCATTCAATGACACGGTCATCTTTTCATTGTCCGCCACCAAGACATTCGCTGTCGCATTCAATATGTGACGACGATCAAACTTAGCAGGGAATCGCACTCCATTATTAACCCCATCGAAGCAGCGGTCAGTCTTGGAGTAAGTATATGCCACTCTATAATTCAACATCTTCCCCACTTTCTCGTAAAGAAACTCCACTCCCCACGAAGTACCGCTCCCGACTTTAACATTATTGCTCCATCCCGCTATTGCCGAACTGAAGAGAAGACTGGCATCTGAAAAATGCACAAGCCCATCCATCTTCTTATCATACGCTCCCAAAGATATATGGTGTTTTCCAAAGGACATAAAAGCTCCCGCATAGTACTGCGTCGCATGCTCCGGTGGACGGTTCGGATTGGTAGGCACAATCAAATCCATAGACCATCCAAGAGGAATCCCTTCCAGAGTATGATAATACTGCACCGTCCAATCGGCAGTCGCTTCAATTGACAGCCATTTGGCAAGTTTCAGTTTGGCAAGAATACTGGCTTCCGGATTGAAACGCCACCTCCATTTATCTCCTTGCTCATCTGCCGTAAACACATTCATCTTGGCAGAAGTCATTAATTCAAACCGCTTCCTCGTATAGTTCCATTGCCCATGCATGGTAGTAATGCTGCTATGGCTGGTATGGTCTATCAACGGGGAACTTGTAGGAACCAAAGGTCCATCTCCATTGAATGTAGCAGAAGTTCCAGGATTGAACCACGCGAACCGCTCCCTCACGCCAAGACGCAGGCTGCTGTATTTTCCTGACAAACGGGAGAACGTGGATTCCGCAGTAAGTTCATCAATAGTGCTGACTATTGCAAGGTTGTTCTCCGTACCACTCATGTCGCGAACAATCCCCTGACGCCCCATAAAGTGGTTGTACGACAACCCATCTTCTATTTGCCAGCCTTTTTTCAGTTGACCGTCATGTCTCGCATTCAATATGAAATTGCCCCAGCCCATACTCTCGTCCGAGCGGCCTCCATAACGATAACTATATCCGTCCTTGCTTGCGAATGCCCCCAACGAAAGATTATGCTTGTCATTCACCAGCCACTTGACTTTTGCAAACATATCGAAAGCCACAGCACGCGGACGCTGAAGACTGTCAAGAGGGCCGCCGACAATGGCTTGTACCGCCCTGAATGCCGGCCCAAGTGGAGATACCCGCACTGACCCTATAAGGGACACCTTGTTCTTAACTATCGGCATAGAGACCGTGCCTCCAAGCATAAACATACTCGCGGAAGCCGAGTATGACCGTGACGTAAAACTACCATCTGACGTCTTAAGTCTTATGTGCGAAGCCGTCATATTGCTTTCATCTCCGTGGAATCCACCTACCCGGAAATCAATCCCCGACACAATCTCTGACGGATATATGCTCGTAAGCCCAAGTAGATGGCTTCCTCCGAATATCTGAACTCCATCCAATGTCATCACATTACTACCGATATTGCCGCCACGCACATATATGGCAGAGGCACCCTCTGCTCCAGTGGATACGCCAGGAAGAGTCTGAATATATTTTATGGCATCACTCTCGCCTGTCACCGACACCATTGACCTCATCTGAGGGATTGGCACAATTCTGGTGCCGGCATCCCGTACGACAAACCGATCCGATACGACAACTGACTCCGGCAGGGTATCACGTTTTTCGTGGACATCCTGCGCATTTGCCGCAATTGGAATAGCGAGAATAAAAAGAAAAGAAACTATTTTTTCCTATCCATTTCTGTCAACAGTTTTAATTATATATTTCATCATGCTGCAGGAAAGGCATTTTATACACATCACAATTTGTAAAAATACCAACGCCACCTTCTATATTGGAATGCAGATTAGACGTATCGTATGCCGATGTCAAATCGTGTTCCAATGACTTGCTCTTTGTATAAACTTCGCGCAAGTACTTGTCATATTCTTCAGGAACACAATAGACATTCAAAAAAGAATATCGCCACGGCATGCCAGCGCCAGGACTGTCACTATAAAAATAAGACACTGGCACCTGATTTCTTGGTTCAAAGAGGGGCCCTGGGACAATAAAGAACGACTCCTCACTCTTAAAATTCCCTATCCGAACAAATTTATCATACAATGGATAGTCGGCAATTTCCTTTTTCGCAAAATTGAATATCGACTCATACATTTTACCCATATCTGTCCCGGCCGTCCCACGAAAAGACAATTCAGAATAACGTTTCCCCGTGATATTGAACCCATCCACATGCGTATAGTTGGTAGTCAAATACATATGTTGTTCCGTATCTCCTTCAGAAGGACCGGTCTGCTCCCCAGCCGTCACCCATATAGTCTCATTCTCCGGGGCATCTTCCCAGAACTGGAACTCCGCAAATACTTGATAGAAAGGCTCGCGTTTTTCCCCAGAATGGAGCCAGCGTACATCAAAACTCCTTCCTTGTATCGTCTGTGTCTTAGCAGAAATCAATCCACGTCCGGGAATTTCTATTTTCAGTACATATTCAACACCTCTTTTAATAAACATCGCCTCCGTCTCCCACAAATCACCGCCCTTATATGCGAAAGGAATCTTCTTTTCACCCTCTTCCAGATAGACAGTTGCCTCTACCACAGGTATATAATCCGCTTGACCTTTCCCCTTCACATACATAAGATTCAGTGTCTGAACGGTTTTCTCTGCCCGATTAAATATGATATTGTTCTTCAAAACGCAATACACCATGCCCGGCAAATCCTTCTCTCCCGGATCCAGCACTATCGGCTCCACGCACCCGAAAAGCAGCAATGCCAGAAGGGAAATAGTTAAACTAAATCTTTTCATAATGCATGTTATTAATTATAGTGTTGGCCATTAATTAATGCAAAGAAACAAAAAATCCAAGACAAAAAACAATATATTCTAAATTTATCATGCCCTAACTGACAGTTGCATGCGCGGGCACAAAAGAGCTCGCTTATATGTCAATCCATGTCCACGAATTCAATTTTTACCATCCTAATTAACTTCCATGATACTCTCGAAAGATTTTATGCCAAAGTTCATCATTAATAGCCGGCCTAAGAAATGTAAATCCGCTAGAATAATAACTTCCAAAAATCCCAAAGCCTTGATGTATATTCGAATATATATCCCTTGCAGACGAGTATAAAAAACTTAAATCAGATTTTAATGACTGATTATAAATATATACACTTCGCATGTACTGGTCAAAAGCCTTGTCGAAACAATAATAGTTCATACACGCATAACCAGAATCATCATTCGGAACAGCTTCTCCAGGGGATGGTCCAGGAATTGTCAGCGGACCAGCAAAAAAACGATATCTACCACCTTCTTCAAGCCGACCAAGTCTTATAAAGTCCTCATATAAAAGATAATCTGGAATATTTTCTTTAGCTCTATCAAAGACAGCCTTATAATAGGCTTCAAGATAGTTCTCCGGATGAAGATTTCCGACAAAATCAAGTTCAGAAAATTTCTTTCTTGTCAGAGTCATTTCATCAACATTAGGACCACTGGCTGTCAAATACGGTAAATAAACAAGGCCACTCGGTGTGAATTCCACCGCATTGAGCCAAACAGCACAACCCGACAAAGACTCGGGTGGAAATTTTCTGGCAGCAGTGTTAAAGAGCGATAGTGTCATCTCCTCAGAAATTATGTCATCTGCTTTCATCCCGAAAAATATTATAGGCGGAGTTAAAGTCTCTGCCCAGATTGGCAATCTACCAGGTATTTCTATATAAAGTTTATATTTATGATATGTTTTTATACTGATCTTTTCAGACTTCCATATCCCTTCTCCGCTATATATAAATGGAATTGAATCATTGCCGTCTATTATACAAGCGGTCATTTTATCTTCTTCTACCGGTACATCCTTAGACTCAGATTTGCCTTTCACATATAGTAATTTCAGTTTCAATTCTTGAGGATTCTCAGCAAGATCAATATTTATTACACATTCAGCCACTATAGGACGCTTCTCGTCCACAACCCCTAATTCGCCCGGATCCAGCACTATCGGCTCCACGCAACCGAAAAGCAGCAATGCCGGAAGGGAAATAATTAAACTAAATCTTTTCATAATTCGTGTTATTAATTATAGTGTTGGTCATGAGCCAGTGCAAAGGAACAAAAAATCCAAGACAAAAACAATATACACTTATTTTTTCTCCCAAATGTAGATTTTATCCCCGCGACGAAGACGACCTTCCGGGCACAAGGACGGGTCAATAGCCACAGAGCATCGGGTACCTTTTTCAGTAACTTCAGCGGACTTAAGGTTGACCCGCATATCTTCCACAGCGAACTCCACAACCCCAGTAGTAGCACCAATAGCCATAGCCTTATCACCTATATGTAAAGACGCAGATTCCACGGCTATTTCCACAACGCCTATTCTGTCAAACCAGTTGGTAACCTTACCGCAATACACCTTTTTCAACGTAGCCTGAGAGCCATACACGTCACTCCACTGTCCAAGATATGCTCCTTGATAGTAACCATCCCAAAAGCCTCTATTGAACACTTCCGAGAGCTCGGCTTTAAGAGATGCCGCGAGCTCCGGCGTATAAGTCCCTTCACACACGGCATCGGCTGCCCTACGATAGCAAGAAGAGCACCTCTTGACGTACTCAGCAGATCTTGCGCGCCCCTCAATCTTAAAGACTCTCACCCCACTATCTACGATGCGATCCATGAAGTCTATGGTACACAAGTCTTTAGGCGACATGATGTATTTGTTGTCAATATTAAGTTTGTTCCCAGTTTCAAGATCGGTAACTTCATAGCCTCGCCGGCATATCTGATAGCAAGCTCCCCTGTTGGCGGACGCACCGTAGGTATGAAGAGACAGATAACATTTGCCGCTAATGGCCATACACAATGCTCCGTGGGCAAACATCTCTATGCGAACAAGTTTGCCGGAAGGGCCGCAGATATTGTCCCGCAGGATCGTTTCATGTATTTCCTTTACCTGATCAAGATTCAGTTCCCTCGCAAGCACCACGACATCTGCATACTGGGCATAGAACATCAACGCCTCAACATTCGAAATGGAAAGTTGTGTAGAAATATGCACCTCAAGTCCGATCTTGCGACAATATGAGATGGCTGCCATATCAGAAGCGATAATGGCATCCACACCAGCGGACAGAGCCGAATCAAGAGCTTTCCGCATCGGTTCCAAATCCTCCTGATATAAGACTATATTGAGAGTCATATAGCTTTTCACCCCAGCCTCGCGGCAGATACGGACAACCTCCGGAAGGTCGTCTGCCTGGAAGTTATTGGCCGAATGGCTACGCATATTAAGGTGTCCAACTCCAAAATACACTGAATCTGCGCCACCCTGAATAGCAGCGCGAAGACACTCAAAATTGCCGGCCGGAGCCATTATTTCCAATTCTTTTCTTTCCATGAATACAATAATACTACTTTTTATTCGAATAACTCTCTCAACACGCCAAGCGAACGTATGCTTAAAGGATAATCAAGATGACATGAAAGATACCGTATCAATGCATCAGCCATCTCACTACGAGACTTTCCATTAAGCGGCATCATCATGGAAGATGCAAAGTCAGACCGTACCATATCAGATAGCTGAGCATAGTACTCACCTGCAAAGGGTGCCAAATCTTCCGACCTCGGAGAGAAACCCAGAGCGACAGAGAGTTCCAAAAGAAAACGCAGGTGGAAGTTACCATAGTGATCCGGAAGTGCATCAAGGGTCAAGATAGAATTCCGGCACCACTCGTATAACCCATCTTCGAAACACCCTTCACGAAGCGTACGATACAGCACTTCACTCATAAACATGCTCATCGCATTCTTAGGAAGCGATGACCGAATCCCATTCAACGGATACAGAGCACTGACACCACGAATACGCCACAACTCACTATGAAGACTTTCCTGCACATCCCCCTCAAGAATATTCATGGGCTGAAATAGTGACATTGCACCACCTTTTCCTACATTCACAATGAAACTTCGCCGCCCTGCTTCGCGGGCCAGCGCATGAATCACCAGCAAGTTGTCACGTGTTTTGGTACTATTCAGAACTATGAATTCAACGGATTTCAATGAGCGGACTCTCCAATGCTTGCTTTAACGCATCATCATACTTAATCCTTACCTTGATACCGGCCTCCTGGAAGTAATACCGCACCGCTATCTCTTCCTCAAGGAAAGGGACAATCTCATCTTTCTTGAGCCTAAGGAAATCTTTCTTCTCTATATTGATGGACCTTTCGATACTATCCAGTGCCTCGCTCATAGTCTCGACAAGCCCATCTTTCTCCAGCTCATCTTTCATCCTATCAAAATATGCCTTGGCCGTGGAGCGATAGTCAAACTCCTGCTTGGCAGCATAATCCACAAATTCATCGTAGTCTGCATCACTCAGTTCAAAAGTCTCCACTGGAGGGATACTCTGATGCTTACGTACATACTCAAGTGCAAACTGTTCCAAAATACCATACGCCGCCAGAGAATAAGTAATGCGGCTATAATTCCTAGCATCCAATTCCACATCAGGAGTGATTCCACCACCGTCTCGTACTACCCTTCCGTGCGCAGTCTTGAACTCCCTGGTAAGAGAATCAGGTATCTGTCCAACACTTCCATCCTCATTTCTACGAGAATAGTCTATCGCCTGGACACAACGTCCGGAAGGAGTATAGTACTTGGCTGTAGTAACCTTCATTTCACATCCATAAGGAAGACTTACAATACTCTGCACCAGTCCTTTCCCATAAGTCTTATGCCCCATAATTGTCGCCCTATCCATATCCTGGAGAGAACCGGAGACAATCTCTGAAGAAGATGCCGACCCAGAGTCCACAAGCACGATAAGTGGCAATTTGGTGTCCACAGGTTCCTTTGTCGTGCGAAGTGCATAATTGGCTGACGAGCTCCGTCCTTTGGCAGAAACAACAAGCGAGCCTTTAGGGACAAATATGGATACTATCTCCACGGCTTCTTCCATAAGGCCACCACCATTTCCGCGCAAGTCAAGAACAAGTTTCTGCATACCCTGCTTCTTAAGTCGGACGACGGCATTACGCACATCCTTGCCTACTCCCTCTGTAAATCCGGTCTGAAGAATATATCCAGTGGTGGAATCCAACATCCCCGAATACTCCACGTCCGGGAGATGGATACGCTCACGGGTAATCACCACATCCTCCACCTCTCCAGTATATACTTTCTTCACCTTGAAAGCCACCTTGCTGCCAGGCTCACCTTTCATCTTGTCACTGCACTGCTGCGAGGTAAGTCCCACAACACTCTCCGAATCTATGGCAAGGATTTCATCTCCGCAGCGAAGATTGTATTTCTCAGCTGGCGAATTCTTATATGGCTCGTTAATGATGACATTACCCTGAACATCAGGCTTATATATAACTGCGCCAATACCTCCATAGGACTTATTGATCATCATCTGAAGACTCTCTTGATCCTCGTCAGGAATAAACGTTGTATACGGATCAAGACTGCCAAGCATGGCGTTAATTCCTATGGTCTCTATCTTATCCAATGGGAGAGAATCCACATACGAGCGACTGAGTTCCTTGAGGACAGAGGTCTGAATCTCTGTCCATTTTCCAAGACGAAAATTGTCAGACTGTGCCTGGCACAAGGAGCTGGCGCCTAAAACCGCGCAAGTAAGTATTATTCTGATTTTCATATTTTTAAGATGCAAATAACAGAAGTGCAAGACCTGCAAGCATTATGCCCAAGTCAAGCGCCTTATCACGAATATTATTTTCCTTGAATATCAAAGCCCCGCCGATGAAAGTAATGATGACAGAACTGCGCCTGATCATCGAAATGACTGACAGCAGGGCTCCATCCTGCTTGACAGCGAAGAAATATAGCGCATCTGAAACGGTTATAAGCACCGCTATCAGCAGCAGGCTCCAGTCTGGTTTCAATCGGCCCACCGAATTCCTATCACGAAGATAACTAACAAGCATGACCACCGCAAGCACCAGCGTTATGTAGACATTAGCCCAACTCTGCACGAAAAGTGGCTGCATGGATGCAAGTATATATTTGTCATACAAGGCACTGGCCGAACCGGTAACAATAGACAACGCCATCCATACCACCCCTTTGCTCTTGGAGAATCTAATCCCCTCCTTTCGACTTGAGCGACCGAGAAAGAACAGAGCACTGATTACAAGCACCACTCCAGCCCACTGCATCAAATTAAGCCTCTCTCCGAAAAGAATAATGGAGAAAATAACCACGAACATTGGTCGTGAGGCTTTCATTGTGCTGGCAGTAGTGAGTGGAAGCATTTTCATGGCAACCAGTCCTGAAATCCATGAAGATGACACAAGACACGCCTTAATCACCAGCCTCAGATGATCCTTCACAGACCCAGCACTGAGAAAAGGGCACAAGAACAATGCCGTAAGGGCAGTGGAGCAAAACAGAATCCACAGAACCCCGTTTCGCTTGAGAGCCTGTTTTTTTGTTATATCATAAAAGCCCAGCAACACTGCAGAGCATACCGTAAGCCAAAGCCACATAACCGCTATTTTAATATCGAACCATCAGGATTCGTAACCAAACCTCAAAGATACTTAATTTTATGTATCTTTGCTACGAAAATGGGAAATGAGACTTTCATAAGAATAAGAGGGGCACACGCCCACAACCTGCAGAATGTAAACGTGGATATTCCGCGTCGTAAATTGGTAGTAATTACCGGCTTGAGCGGAAGCGGAAAATCTTCCCTTGCATTCGACACCATATACGCTGAAGGGCAGAGACGCTACATCAACACCCTGTCCCCATACGCCCGTCATTTCATGGGCATTCTGGAAAAACCGGATGTAGAGAGCATTGATGGTTTGAGCCCTGTCATAGCCATTGAGCAGAAAACCACTGGCAACAATCCACGCTCCACGGTGGGAACCATTACCGAAATTTCAGATTTTCTGAGACTTTTGTTTGCACGAGCATCCACGGCATATTCTCCAGTCACGGGGAAGGAGATGGTTAGGTATACTGATGAGCAGATAGTGGATATGATCAGTCACCAATTCAAGGCACGCAAGTGCATCCTGCTTGCTCCCCTGGTAAGAGGTCGCAAAGGACACTACCGAGAGCTTTTTGAACAGCTCCGCAAGAAAGGATACACTCAGGTAAGAGTAGACGGCGAGGTTACTGACCTCGGCTCTTTGGAATCCGTGGACAGATATAAGGCACATTTCATAGAGTTGGTGATAGACAAGCTAAAGCCAAATGATGAAGACGAACTTCGGATACGAAAATCAGTTGCATCAGCACTCTCTATGGGGAAAGGTTCCCTTGCCGTATATGACGCCGAGTCCCAGACAGTAAGTCACTACTCAAAGCACCTTATGGACGAAGAGTCCGGGGTTTCCCTACGAGAGCCAGCCCCACACTCGTTCTCCTTTAATTCTCCAGAAGGATATTGTCCTCACTGCAAGGGACTTGGAACAGTTCCAGACATAGACACGAACAACATTATTCCAGACCGAAGCCTTTCAGTGGCTGATGGAGCTCTCGCTCCTCTGGGAAGGATGAGGAGCAACCGCAAGTTTGAAATCCTTTCCGCAATGTCCCGTAAGCTGGGATTCTCGCTTTACGAGCCTATAGAAACCCTTCCAGACGAGATTATATCTCTGCTGATATTCGGCTCGGAAGAGTTCTTCCGTATCGGTGATGGTGCCGATGCGGAGATGGTAAATTGGCCGGGGCTAGTGGACGATATTGATGACAGGATTATCTGCCCGGTATGTCATGGCACGAGGCTAAATCAGGAGGCACATTGCTTCAAGATTGATGGGAAAACAATCACCGATGTAGGCGCCATGGAGATCTCGGAGTTGTACGGATGGGTCAAGTCACTGAATGGCAAGTTCGATAAGCGTCGCAGTGCCATTGCCTCGGATATCCTCAAGGAACTTGAGGACCGTGTAGGATTTCTTATGGATGTCGGACTTGATTACCTTACAATCGATCGGCCATCGGCTTCTCTCTCAGGTGGAGAGGGACAGCGCATCAGGCTCGCAACGCAGATCGGATCCAAACTCGTAAACGTGGTTTATATTCTGGATGAGCCAAGTATTGGTCTGCACCAGAGAGACAACCGAAAACTCATCAGTTCGCTCCGCAAGCTCCGTGACGAGGGCAACACCGTGATTGTCGTGGAGCATGATGAGGAAACAATGCGCGCTGCAGACTGGGTTGTCGAAGTGGGACCAGGAGCCGGTGTGAACGGAGGGAAAATCTGTTACAGCGGCCCAGAACTGCATTTCATCAACCCCAACATAACCCCCTCACATAGACGCAAGGGCAACGGGAAATTCCTCAAACTCCTTGGCGCCTGCGGCAACAACCTCAAGCACGTAGATGCCACCTTCCCGCTCGGATGTCTCGTGGGCATAAGCGGAGTGAGCGGCTCCGGCAAGTCCACCCTCATTAACCAGACACTGATGCCGATACTTAAAGCCCATTTCTACAACTTCAAGGCTAAGCCTCTCCCCTATGGAGGGTTAGAAGGAATTGAGAATATTGACAAGGTGATAGAGATCGACCAGAGCCCGATAGGAAGAACTCCAAGGTCCAATCCCGCCACGTACACCGGTGTGCTCAATGACATCCGCGCACTTTTTGAGGACACGCCAGACGCCAAAGTAAGAGGATTCAAGGCGAGCAGATTTTCATTCAACGTGTCAGGGGGGCGCTGCGAAGACTGCAAAGGTGCAGGAATCAAGGTAATAGAAATGAATTTCCTTCCATCCGTAAATGTCGTATGTGAGACCTGCGGAGGAAAGAGGTATAAGGAGGACACCTTAGAGGTCAGATACAAAGGGAAAAACATTAGTGAGGTACTGGAGATGCCGATAGCTCAAGCCTATGAGTTCTTCAAGGCCAGCCCTTCCATCGCTCCGAAGCTCAAGGCTCTTCTTGACGTCGGACTCGGATATGTGAGACTAGGCCAGTCCGCTGTCACATTGTCTGGAGGAGAGTGCCAAAGAATGAAGCTGGCGACGGAGCTTGCCCGTAAGTCTACTGGCAACACTCTATATTTGCTTGATGAGCCGACTACCGGTCTTCACGCACAGGACATCAAAGTATTGGTGGACGTGCTCCAGAAACTTGTAGATCAAGGCAATACGATAATAATTATTGAGCACAACCTTGATGTACTCAAGATGGTAGACCATCTCATCGATATGGGCCCGGACGGAGGGAATGCTGGTGGCAGGATTATTGCTACAGGAACCCCGGAACAGGTTGCAGAAAGCCCTAATTCCATAACAGGTAAATATTTGAAAGAAGTTTTATAATCACAATGGGAAAAATAATAGCCGCGAAACGCGAATACTCTGAATGGTGCAGAGCAGTGGGAATCACAAGTCTGCAAGACCTAGCTAAAGTTATCAACGCTGGACAGGCCATCAAACTCATCAATCTCTGCGAAGCTCGTCAGGAAAGGAAATACGCAGAAGCGGCCGACCAGATATATTGGAATCATGAAAGGTGTCGCATAGTTATGATGTCCGGACCATCATCAAGCGGCAAGACAAGTTCATCCCTAAGGATTGCGCAGCAAGCAAGGGTTTTGGGACTCAACCCGAAAGTGATTGAACTGGACAACTATTTCGTGGACCGTGACAGAACACCACGGGACGAGCATGGCAACTATGATTTTGAAGCGCTCGAGGCTATGGACGTAACCTTCTTGAACGAGCAGCTCGCAGCTCTCCTCCGCGGAGAGGAAGTGGAGATACCGAAATTTGACTTCAAGGAAGGACATCGCCGCTTCGAGGGCAACAAAATCAAACTCGAAGCCAATGACATGCTGTTCATGGAGGGCATCCACGCTCTGAACCCAGCACTTACGCCAGCCATTCCGCAAGAAAGCATATTCCATATTTACATTTCGGCGCTGTCTTCGCTGCCAGGCGGAAAGAAAGTACACAACTCCACCACAGACAAGAGACTTCTTAGACGTATCGTAAGGGACAACCGCACGCGAGGAATATCTCCTGAAGACAATATTCTGCGATGGCCATCCGTAAGACGCGGAGAGGACAAGTACATCTTCCCTTACGAAGAGAACGCTGATGTAGTATTTAACTCATCGACCTTGTATGACCTTCCGCTCCTGAAATATTATGCAGAACCGCTGCTTTGCGGCATCAGCGAATCCTCCCCGGCATATAAGAAAGCATCACAGCTGCTGGCATTCCTCAAGGACATTGTCTGCCTGAAGCCTGCGGAGATAGCCGCCATTCCACCAACTTCTATAATGAGGGAATTTATCGGGGGCCAGACACTATAATCGAAACTCCTATCGGAATTTTTTGTCTTCCTCAAGCATTCCAAGGTAGGAGTTATAACGCTCCGGACTTATATCACCGCGATCAACAGCATCCTTCACGGCACATCCCGGCTCATGCGTATGGGAACACGGCACGAACCTACAGTTATCCGAGTATTTGAGCATCTCGGGGAAATACTTGTATATCTCATCCTTCTCCAAGTCTACAAGCCCAAATCCCCGTATACCGGGAGTATCCACCAGGAAACCACCGCTGCTAACCGGATACATTTCATACAGAGAAGTAGTATGTTTTCCCTGCAAGTGAGCAGACGAAATCTTGCCGACTCGAGGATCAAGAGAAGGATCAATGGACTTTACAAGGCTTGACTTGCCCACACCGGACTCGCCAGAAAAGAGGCTCACCTTATCGTGGCACAACTGCCGAAGCTCATCCACACCTTCCCTTGTCCGGGCGGAGGTTGGGATTACCCGATACCCGGCTTTCGTATAAATATCAACAAATGAACGGAACTGTTCAAAAGCAGCCTCCCTATATAGATCCACTTTATTCAAAGCTATTACGGCAGGTATTCCGTACACCTCACACGTAACAAGAATCCTATCCAAAAATGGCATCTTCAGTTCCGGGAAATATAGACTTGCTACTATGATAGCCTGATCAAGATTAGCTGCAATCACGTGCGACTGCCTGGAGAGATTTGTGGATTTCCTAATAAGGTAGTTCTTTCTCGGAAGCACTTCCGTAATAATCGCAGGATTCTGCTCCGACACCTCATCAGAGGCCAGAAAGCGGACAATATCGCCCACGGCCACAGGGTTAGTAGACCCACTTTTCTCAAGACGCACCTTCCCGCGAAGAATCGCCGGAAAAGGTCGCCATTCAGGCAGGCAACTCAGAAGAAAATGGCTGCCTGCATTCTTCACGACTGTCGCAACATCCATCATCGCACCCTTCCGACCAGGTTCTCCGCAAAATCACGCAGAAGCATCATATCCCCTTCACCCAAGCCAATACCTTCGACAGCTTCAAGAGCCTTGTCAGTAAATACGGCAATTTCCGACTTAGCATCCGCATCAACACCGCACTCAAGATAAAGGCCCTTCACAGCATCAATTTTGGCCGCCTTCTCTTTTTCGTTTGATACTTTCATAGCAAAAGCATCGAAGAAACGGCTTTTATCTCCAATCTTTTCAAGAGTACGGACGGTAAGCCAGGACTTTTTCTCATTCAGTATATCTCCCCCTATGGGCTTTCCGAAAACCTTTTCATCGCCAAAGGCGTCAAGATAATCATCTGCCACCTGAAAAGCCATGCCAAGTTCATAGCCATACCTGTAGAGCGATGCACACACATCCTCCGATGCGCCTCCGATAATGGCACCCATCTCCGCAGAGCATGCCAGAAGAACCGCAGTCTTCAGTCCTATCATCATGTTGTACTCTGACATAGAGACCTCGCTTCTGTCCTCAAAATCCATATCATACTGCTGCCCGTCACACACTTGTGCAGATGTGTCCGAAAACAGATTCATAACCCGTCCAAGAACATTGTGCGGAGCCTTGGAAATACGCTTGTACGCATCAATAAGCATCACATCCCCTGATAGAATAGCAGTATCCTCATTCCACTTCTTCCATACTGTAGGCATCCCCCGGCGAAGAGCAGAATGATCCATGATATCATCATGCATCAGTGTAAACGAATGAAATACCTCCAAAGCCGAAGCAGGATAAAAAATCCCATCATTAAAATCATCCGCAAACAACGAGTAGGCAGTCAGACACAATTTGGGCCGGACTCTCTTGCCGCCAATCTCAATCATATAGCGAAGAGGATCGTACAACCCCTTAGGTTCACTTGTAAACTCTATGTTCTCAAACAATGTCTTAACCGCCCCGTCAATACGGGATTGCCTATTATTCATACTAAAGCAAACGTTCCGCAAAACCAACAAAACGTCACACTCGCCACCGCGAAACACTTTCAGACGAGCACAACCCTCCCTCACCCTTCTACCCTATAGACCCAAAGCCTATGTCGAGCGAATTTATGAATTCTTTACAACTTTACAAAATCAACAGATTATTATCTGAATATTCACTATCTTTGGCGCTCCTTAAAAAATTTCAAATGAAACTACTCTTTGCCACAGCCAATAAAGGCAAACTGCGCGAAGCCAAAGAAATATTGGGGGATACTGTGCAAATACTCTCCCCATCGGAACTGGGCATCAATGCCGATATAGAAGAGAGCGGCGACACACTCAAAGCCAACTCCATCCTAAAAGCAGAAGCCCTATTCAGAATAAGTGGAATGGACTGCTTCGCAGATGACACAGGACTTGAGGTAGATGCACTCAATGGTGCTCCGGGAGTTATGACGGCAAGATATGCAGCTTGTTTTCCAGGAGGAGCGGAAACTCACGACAGTGACGCCAATATGTCAAGGCTCCTTGAGGAACTCGCTAAATGTAGTCCCGAAGCAGGTCGAAGAGCTCGATTCAGAACCGTCATCACACTTATTCTACACGGACAAAAATATTGCTTCGAAGGTGTCGTGCACGGCTCAATAGCAACAGAACGCTCCGGGAACGGGGGATTCGGCTACGACCCCGTCTTCATTCCTGACGGCTTCGGAGGAAGGACCATGGCCGACATCACAGAAGACGAAAAAAACGCCATATCCCATCGTGGTAGGGCACTCCGGGCTATGGCTGAATTTCTTGATACAATACCAGATCTCTACTAATCTTTCTTAGTCGTGCTGCGCTTCCTGCGAGACTTTTCTGACTCGCTCGAAGGTGTGACTTTCGGCTTACGCGAAACACTCTTCCCGCTCTTGACAGCAGCAACCGTCCTGCTTTTACGTGCCGCAGCCTTAGCTTTCTCATGACGAGAGAGTTTCTTGCCTGCCGCACCAGACTCAGATGGGTTCGAAGCATCAGCCCCGGCAGCATCAGTAACAGCCGTTGCCTGAGTCTTCGTCTCAGATTTGCTGGAAGGCAAGTGTTCCTCTACAAGTTCATAGTCAAGAAGCCTCTGTTCGAGGTTGGCATTCTTGACCTTTATGCGGATAGGGTCACCAAGACGGTAAATCTTATGCGACCTACGGCCAACAAGTCGGTAACGAGCCTCGTCAAACTCGAAGAAGTCCGATTTTATATCCCTCAAGGCAATCATTCCCTCAACCTTGGTCGGCTCTATCTCGGCATACATACCCCATTCTGTTATACCAGATACAGTTGCGTCAAACTCCTGTCCGACCTTATCCATCATGTACTCCACAAGTTTATACTTGATAGATGTGCGCTCAGCATCAGCGGCCACAAGTTCACGCTCAGAAGCATACTGACATTCCTTCTCGTAGACTTCCTTCTTAGCGCTTTCAGCGCCATCAAGATACAATGCCAGAAGTCTGTGAACCATCAAGTCAGGATATCGCCTAATAGGAGAAGTGAAATGAGTATAGAACTTAAAGGCAAGTCCGTAATGTCCGATATTGTCTGTACTGTAGCAAGCTTTCGCCATAGCGCGCAGAGCAAGATTCTCTAGAGCCTCATACTCAGGCTTTCCTTTCGCCGAATCAAGTAGAGCACTTAAAGACTTGGCGGCTGCACGACCGGCAAGAGGTTCGTTGTCGGAGAACTTGTACCCAAATCCCTTGGCAAATGTCCTCAGACCCTCAAGTTTAATCTCATTAGGCTCACCGTGAATACGATACACAAACGTCTTCGCATTCTTCTGCGGCACCCCATTCATCTTACCTCCTGTAGCCACAAACTCCGCTACCGTCTTGTTGGCAAGGAGCATAAAATCCTCAATGAGCCAGTTGGCCTCTTTCGAAATCTTTTCATACACGCGGATAGGCTTGCCTTCTGCATCCACCTCTACCTTCATTTCGGGACGGTCAAAGTCTATGGCCCCAGCCTTGCGCCTCGCAGCCCTCATAATGGCCGAAAGGCTATTGAGCTGCAGGATGGCCTGTCCAAGTTCATCATTCTCCGGCACCGAATCAGCCTCGATATATGCCTGGGCCTGCTCATAACTGAGCCTATGGTTGGACCTAATGGCAGCACGACCTATCCACCTGGACTTGATTTCAGCTTTTGGAGTCATCTCAAACACTGTAGAGAACACCAATTTATCTTCATCAGGACGCAAAGAGCAGAGCTTATTACAGAGTTTTTCCGGAAGCATAGGAACAGTCCTGTCCACAAGATAAACGGAAGTTCCGCGTTCTCTTGCCTCCTTGTCCACAATAGAGCCTGGAGTCACATAATATGAGACATCGGCTATATGTACGCCAACCTCAAAATTTCCATTCGGCAACGCCTTTATAGAAAGTGCATCGTCAAAATCCTTGGCATCAGCCGGGTCAATAGTAAAAGTAAAGGTGTTCCTAAAATCCTTGCGCCCCTTCATCTCCTTCTCTCCGATGACATCAGAAATCATGTCTGCAGCATCCTCAACCTCTTTTTCAAACTTGTATGGAAGATTGAACTCTGCCAGAATAGCATGCATCTCCGTATCATTTTTCCCCGGCTCTCCAAGAACAGCAGTCAGATGTCCTTTGGGAGTAAGGTCTTTGCGCTCCCAGCTGTCCACTACCGCAGCGACCTTCATTCCAGGCTGGGCACCGAGGCCAGCAGCCTCTTCCGGCTTCACCTCAATATCATAAGGCATCACCTTACTCTGCATCAGCACCCAAGCCTGAGCGCCAACACTATGATAAATACCGGCAAAAGGCTTCTGCGAACGGCTCAATATCTCCACCACCTCACCTTCACGGCGCTTGTCCCTTTCTTTGCTGCCTTCACGAGTAACAGCCACCCGCACATGGTCTCCATTCAACGCATGCCTCGTTCTGGAAGCCTTGACGAATATATCATCCTGTCCCTCTTCCCCATCGGGAATTACAAAAATAAAACCTTCGCGAGTCATCTGCACCCGACCCGTGACCTGCTGGAAGACCTTCTTTCCGCGGGATTTCTCGCTTTTATTACCTCTTTTCATACAAGGAACAAAGTTACGGAATTATTGGATATTTATTGTTATCTTTGAGGGTTAGTTATCTTAATTTAAGGCAGATAAATGAAAAAAATTCTCAAATGTGGCGTCATCGGTATAGCAATGGCGCTCACTGTCAGCGCAAAAGCGCAGACAAATCTCCAGATCCAGTATGATTTCGGCTCAGACCGCAAACATGTCACAACGACATTCGAGGGATTCTACAATGATCCATGGGGAAACACATTCTTCTTCATTGACCATGATTTCAACTCACGCGATGACAAAGGCACAGTCAAGGCCCCAAGCGGAACATATATGGAGGTCGCCAGATGCCTCAACTTCTGGCAGAACACCGTCATGTCCCCCCTCAGCCTTCATGTAGAGTATAACGGAGGTGTCTACAACGGCTACACCATCAACAATGCTTTCCTAACTGGAGTAGACTATTTCCTGCATAGTGCTGATTTCAGATACACTCTGAACCTCAAGGCACTCTACAAATACATCAGTTATTCTGATCCGAACGCAAAGAGCAAACTTCCTATGCAGTTCACGGCTGTATGGGGAATGAAAGACCTGTTCGGAGTAAAAGGTTTGAGTTTTTCCGGCTTTGCCGACTTCTGGTGGGAAGAGCATACCTTGTTCTCTGACAAGGACGGAGCCATCCTCCCTGAGAAATCAAACTTTGTATTTATCTCAGAGCCGCAGCTATGGTACAACGTCGGAGACCTTTTCGGATGCGCCAACCTCAACGTCGGCGGGGAAGTAGAACTTTCCTATGACTTTGGAACGTGTAAAGGATTCCGCGCAAGACCTTGTCTGGGCATGAAATGGGTATTCTAGAAACACAACACAAAAAAAAGACAGAGGGTGACTGACAAGCTATTAGGCTTTACAGTCACCCTCTATTCTGCCACACAGTTAGCAGCAGATCTTTCGGGAATTAGAACAGATATGCAACACCGACAGTGAACTGGTTGCGATGACGAGTAATGTCACCATCTCCAGTATAGCGGTTAAGCATACCGAAGTCATAGCCAACATTCACGCGAACGCAGTTAAGAACATCCACGCCAGCACCAACTCCAAGGAGCACGTCGAAGCGACCATACTTGTAATCCTCATCGTAGTTATCAATAGTCTTGTCAGCACTTACACCGAGAGCGGATCCAGTAATCTTGGTTTTAGAAGCAAGACCTACTGAGAGAGTTGGACCAGCGTAGGCAAATACCTTGAAATCTGGGGTAAGCTCATAACCATAGCTGAATGATACAGGTACGTTAAGGTAATGCTCCTGAAGATTTCCAGTAACGCTGGCGAGCGAGCCTGCAGAAGCAACATCCTCCTTGGTGAGGAAGTTGTAGTAAACACCAGGAGTAACCTTAAGACCTGCAACAATAGGAATTGAATATCCACCTCCTACATAGAAACCATTGACAGCAGTAGTAGTTGTCTCACCACTAACCTTTGTCTTGTCAGCTGAATTAACGTAACCTGCACCAAAATTAACCTGTGCGAAAGCTGTTCCGGCAGAAAGCATCATAGCAGCTGCCGCAATAATTGTAATAATTTTTTTCATAAAAAATAATAAATAAAAATGTCAATATTTTCTGCAGACACCCTCCTACAGCCTCTTCTCATGAATGTGTCACCGTTCGATTAGATGCACTGAGAGGTGTCTGCGCTGCAAATTTAATCCAATTCCGGCTTTTTTCTTTCAGAGGCCACGCGCTTGCTCTCCATCAGAGCAGCAAGGGAGGCCAGCACAAAGTACACAACCGTCTGAATGGTAATAATACGCAATTCTGGCGCAATGGCATCCAACGTACCGGAATTGCACAAGTTCATATACCCACGGCATCCGAAAGTGGACGGGAATATGTATGAAAGCGCATTCCATATAGGAGGGAAGTTAGACACTGGCCACGTAAACCCTGTAAGGAACACGGCTATCGGAGTCACGAAAAGCAACATCACCAGCACAGTCTCCCTCTTGGCTATGAACGTAGACCATGTGAAAGAGAAGAATATAATGTCTGCCACATAGAAGAGCAAGAATACTAGCATTTCCCACCACCTACAGTGCATAGGAAGATGAAATAGATTCGGCACAAGCAAGGCACCATATACGCCCAGCAGTATGAATATCAAGTAATAGGCAAAGCCTCTTCCCAGAACCACACGTCCCATTCCATGACCGCTGAGGTTATCCGTCAAGGTCACAAAACTGCGGCCTTCCTCCCTCAATGTACCGGCAAGTGTAGAACTTCCATAGAACATTACCTGCTGAAGTATCATCATAAGCGCCATATATACGAAGAACATGGTGAATGATATTGCCGGATTATATTTTAGGAACGCATCATACTGCACTGGTTCTATGAGCTGGGTAGCATCCTGCCCTACATATCCCGCTGCCGCATAACGCTCTGTCTGTATCTGATGCACCTCATCCAGCATTACCTGATTGGTCGCAAGCGTCATGTTCTTATAATAAAGGAAGGTGGACATATCAGCATAAGTCGAGATCACACCCTGGCGCATCTGAACAAGATTGTCATCGAACTCCGCTGGAATATACACGATTCCATGTACCTTCTGCTCCTCCATAAGCCGCTGCGCCTCCTGCATGGAGACACAGTCGTAAGCAACGGCACACTCACGAGTAGCATCAAGTTCACGAACATACCGGCGGCTATAACTTCCACCAGAAAGGTCCACTACCGCCACTGGCATCTCATTGACGACACCATCCTCATATATCCAGTTATATAGTATAGGATAGACAAGACCCGCGAAGCAGAAAATCAGCATTACGCCACTATCCTTGGATATCATCCTCAGTTCATTAACGAATATGCCCCATGTATCCCGGAGCCATCGTCCAATATATGTAATTTTCTCTTCCATATCTAGTTACGAGGATAAAGTTGATATTTATAGGCCTTATACAGACGAGTTCTTCCTACAAATGGAACAAACAGGAATACGAGCAAGCTCACACAGCAATTCCACCATCCGGCAAACCCAGTTCCAAATATCGCCTCTTGGACATAAAACCTATAATAGAAGCGTAGCGGATAGAGCCATGACACTCCTTGAAGAGCTACCGGCAAAGACTCTATTGGCAAGGTGAACCCAGCAAAAGAAAATCCGAGTACGCTATACAAGGCACTAATGCACACGGCCAAACGCAACGTCGGTACCATTGAAACCACAAACACGGCTATCGCCTCGTAAGCCATCACAAGCAAGAGAGTTGAAAGTATGACAGCCCAGATAGAACCCTTAAGCGGGAAGTGCAGAGGGCCGAACAGAGTCAACTGAATGACCACGCCGAGTGAAGTAAACAGCAAGGTGTACGGAATCAGTTTACCTGTGATAGTAATGTCAATGGAATCCCCAGATAGGGCAAGCAAATCCTTGGACGTGCCGTACTTAAGTTCGGAAGCGAGCGAATAAGACACCACGAGAAGAATACTCATACCGAGAATACCTATAAGTATCATATTTCCAAGATAGTAAGCATAACTCGTAGGAGCATTGCCGATATTGTGAGCATCGAGAGTCACAGGCTGAATACGAGCCATAATCTCGTCTTCGTTCACACCCTTTGCTCGGAGGACTTGCCGCTGTACAGCTCCATTGGTCAGATTGACCATGAAGAGTATGTCCTTATATGAAAGTGCTCCACCTATGACAGGATTCATGGTATTTACGTAAACTCCCATCTTAGGGCAGTGGAAAGCCTGAACCTCTTCATCGAAATGCTCAGGAATGACCACATAGGCGCATATCCGCCCGGTCTCCATCTTCCTTCTGGCTTCCGGAACACTTTCGAACCCCTCCACTTGCCCAAGTTGGGTCGCATCAAGCTGCTCAATGAAATTCCTGGAAGTAGAAGAGTTATCCAGATCTACCACCCCAATAGGAAGTTTCTGTGGCAGCCCCTCTCCCAGAAAAGTCAGGAAGAAAACTGCGGATGCCAACATCACTCCTATGGAACCCAGCAAATAGATCGGCCTCTTGGACCAGAGATGGAGTTCGCGAAGTATTATTTTATAAATACGTTTCATTATTATTTCTCTTTCCTCTCAAGGATAACGCTCATGCCCGGACGAAGACCTTCAACCTTTGTATCAGGGCGTGCACGCACCTCAAATGTCTTGGTGTCAAATTCTCCGATTTCCTTGGTTGCCCTCCAGGTAGCATAAGACTCACGCACAGCCATATAGTAGACAGTAGAAGTAATCTGCTTATTTCCTAGAGCAGGAATGGTCAGAGTCAGCTTGTCTCCTGTCTTCATACCATTGAGCCTATCCTCACGAACATTGAAAGTAAACCATACATCATCAAGATCCTGGATGGTCATGATTGGAGAACCCTGTCCGACGAGTTCACCCACCTTAGGATATCTGGCAGCGATAATTCCGTCAGCAGGAGCCGTCAGCACGATCTCATCCATATAGGAATTAACAAGTTCCACAGCGGCATTGGCACGCTCAACAAGAGCCACGGCAGCATCCTTATCTTCCTGACGAGCACCCTTGACAGCCATATCATACTGGCTCTTGGCGGCACGAGCGGTAGCTGAAGCGGCATCATACTGGGCCTTTACCTCATCATATTTCTGATCAGATACAACCTTCTCCTCATGGAGTTCGCTAATACGCTCGAATGACTTACGCATCACCTCCTCACCTACGAGAGCCTTCTGCCACATCTCATAGACACCTGCAATCTGTTCTTGCTGAGCACCGTTATATGCCTTGTTCTTCTGTGCTACAGCAGCAGCCTTGGCAGCATTTGCCTCCGCAATCTTAGATCTAATCTCAGGTGAATCAATAAAGACAAGAGTATCACCCTTGCGCACTGACTGTCCCTCATCAGCACGGAACTCTTCAATACGTCCCGGAATCTTGCCGGAAACTCTATACTCGGTAGCTTCGGCCTCACCCTGAATCACCACAGCCTTAGGCCTTGACACTATGAATCCTACTATTGATACAATCAGCACCACAGCAACTAGTGCTATCACTCCAGTAAGGAGGTTGTAATTTTTCTTTGCCATAATATTGTAAATACTTTTATTCGTTCTATTTATAGTTTCCCTCTGCCTTACAAAGTGATGCTGCGGCCATCTGAAGTTCAATGCCTGCATCAATATATTCACTGTGTGCGCTCAGCCAGGCAGTATGGGCTGCTAGCACCGTATTGGTCTCAAGGATTCCGGCCTGAAAACTTACAGTAGCCTTACGAAGATTCTCCTCGGCACTGGCGAGATTGGACTCTGCCATCATGAGTTTCTGAGCAGTTTCATCGAAAATCTTACGCTGCTGGGTAACCTGAAGGTTGATAAGGTCGCGTGCATCATTGTACTGATCAGTGTACAAGCGAGCTTCAGCCTGGGCCTTACGATACTTGCTCATGCTTTCTCCCCCGTGGAAGATCGGAATATTGACCATAACTCCAGCGCTCAACATACCTCCCTGCCAGGTCTTCTGGAATCCGTTGAACAAGTTCGGATTAGTGAGCGTATAACTTCCTGTCAAAGCCACTTTTGGCATCAGATCCGCACGTGCCACAAGGGCTTTCTTGTCATAAATCTGACTTGCCAGGGACAGACTCCGCGTCTCCGGACGGTCAGCATATATATCTTCCATAGACTTCTCTTCAGCGAGATCTGGCACAGGAATTATCTCGAGGTTCTCATCTGCAAGAGTAATCTCTGTATCCAAAGGAAGACCTATTCTCTTGCAAAGCAACATCTTGGCAAGTACAAGCCCATTGGTAGACTTGGTCAGAAGCATATCAGCCTCATTAGCCTTGACCTTTATCTGCAGAGCGTCAGACTCAGTAGCGACGCCGGCACGGATGGAAGCATTGACATCCTCTTCCATCTGATGAAGTAGCTGAGAGTAAGACTCGGCAAGTTTTTTCTTATTGGCTATAGAAACTATCTGCCAATAAGCCTGATCCACATCCACAATAATGTCGGCATATTTCATATCATACTTTGCCTCAGCGAGTTGCTCGGCCAGTGATGCGATCTGATTAGAGTAGACAATCTTTCCACCCACGAAAATAGGCTGTTCTACAGTCACGGCACCAACCCAGAGGTTGTGAAGGTCTGGATGAAGCGCATTGTCAATATCTTGTCCGATAGCATTGATCGGATCAGCGATATTTGGCGCCATTCCAGCCACAGCCGAACCAATATCGGTGGATTTGAGCATATTCAGAACAGCCTGCCACATCGGACTATTCATATAATCAGCGGCAAGCGCAGGGTTGGTCTGGATAGCCTGCATCAATTGGCTCATCTTGTCAGTCATCGCCGCATTGATCTGCTGCCCGGCACCGGTGAACGCATTATTGAGCTGTCCCTGAACAAGAGTACCGGCATTACGAAGCACTTCTGACTGACTATCGCTGATAAGCGAGATGTCGCGACTATTATACATATATGCTCCCGTCACACTGATGTTCGGGAAATAATTGGCGAAAGCAGTCTTCTTGTCATAGCCTGCCATCTCCACGGCAATCCTTGCCTGATCCAACTCGTTTGAGGAGCGGACAGCCATGGCACGGCAGTCCTCTATGCCAAGAGGTTCGCCCGTGTACTCCGGAGCATTGTCCTGTGCTGCGGAAGCAAACTGCATTGCGGCCGATATCAAGACGGCCATACATACATACTTTTTCATCATATATACCTTTTTATGATTATTCTACTTTTTTCACGGTGCAAAAGTATACACAAAAATACACCTCATAAAGACCAAATCAGCCACTATTATTGTATTTTGGTCGAATTTTAAGTCCAAATTACAATTTTTTACATTTTTTTAGTAGATTTGCATCATAAAAATAATTCATCCAAAATGCAACAATCGCTACAAGCCATAAATATCCAGCAGATTCTTCAGCTATCATACATAGTGGACGAATATTCGCTCGGAGGAGACTTCATCATGGGAGAAGCAAGCGGAGAAAGCGCACTTAGGGACACCAAGATACTCACCGCTCTTCAGTCCCCAATCCGCTTCGACGGATATATTATATTCTTTTTACAGAAAGGTCATTTCCAGGTAGACCTTAATCTTAAGACGTACGATGTCAAGGAGCATTCGCTTATGATGACGGTTCCCGGCAATATCATACGCATACCATACCTCGACGAAAATCGGCTCAAAAGCACCGAAATGGTGTTTATTATGCTCTCCAAGGAGTTCATCTCCGGACTTCACCTGGACTTCAACAGGAATTTCCAGGACAGCATACACATGCTGAACAACCCTTGCATTTCTCTTAGCGATGAGCAATATTCCCTAGCAGAGTCATATTACCTGCTCGCAAAAAAAATTCTACAGTCTTCCCAGCACAATAAAAAAGACATTATCCGCAGTCTGCTATCATCATTAAGCTACTTCACTGATGATGTTTGGACAAAACAGATTTCGGAAGCCAAGACGCACAAGGAAGAGAACACCGTCCGCAAGAACCAGACCTTAGACAGGTTCATAGCCCTAGTCACAGAATACCATAGCACGCAGCGAGGCATGCAGTTCTACGCCGACAAACTATGTTTGACGCCGAAATATCTTTCCAAGATTATAAAGGAGACATCCGGGCGCACAGGTCCGGAGTGGATAGACTCGTTCGTAATACTTGAGTCAAAAAATCTTCTACGATACTCAGAACTGTCTATCAAGGAAATAGCCTACAAGCTCGAATTCCCAAGTTCAAGTGTTTTTCACAAGTTCTTCAAATCACACACCGGCATTACCCCGTCAGACTACCGCAAGGGAGACTCTCCGGACAGCACTATACAAGCATCTCAACAATAGAGTCCGAAACAAAGAACGCCCGCTCCGGAATACGCACATTCCTCGAATGTGGGATTAGTTCTAGTAGACCCTGGCCAAGCAGCCGTTCTACAGCCGTATGCTCGCACAAACTGGGGTCAACTCCCTCGGAGGTGCGAAGAGCAAGCATCACGATTTCTTCACGAGCTTGCTCTGACGTAAGAGTTTCGCTTTCCGGGGACCATCCTGAACGCATCGAGGTATTCCAACTCCTGTGTTCACCGTCAAAAGAATGCGCTCCGGGGCCAAAGCCCACGTAAGGTACTCTTTTCCAATAAGCCGAATTATGTTTTGCCCGAAATCCAGGCTTACACCAGTTTGAAATCTCATAGTGTATATAGCCGGCATCAGCAAGCCTTCGGCATATCAGGCCATATTGATGCCGACACTCTTCATCCGGCAGTTCATGATAATCCCCTCTTAAGACCATCTCAGCAAGAACACTTCCCTCCTCCACACTCAACTGATATGCAGAAATATGCTCTGGAGCCATATCCAGGAAGTCATCAAGGGTATGTTCAAGGTTGGATTCATCCACCCCCAATCCTCCAAAGATAAGATCAAGGCTTATATTGTCCAGACCGGCACGCCTAAGTACAGACACAGCAGTCCATACTGACTGCGCATCATGTCGCCTATTCATCCTACGGAGCACTGCATCATCCATCGACTGAACACCCATACTCACGCGAGTGACACCAAGACGGGCCAATCCTTCCGCATAGTGCACACCACCAGAGACAATATCCTCAGGATTTACCTCCACCGTAAGCTCCTCGTACGGGCCGCAATCTATGCGTCTAACAATCCTCTCCAATACACAAAGAGGCAGCACCGATGGGGTGCCACCTCCTATGTAAAGGGTATTAATGCCCAATGTCTTCTCTATCTCTTCTCTTCTGGAGTCAATTTCCGCACATATATCGTCACTGTACTTCCCAATAGCCTCAGCATCCCTGCCTCGGCATGCTATCTCGGAATAGAAGTCACAATACGTACAGAAACTCCTGCAGAAAGGGACGTGGACGTATATCATCTCCGAATCCTACCTCAGCAAGAGTTCGGCAGTACCGAGTTTTGACTGAGCCGTATACGCCTCTATAGTATACACGCCTTTGGAGAATGACGGAATATTGTTGACATATATGCCAAGTTCAATCTCCTCTCCTTGATAATCCACCTCACGGGAAGCAGTAGCAGTGAGCAGTTCTCCGTTAAACTCAAAGGTTGTTCCTTTTCCATCGAAGATCTGATTACCATCAGGATCAAACACTCTCACAAACACTTCCACTGGACCACGAGTAGCAAGCTCGTTCTCCACAAGCGTAAGATTGACAAGCAGTCTAGCCACTTTACCGCTCCTATCAGTCTTTTTATCAGAGCTATTATGCGCTTCCGCATAAAGCCCACGCGCTTTCAACACAGAGCCGACATTAACTCGATCGGTAAGGGTCTCCACCTGCTGTGAAAGTTCTTCGTTCTTACGTTTGCTTTCAGCTGCTTCCTGTCTTGCAGAGGCCGCCTCCCTAGTAAGCCTGTGGTTAAGGGTATTAAGCGAATCTATCTGACTGATATACCCTCTCATGATAGAACGGAGCGTTCCAAGTTCCTTCTCGTACTGACGTATCTTAGTACGGTTAGTCGCCTCTGTCTTCTTAACTCTCTCCACCAACTGAGCAATCTCTTCCCTTGAAGAATCAAGCTGAGCGTTAATACTATCATATTCAGATGAAAGCCCCTCGTAATCATTCTGAAGGGCAAGTATCTGCTCTGTCAAATCCTGCTTCTCACCGTTGAGGTCCTCCACGAGGGCATTCTTCGATGTCCAGACATACACAAGCACCGCAGCAAGCGCTACAGCCACCACGGTCATCACAATCATGATGGTCTTAAGACCACCATTTGACTTCTTCTCAAGCTCTTTTCTTTCGAGCTTCTCTAGTGGATCTTCTCTTTCCATAACAATACAATTTAATATACTTAATATATAGATGCAAAAATAGCAATAATTGTACTAACTTTGTAAGCATCCCAAAAAAACAATTTAGATGAGATATTTTGTAAGAGCCGTAAAGTACTTTTTGTACCTTCTTGTCATTTTGGCACTAGTTATAGCCGTGTTGGTAATTTCCGGGATGGTGGACGGAGATTTGTCTACCATGTTCGTAAATGGGTATGATTCGTACTGGCAGATTGCTCTAATAGCTGCTGCTCTCGCAGCCCTTTACCCAAGAATGGGATACTGCACGCGGACTGCTCACGTATTTGGAGAGCCGTCAGAAGCCAAATCGAGACTAGACAAAGTAATGGGCCTGCACGGCTACAAGCTCGAAAAAAGTTCTGACCAGACTTTCTGCTATATCAAGCGTTCCCCTTTCACTCGAGCCTTGAAGATGTGGGAAGACAAGCTCACGTGCACGGTCACGGCAGCAGGCGTAGAAATAGAAGGGTCCACCAAGGACGTTGTCCGCATCATCTCTGGGCTTGAAGCCGGAAACGACCCAGCATAAACAAGACAGCCTCATTAGATTCATACCCACCTTCACCAGGTGGCAATTCTGCATTATAACGGGCTCCATTTCCACAGTACAGCAGCTTTTACCGGAGTATTTTGATAAAAACAAATAAAAAACGCTATATTTGCGCCCGGTTAGTTAGTATTTTTTGTAGCAACAAATGGTTTTTAGCCCAAAGTTCTTTCACCTCTTCAAGAAGGGGAGGTATAGTCGTGAGCGTTTCGTCTCAGATCTCATCGCTGGTATTGTAGTAGGTATTATCGCACTTCCTCTCGCCATCGCTTTCGGTATTGCAAGCGGAGTGTCACCTCAGCAGGGTCTCATAACCGCTATAGTGGCCGGATTTCTAATCTCCGTATTCGGAGGATCGCGATTTCTAATCGGTGGGCCGACTGGTGCATTCATAGTTATCGTATCCGGAATTGTCGCCCAATATGGAGTTCAGGGCCTCACTCTTGCCACCATCATGGCCGGAGTCATACTTGTCATCATGGGATTGTGCAAGATGGGCGCAGTATTCAAATTCATCCCTTATCCTATAGTAGTAGGTTTTACGAGCGGCATTGCACTCACTATTTTCTCCACGCAGATGAAAGACTTCTTCGGCATGAGTGATGTTGCTGTACCATCCGGATTTATTCCAGAATGGATCTGTTATTTCCAGAATATTAGTCATATATCGCTCACGGAGACAAGCTTGAGCATCGGTTGTCTCTTGGTAATTATCCTTTGGAACAAGTGGGGCTTCAGAAAAATTCCAGGTTCACTGATTGCTCTAATTGCAGGCACGGCGGCATCTGTTCTTTTGAGCAATTTCGCCGGCATTGAATTCGCCACCATCGGCTCCAAATTTCCAGAACTTGCACAGGGGCTGCCACTCCCGAAACCAGTGGCACCAGCAATGGACTTTGAGACCATAAAGGGACTTGTATCTCCAGCATTCACCATCGCTATATTGTGTGCCATCGAGTCCCTCCTTGCAGCCATGGTAGCCGACGGTGTGACAGGAAAGCAGCATGACTCCAACACCGAGTTGATAGGCCAGGGCATCGCCAACATCATCACACCGCTCTTCGGCGGCATCCCGGCCACAGGAGCCCTTGCAAGGACCATGGCAAGCATCAACAACGGCGCTAGAACATCTGTCGCAGGAATAATACATGCTATAGTACTCCTACTCATCTATTTGTTCCTGATGCCTTATGCCGTATATATACCACTTTCTTGTCTTGCTGCCATTCTTGTGGTAGTGGCATTCAACATGAGCGAATGGAGAAGTTTCAAATACCTTCTTAAAGGTGATGCTGCAGATGTGGCAGTGCTGCTGATAACATTCTTCCTGACAGTAATCATAGACCTAACAGTGGGAATCGAAGTCGGAGTAGTACTTGCTATCGCGCTGTTCGTAAGACGTATGATGCAGACGTCCAACATAACGGTATTGGAGCAGAACAGGCTTGCAGCCACTGAGGATGATGACATTGCAGCCAAGGATGACGTAGAGATGCTAGACATCCATAAGGGAGTAGAAGTGTATGAAATCAACGGGCCGTATTTCTTCGGGCTTGCAAGTCGTTCCGAAGAGTTTGAGAGACGCAACAGGAATACATGCGTGCGAATAATTCGTATGCGCAAGGTGCCGTTCATAGACTCCACCGGTGTCAAAAATCTCAAGAACATCATCGATATGGCACACAAACGCGGTGTAGAAGTCATCCTTTCAGGAGTAAATGACAACGTTCTCAGCACCCTGCACAAGTTCGGAGTGGACGAAATCATCGGAGCAGGAAACATTTACCCGAATATCTTCCCTGCGCTTGAACACGCCAACCAGATAGCAGATTCCTGCGTGGCGGACGCGTAACTTAATAAGTCTCTATCTAAAAAAGCCTTTAATCTACTTCCCCATCACAAGATCCGCCAAAGACGAGGCATCGGTACCAGGAAAGTAATCTGACACATCCACACCGGAAAGAGCATCCTGCACGGAACGAATGTCGTATTTGGTATCTTTAAGAAGAGAGGAGATGCGCTCCACACTACGGTCTCCGATGAAATCCCCTGTAAATGTCACTTCGCGCAGCACTCCACCGTCAAGGCAGAGATGCACCTCCACGGTACCACATTGCATTTTGGCGCTATGCGTCACCTGCGCTTCCCTGGAGTGACCGAATATCCACTCCCAAGTGGAAAATTTTTCGGCAGCCATACGCTTGACTTCGTCTATCCTGTCACGGCCAAACTCCATACAAGAATTTCCATCAGCCATGACACATTGGATCGCAACCTGCACATCATCAAGGGAAGAGAACTGCGGAAGATAGTCTTTGAGATTGGCGACCCTGCTTCGCACAGATGCAACCCCTTTCGATGAGAGTTTTGACCCAGGCACATCGAGGGCTTTTGTCAGCGTGTCAATATCCACATCGTACATCATGGTACCATGCACAATCTCCCTATTATTGGACAGCCTTCTGGCATAGCCGGACACCTTTCGCCCGTCCACGATTATGTCATTGCGGCCAGAGAGTTCAGCAGGCACGCCAAGACTTCGGAGCGCATCCACGAAAGGTGCCGGAGTAACGTTTCTTCCGATGATGGTGTAGTTCATATTCTGAAGATCGTGATACACGGCACCACCACCCGTAACCCTACGCGCCAGTTTGATGTCACGGCTTTCAAGATAGGAAAGGTTAACCTCCGCGCAAGCGTTCTGATTTAGTCCTATGATAACAGACGGAGCATTACGCCACAAATAGAAAAAAGGGGCATCCGACGAATAATGCTCAAGGCAGTACTCATCGAATGCCATATTAAAATAAGGGTCTGTCGAAGGATTGAGAAGAAACCTCATGCAACTACATTTCGTTACCGACCTTGCGGGCACGCTTAGGGTTATCAAGGTCTATCCCGTCGCTTATCGCCACTTCCACAAGCACATTCCAGCCCGCACATAGATAGACAAAGCTTTGGAGCGGAGATGCAGGCACACGGATGGTCTTCTCGAAAGGAGTGTCCTTATGGCTTATGGCTACAGCATGCACTCCAGCGCCACCAAGCACTGATAAGAACTTATCATACTCACTCTCAATAGGATCAACGATGAATACTATGTCTCCCTCTTGCATCACTTCCTCAATACCATGGACAGCGTATGTTCCCTCAAGGAAATCGCTCTTCCTACGGGTTATCTCATTGGTCTTAAGCGTAAGTTCCTCGGCCACTCCATCATTAAGGCCACTGAAATAGATGGTATGAGCACCTTTTACCCACTCCACTATCTGTGGATCTATAGGCGTATTTAGAGCCGTAAGGACGTCATCTCTGAAGCCGTAGAGCGCGGACGAGAACTTCTCTCCTGCAAGATCCCAAATGATGGACTCACAGAAAAGTCCTTGTTCCACCACACTCTTGGTAGCAGCCACAGCTTTCTCCCATCCACACTTTAGCACATGGCCATGAGCGCACTCATGCTCGAGCGGAGTATCAGGATTAGCGCTGAGCGAGAATACCTCCTTGTGTCCTTCAGCCTTGAGTTTCTTCGCAAGAGCAAGAGCCTCTTTGGTGCGGCCAGAATTGGAGTTGATCAGCACGGTATATCCGCTCAAGTCATATTCCATAGCCTGACGAGCTCCATCACACTGCACATTCAGTGCAAGTCCAAGACTCATAGCACGACGACGCGCATTCTTGGCAGGCATAATTCGAGACGAGCCCTCTCCCGAAATAAAGAGTCTACCTGTCCGGCGGACAGATTCGGTTACATCCGCAGCACACTTGGGGTCAAAGTCAAGAACCATCAATACTGTATCCATCATCTCTTTCACGAGACTGTAACGCGAATACTTTTCTTCTGTAAGTGTCATAGTTATTTGATTTGAGATAAAACATTATCAAGTTGCACAAGCTCCCTCTCCGTATCATCGGCCACTTGCCTAACAAAGCCGTTGTCCTCAATCGGGCCGATAGCGGCTACCATCTCCTCCTCGCACCGATAGGTAGCACGCCTGAACGGATTCTGATAGTCTTTTAGCCTCGTCTGGTACACCTGGTCACAGATAAGGCGGCATATACGTTTCTCGTCTTCCACTGCACGCTTCCAGCCATCAGATGAGAGCCGCTCCACGCAGTAAAATTCTGCCAGACATTGGATAGAGTGCGCCAATTTCTCTTCAGGATATGACTTCCAGATACGATCATACCTTGAATGTATAGCATCCCAATCCGCAAGCGCACCGGAAGCTATATCAGAGCGAAGCTTGTCCACGTCCCCTACTTTCATCAACTGTCCACCCATATTCACCCACACTTTCTCCCTAGCAGAATCAGAAAGTCCCGAAAGATATTCTAAAGACGGGCGGGCAGATGTCTCCATATATTTAAGAACATTGCTCATGGCGTAGTGGACAATCATCTCCCCATATGCCTTATACGCCTGCTGAGGCTTACGAATGAGGATTTTGCGTTTCGACTTCTCGACGCCTTCCCCAAGCACCTCGAGTCCACTCACATGCTCCGACGGCCCCTCCAAAAGGTCCCGGCCTTTCCTCACCAGTTCCGCATAATCCACGGACTGAATATCCTCTCCACGAGAACGGAACCACGCCTTGGCAGTCCAGAGGGCAAGTAGTTCCCGACCCTCAAGCACCTCCTCCATACTATCTGGGGCGTAGGTATCAAATTCTATGTTCTGGACCTTTGTAACACGCTTGTCCCGTGTCTGGAACTTCCAGTTATTACGAGCAAGCGCATACATATTGTGCAGCCACCAGAATGCCGGCATTATCTCCAGACAACCTTCAGACTCATTATTGCTTACCATGCTAAATGGAAGGCGCACATGCAACTCTGCCGGATACGCACCCTTTGCAAGAAGTGTAAATGACGCAAACACAGAAGAATGCTTTATAGAAGAGCAGAGCCCCGGCCAGAAACCTCGCCCTGCTACGACCTCATTGTCATTGGACCGAGAGTTGTGGTTAGACCCTATGGTAGCACCGGCTGCAAGATTGCTCTGACCTTGAAGACATGATGCTATAAGGAAAGAGTTGTTGTGATGCTGCTCATGTGCCGGGAATATAAGATTATTGAGTACTTCACAGCAGGAGATTGTGCTGTTGTCTCCAAGTATGGAGTCAATAACACGCGCCCCATATTTAAGATTGCAATTAGTACCAACAATAAACTTGACGGCAGTGCAGCCATAGAAGATGCGGCAGCCGTACCCGACAATACCATTAACAAGAATTACATTCTCACCAATCTGGGTAGGCTCGCTATCCGAGGAATTTATGGTGATGTTCTTAAGTTTGCTGGCACCCTTAATGTAGCAATTAGTACCAATCTTAACATCTTTGATAATCTCTGATGTCTTTATGACACATCCGGAGCCGACAGTCCCATAATACCCACGATGATGATCTTGCACCGCCTGAGTCATCTCTTCAAGCCTCGACTGAAGTGCCTTGTCATCGCGGTATTTCGCCCAGAGATAAGCATCTGCCGCAATCATCCCATCAAAAGGGTAGACACTGCGGCAGCCGGTCTCATTCATCACTTGAAGTTTGACTCGCACACTCTCCGATTCGCCGTCCTTTACTACGCCATTGCCAAATTTAGCATGATCGGTGGTAGACATCTCATGTATGTTAAAAAGCATGCACCTATCACCTATTATATAATGGCTAAGATAATGGACATCATGGATAGCACAGTCATCGCCAATATCGCAAGAATGTATAGACGAGTTAGTAATGCCTATAGGCAGTCGCAGATCATGAAATTGAAGGCCGCTATCGGACACTCTTCCTATACGGACAGTGCCGTAGAAATTGTTATTTTTAAGCATCCTCGGGATAAACTCATCCGTAACCCAGATAGTATCCCAACTTGAGGCTGTATTATCATTCTTAACAAGACGCTCTATCTCATCGCTTGTAAGATGTCTCCATCCACCTACAGGCGTGTGCACCTGCCGGTTTCTAATGTAATATTTGTCTTCCCCCTCCGGAAGGAACGACGAATCTATCCAGCCGTCGACAAGTTTTTCCGAAGGAATCACAGTCACTTTCTCCATAGTCTCATAAATTATATGCGAGTTTACAAATATAGAAAAAACTTGCCACCTGCCAAAAAGGAAATACCAATCAACTCTAAATCAGCGCTTAATAAATTTTCTTAAAAACACAATTCAGCGTTTTATCCCAAGCACGACTTACATTTCATCGCAAAACGCCCGAATAATATTACATTTTTATTTTTTAAATACCCCGAAATCGCAAAATTATCAGTCAACCCGCTACAAATCAGAGCATAAAACATTTGGTTAAGTGAAAAATAATTCTAATTTTGCAATCTGATTCGCTCCATAGGAGTGCTTCAAGCGAAATACAAGATGATTAGTTAGTATAGTTATTAGTTTAATTAAAGAAAATGCTTATGAAAAAAGCAAGACTTTTAATCACAGCCCTGATGCTTTTTGCAGCTGCATTGTATGCAGGTGCACAGAACATCAGCGTGTCGGGTACAGTGATTGACTCCAGCAACGGAGAGCCAGTAATAGGTGCTACCGTCCAGCTAAAAGGAAGTGCTACGAAGTACTCAATCACCAATTTGGACGGCCAATACGCACTTTCAGCTGTTCCTTCAAACGGCACATTGGTCGTGACCCTTATCGGCTACAAGGCCGCAGAATTCCCTATTGAAGGTCGTACCAAGATTGACCTTCCGCTGGCAGTTGACAGTGAAGTTCTTGAAGACGCTATCGTCGTAGGATATGGTTCTGCCAAGAAGATTTCCGCCATCACAGGTTCAGCAGCTACCGTAGGAGCCAAGCTACTCCAGAACGCTCCAGTAGCAAGTGTGGGAGATGCCCTTCAGGGACAGGTCGCCGGTCTTCAGGTATGGTCAAACTCAGGAGAGCCAAGTGCTACGATTTCCATGAGAATCCGTGGTGTCAACTCTATCTCCGCAGATACTGAGCCTCTTTTCATCCTTGACGGAAGCCCAGTACCGGCATCCATATTCACAGCACTTAATGCAAACGACATCGAGAACATTACAGTCATGAAGGATGCTTCTGCTACTTCCATCTATGGTTCTCGTGCAGCAAACGGTGTCGTATTCATCACCACCAAGGCAGGACGTTCATCCGAGAAACCGGTGTTCACAGTACGCGCACAATATGGATTCTCAAATATTGTCAACCACAATATCCAGCTCATGACTTCAGAGCAGTGGTTTGACTTCAATGAAATGATGGACCCTACGTTCCTTGACAAACCAGGCAACGCCGCAAACAAGGACTTCGCCCTTGATCATAACATCAACACCAACTGGGTGGACTACTTCTTCAAGCCTCATGCACCTACATGGCAAGCAGACGCTACATATAGCGGTGGCACGTCCAAGACAGACTACTATGTCTCTCTCGGAGCCCTTTCACAGGAAGGAAACGCACCATACTCTGATATGACCCGTGTGTCATTGATGACAAAGCTCAATACCCAGCTCAACGACTGGCTTAAGACGGGATTCTCCATGAATCTTACGTATCAGGATGTAAACACTACAGGATTCTCCAGCAAAAGAAATAGCTGGTACAACCCTATGTTCGCCGCATCTCAGATGCTCCCATGGATGCTTCCTTATGAGTATACCGTCAATGAAGACGGAAGTCTTACTCTTGGTAAAGAAAGAGACTATTTCGATGAGATGGGTTTTTACAATACTTATTATCTTCAGAAAATACAGCCATCTACTACCAACTATATCCGCTTAAGCGGTAACCTTTACGAACAGTTGACCCCTATCAAAGGTCTTACTCTTCGTGCTGTACAGGCATTGAATGGCAATGATCGTCGAATCAGCCAAAAAGCCAATCCTGTAGGTCCTTTTGAGGGAGCAGGTACTGCAGGCGAAAGTTTCTCAAGATACTATCAGATTACATTCACCAACACTGCCGAATACACATTTGATTTCGCGGAGAAGAACAATATCAACATCCTTCTTGGACAGGAAGCCATCATAAGCGACACAAATGCTTTCGGAACATCAGTGGAAGGAATCACAGATATGCGTCAGGAGCAGATCAGTGATGGTACTACTTACAAAAAGCCGACATGGTCAAAATCTGAAGAGGTATTCAACTCCTACTTCTCACGTGTCGGATTCAATCATGATGACAAATACCTCGTGGATGCATCATTCCGTCGCGATGGTTCTTCTCTCTTCGGCAAGAACAAGAGATATGCCAACTTCTGGTCTCTCGGAGCTCGCTGGAACATCACCAAGGAAGAATGGCTTTCAGATGTGGCATGGCTCAACAACCTTTCACTCAAGGCAAGTTACGGTACCACAGGTAACTCAAGCATCAGCAACTACCTTGCATATGGTGTAGTAGGAGCATACAAAAACCTCTATGCAGGTGGTACAGCATGGGGACTTGGTAACCCTTCAAACGACGACCTCACATGGGAAGTAGTAGAGAATCTTAATGTCGGTGTATCAGCCAAGTTCTTCAATAGCCTTAGCATTGACGTTGACTTCTACAACAAAGTCACAAAAGACATGCTGATGGAGATTCCGTACTCACTTACCACTGGACATTCAGGTGGTTGGGGTAATGTAGCCGATATGCGTAACCGCGGCGTTGACTTCGAGCTTTCATTTGATGTTCCAATGCCACAAGACTTCTATCTCAACTTGTCTGCAAACTTCAACTACAACCAGAACAAAATCCTCAGTTTGTTTGATGGACGCGATAGTTTCGAGATCTCTGGAACAGGTATTAAACTTGAAGCAGGCAAGCCATACGGAGAGTTTTACTACGTTAGAAGTGCTGGCGTTGACCCAAGAGATGGTATGCAGATGTGGTACGATGCAGATGGCAATAAGACCAAGACATACTCCGATGACTACGCTGTATTTACAGGCAAGCAGCAGTATGCACCATGGGCAGGAGGTGCAAACTTCACTTTCGGATGGAAAGGCCTTTCTGTGGGAGCACAGTTCTCATGGGTTGCAGGAAAATACACTATTAACAATGACCGTTACTTCCTCATGAACCCAACATTCGTTACAGACGGTAACGGAGCCGCAGAACTCTTGAACATGTGGACTACCCCTGGACAGGTTACAGATGTCCCATGTCTTGCATCTGAGAGACGGTTTGATGATACTATTCTTGAGAACTCTTCATTCATCCGTCTGAAGAACCTTCAAGTCGCCTACAATCTTCCTCGTAACCTCGTACGCAAACTTGGTATTATCGAAGGAATAAAGGTATTTGCAGTAGGTCGAAACCTACTTACGTTCACCAAGTACACAGGATATGACCCAGAGTCTGACTCAAACCTTCAGCTCGGACGTTATCCTAACTCAAAGCAGTTTACTTTCGGTGCAGAAATCAACTTTTAATTAGATGACCATTATGAAGAATATATTTAAGATTTCTTTTGCATTGGCCGCAGTACTTGGATTAGCAAGTTGTGACATGAACAAGCGTCCATACAGCGTAATCGACCCGGAAAATGCGCTCGAGTCTCCAGCGGACGCAGCCAAGTTGTCAAACGGCCTCCACACTCAGGTTAGAAGCCTTGCGGTTGGTTCAGTCAACTATTATCCGGAAATCCAGGCTGACATTTTCCACGCCACCACCAACTATGGTAACAGAGGTGGTCAGATATATAGATGGGCATTCGATGCCACCGATAGCGACTTTTCATCAATATGGCTGAGTTGCTATTCAAGCATCGCCAATGCAAACTATTTCTTGGAGAAAGCAGCGTCTGTACAGGAAAGAGTATCTACGGATGCTGATTTCGCTGCCAACTGGGCTGACAAGGACCTGAGTTTGCTTAAGGGACAGATTTCAGAAGCATATTTTGTAAGAGCATACGCATACTCTATCTTGCTTGATAGGTTCTGCCCAGCTTATACAGAGGAGAACGAGAATAAAGAAGACCTTGGCCTCGCCATCGTCACTAAATATGAGCCGACATCTGACAAAGGCAAGTACCAAGGACGATCAACCTTGAAAGCATCATACGAATTCATTCTCGAAGATTTGGAGGCAGCAGAAGAGAATATCGAACTTGCACATGCCTCGGCCGCAGGTAGCAAGTACATCACTCTTGATGCCGTAAGAGCATTGAGGGCTCGTGTAGCACTTCTCTGCCAGGACTACGCACAAGCTATTCAAGACGCAACTGGTATCATCAACTCTGGCATATATGCCCTCACTGGTACCGCAGAAGGCCTTTCAGCATTGTGGGTCAATGATAATACCCTCTCTGAATGCATCATGCAGTCTTCAGTAGCACTTACCACCGAGGTTCCGGGCACCAACAACTACGGATATATCGGGTTTAACTATGCCAAGAATATCTACAATCCGGATTTCATCCCAGAGCAGTGGCTTGTAGACCTCTACTCCGATGATGATCTCAGGAAGGCTGTATATTTCAAGAAAACTGAATTGACACAGTCAGCTGGAGTAACAGAACCTCTTTACATTTTTAACAAATTCTGCGGGAACCCTGCAATGCAAACAGCACCGTCTGATGTTAACTACCAGAATGCGCCAAAGCCATTCCGTCTCGCGGAGCTTTACCTCATCGCAGCAGAGGCTTATCTTAAATCAGGCCTTAGCACAGGAGTAAGCGAAGGATCTAAGCTTCTCAACGAGCTCAAGTCAAAGCGAATCACAGGATGGGAGGAGAAATTGTATTCTCAAGCAGAATTGCAGACAGAACTCAAAAACGAACGAGTACGCGAACTTGTAGGAGAGGGATTCCGTCTGAGTGACCTCAAGAGATACGGAAATGGATTCTCAAGGTCAGCATCACAGGACAAGACAGCGATTTCACTTCCAGGCCAGTCATCTACTGAGAATCTCAGTAAGTCAGCTGATGACTACCGCTTCGTATGGCCTATTCCTGTAGCCGAGACAGACGCCAATCCAAATATTAAGCAGAATACTGGTTATACCAACTAATTCGAATGAACATGAAATCAAATAAAGTAATACTTGTTGCTTGCGCTTCACTGCTTCTTGCAGCATCATGTAACAAAGTTGAAGGCCCAACAGGGACTGCAGCAGCTGGATTCAGTTCAGCAGAAATCCAGAAAGGTTTGGGTAGTGAATATATCTATATTCCGATTTCAGTTGCCGGAGACGCTACGGCATATCCATGCACCGTAAAAGTCGAAGTTAAAGACTATACAGGAGAATTTGCAGCTAAGGAGGATGTAGACTACTTTATCACTTCAAAGGAAATAGTAATAGCCTCAGCAGAAAGCAAACCTAATATTGAAATTAGGATCATCAACCCTGAGGATGCTGATGAGCTTCGTTTTGCACTTGACCTTAAGGACGTGCAGACACCAGCAGACATGGTATCAAGCACCATCGTAAAATGCGCCAAGTCTGAACTTGACCGAATCTGCGGAACTTACGTAGTTTCAGGTACCAACGACGGTTCATCTTATCAGGAGAACTGGAAGGTTACTAACGAAAACGGAAAGATTTTGATTTCTGGAATCTTCGGAGAGAGCGGAGCTATTGAAGGAGAATACGAGAATGGACTCGTCACTTTCGAACTTGGAGGTGATAATATGACAGGAGCATATCAGTTCTCTGGAATTGGTAATGCATACGTAGGACCATATTTCGGATACAAGACAGATGACGGCAAGTATAGAGCAGCATCAGGAAGTCTTGTAGGAAAAGTTAGTGCAGACTTTAAGTCCATAGAATGGCAGATTCAAGATCCGTACGGACTTATTGAGGGCGTATTCTCCTATGATGAGACTAGAAGGCTGCTCGGAGTTTACCAGGGTCCGTTCTTCATCAAGAACAACACCATCACTAAGGCTGCGAAGTAATTAACAGATCATTATTGAAAAGAGGGCGGCCCGGAATCAAATTGACTTCCGAAGGTCCCCTCTTTTCCAAATTTTTACAAATGAAGAAAGTTCTTCTCTTTATGCTATTTCTGTCCGGGTCTTCCATTGCGTTTGCACAGGAGAGCGCCGCACAGTTTTTAAACAATACACCCGATGCCAAAACGCTTGCCACAGGTGGCGCGTCCGTCGCTTCGGAAGCAAATGCGTTCTCATTCTGGAATAATGCAGCGGCAGCCGGCCAGTCATCGAAGACAATGTCTGCTGCAGCAGCATTCGGATTATTTCAGCCAAATACGAATAGTTCCCAGATTTATGCACTCTCGGGATTCGGACGCATAGGAAAGAGATGGAGTGTTACGGCTGGAGGAAAAATGCAGAGGTATAGCAGTTATGATATTGCCGACGAAAATGGAATCTTCACGGGAAGTTTCACACCATCAGAAATGAGCATTGGTGCAGGCGTGGGCTTTAATGCCCTCCCTTGTCTGACAGTATCTGCAGCGTTCAACTACATTCGTTCCGATATTGGTGCGCCACAGGTCGCCAATGCCTTTGCTGCAGATTTGGGGGTATTTTTCTCCCATGACGCACTACGGGCAGGATTATCAGCATCCAATCTCGGAACTTCGATTAACTATGGAGGAGCTGATTATAGTCTGCCTATGCATGTTGATCTCGGCGCAGGCTATACCCTTGGCAAAGGGAGTCACAAGCTTGCAGCAGACATACAAGCCGGATACTATATCTCTGACTCGTTCTTGTCAGCAAAAGGAGGACTCAGTTACCTGTTCAAGGATTTGTTAAGACTTTCGGGCGGCTATTGCTGGAATTCAGTGAGCGCGATTCCTTCGTACGCAACCCTTGGTGCCGGATTGTCTATCTTCGGCGTATCGCTTGACATAGCCTATGTTATGGCAGCCAAAGACAACCCTATGGCTAATACATTAATGTTCAACCTTGGTTATTCATTCTGACGATGAAACACAGTTTATTATATTCATTGATTCTTCTTTCTATAGTTGTATTGTCATGCGAAAAGAAAGAAGTCGCTGTGGTTACACCGGAAGAAAAACCAGCCAACTGCTTCGTCTCAAAGGCTACCGGAGAGACTATCTACCCGAGTGTTATGCGCGCGGGAGAGGTGGTCATAAAAGTAAGCGAGAACCTCCGAGGACGTATTGAAGAAGTTAACGAAGATCTGGGGGTCTTATGTCAAGGGACAAAAGCAGAAGACAAAGTATTCAGCAAAGTCCAGCCAGTTGGACTGAGAAGACTTTTCCCTGATGCTGGCGAGTTCGAAGAGCGTACGCATGAAGCCGGACTTGACCGTTGGTTCATAGTAGATCTGCCGGAAAACATATCGCTAAAACAAGCAGAAGAAGCTTTTTATGGCGAATATGGAATAGAGAAAGTGGAGTTTAGACACGAGATTGTAGGAATGTTTGATAATACCGTTATTCCTGCGATAGAGACTCCCGTTTTAAGTTCAGCGGCGACTCAAGTCTTTGACGATCCAAGACTTTCGCAGCAGTGGCACTATTACAACGATGGAAGCCAAAACGGTATGTCTGAAGGATGTGACGTCAATGTGTTACCAGTATGGAAGAACAAGATAGCAGGAAGTGAAGACGTAATAGTAGCAGTCGTGGACGGTGGTATTCAATACGACCACCCTGACCTTGCGGCTAACATGTGGACAGACTCCAAGACAGGAAAGCACGGCTACAATTTTGTCAATAATTCAACGACAATCAAGGCCCATGACCATGGAACACATGTGGCAGGTACAATCGCTGCCGTCAACAACAATGGAATCGGCGTGTGCGGCATTGCAGGTGGAGATGCGAAAAAAGGCGTCCCTGGTGTTAGACTGATGTCATGCCAGATATTCATGACCGTCGGAGGACAGGACCAGGGCGGTGATGGCGCTCAGGCAATCAAATGGGCGGCTGATCATGGTGCTGTAATCTCACAGAACAGTTGGGGATACAATTTCGACTACAACGGGGATGGCGTCCTCTCTGGAAGCGAACTTTCTGCAGCACTCAACGCCAAGATTGATACCTATACCAGGGAGGCAGTAGACTACTTCATTAGATATGCCGGATGCGACAATAACGGAAATCAGCTCGCTAGTTCCCCAATGAAAGGTGGAATAGTCATTTTTGCAGCCGGTAACGACAATATCAAAAATGGAGCGCCAGCCAACTACGCTCCAATTTTTGCTGTCGGGTCTGTTGGCGCAGATTATAAAAGAGCTTACTACTCTAATTATGGTGATTGGGTAGACATCTGCGCACCTGGTGGAGATGCATACAAAGGTTACAATGTTCTCAGCACAATACCTGGAAACGGATATGGATATATGCAAGGTACATCCATGGCATGCCCGCATGTATCAGGAGTAGCTGCTCTTGTCGTCGCTAACCGCGGAGGAGAAGGATTTACTAACACTGAACTTGAAGGTATTCTTCGAGAGTCAGCAAATCAAGATGTGCTCAGTTACAACACAGAAGCTCTTGGCGTAGGTCTTGTAAATGCTGGCGACGCAGTCTCAGGAAACAGAGATACAGAGCATACGATAGAGCCAGAGTTATCAAATTCTCTATCAATGAAGCCGTCTCAGACACGAGAGATTGTATTCCTGGTTAATAATCCAACTGGCCACAAGTTAAACGTAACGTTGTCACCACAGGTCGAAGGAATCACAGTGTCGGCAGATCCGCAAAAGCCTAACAAGCGATTTATCGTTACCGTAGACGGACGCACAGCAGTAGGGTCAAACTGGGACAGAGAGAACGTCTATAATCTTACAATCAGTGTGGCATGCAACCAGGAGGAAGAAGGAGTGCATAGCTGTGAATTCAAAGTTTCGATAGATGCAAACCAGGCACCCATCATTCTGAAGCCTCTGACTGGATTCGTAGCAGACAAGATTGGGGAATCGTCTTCTCTCAATTTGTCCAACTATTTCTTTGATCCAGACGGAGAGGATCTCACATACGATGTAAGCAAAACTTCTATCGGCAAGTTCACGTTCAAAGCAGGGAAACTTATGTTCATACCTTCAGAGTATGGAAGCGACGAGGTAGAAGTAAGTGCTACCGACTCTTTCGGCGCTAAAGTCTCTGGAAAACTTAAAATCCTTGTACGAGACGGTGCAGCCAGAACTGTAGATATGTATCCAAATCCCGTAAAGGACAACCTATATTTTAGGTCTTCAGATTCATTCACGGCAAATGTTAAGATATACTCCGCTTCTGGCCAATGTGTTATAGAAGAAAAGGTGGAGATAGCCCCATTCAATCCAGGGAAGATTGATATGAGCAAACTCGCCGGAGGCATATATTCAGTAAAGCTCACCTCAGAAAAATTGGAGACGAGCAGCACAGTAGTCAAATTATAGTTAGTTAAAGGTTAAATATTATGAAAGCAATCAGAAACATTGTTATTGCGGGCTTGGCTGTACTCGCCACCGCATCTTGCGACAAGACTCCAGTTAGTGATGCAGTGGCAAACTTCGAGTCAGACTCCTATGTATTCTATCTCGAGGAAGGTCCTAACTTCAGCGTACCAGTCAACGTTACTGGATCAAATGTTGTCTACCCAGTGACTGTCAAAATAGTTGACGTACCTTCTGATGACGAAAACACATATTCAGAGAGAAACTCAGACTATCGTTTCCTTGAAAGGGAGCTCGTAGTAAATTCAGCTGACGAGAAACCTGAATTCACAGTAAGAGTAATCAATAGCAAAGCGAGCATTTTAGACATTGCTTTGCAGATTGAAACAGTGAGCAATGGTGAAGTCGGCAGTCTCAACAAAACTGAAATACTTATCGCTCCAGAAGTAGCTTTTTACACAGGTACTTTCACTGCTACTGGTACGACCTCAAAGGGAGAGGCTTATTCAGAGAACTGGGACTTCGTATATGGAGCAGATAGCGCGATCGGATTCTGGGGTCTATATGGAGAGACAGAAAAAGAAGGGGCAAAGTACCCAGTTACCGGCAACATGGTTAAGGAAGAAGGTGAAACCTACTTCGCTTTCCCTCTTGGATTTAACAACTATGTAGGGGCTTATTACTTCAACCTTCCTGCAGGAAAAACAGCTTGCTATGTAGCTCCTATAGTTATATCAGGAAACTCAGCTTATACAAGTGGAGACCTTTACTTCCAGGTTACTGATAGAGACAACTTCGTAGTAGGACTTGAAGAAGGACAATATCTCACATACGGACTATTCGGAACAGATCAGAAATTCCTTGGATACACATACGGAGAAGCAGTTAAATTCACAAGTGTAACAAGAGCTGATGATACTAAGGCACAAGCAGCAGCCGCATGCGCCAGCAAAACAGCAGCGAGCGGACTCACAGTATCGGATGTCAAAGGCAACGTAGAACTCTCAAAGGTTGAGATTGCTTCAGACCCTGTACTTTCAAGATAAGTCCAAATGACAATATCTATTAAAACGGGCTGGCCAAAAATTTTGGCTAGCCCGTTTTATAAATACTCTATTTGGAAAGCCCACAAAAGCCATCACTGTATAGAGCCACCCACAAGATCAAGTATTTCTGATGTGATTTTCTGCTGACGCCCCTTATTATATTCAAGAGTAAGATCAGCAAGAAGATTCTGGGCATTGTCTGTAGCAGTCTGCATTGCAATGGTGCGTGCAGCCTGTTCAGCTGCAGCAGAATCAAGAACAGCAGCATGGAACTTAAGATTTAGGAGCTGCGGCATGAGCGAAGATGCAATTTCTGCCGCATCAGGCTCGTAAATATACTTCCGCTCCTCATTGAACCTTATAGCATCCCATGTGGTGTCATCTTCCTCAGCATCATGCACAAGCTCCCCATTATCCATCTTATATGGCAGATACGGCTCTACTACCGGCTTCTGAGAAGAGGTAGATATAAACCTATTATACACAATCACCACTTCAGAGAATTCTCCTGCATTGAACCCAGAGACCAACCTGCGTGAAAGTTCAGAAGAACGATCAAATGTCGGATGGGAGATAAGATCAGAGGAAACAAACTCAGGGTCAAATCCCATTGACCTTACGGATTCTGACATCTTACGGCCTATGCAGAAAAGTTTGAAACGACGATCACCAAGAGAGGAGATAAGTTCTTCAAGCTTTTTACTTACATTGACATTGAAAGCACCGCATAGGGAGTTGTTAGAAGCAATGGCGACAATTGCCACTGGGGCTGCCTCATTGCAACAAGCAGACTGGCATGCAGATGGTGCCTTAAGAGCCACTTCAGCAAGTATCTCATCAAGTGTCTGCTCGTATGGCCTAAGATTCTCTATTTCCTTCTGAGCCTTACGTAGCTTGGACGAAGCGACAAGCTTCATTGCTGATGTAATCTTCAGCGTGCTCTTGACAGACGAAATCCTATCTTTTATTTCCCTTAAAGAAGCCATGAATTACTGATTGTGAGATAGCAGTCCACAGACAGAGGCAGCCTCAGAGCGGATTGTTGAAGTCTGCTCGTCTCCGACCTTTCCGTCAGAAAGGGCCTCAAGCACGTCTTTATGTGAGGACCTCATACGATCAAGAAACAATTTCTGGAAGTCAGGTACCTGGTCTACAGCAATATCTGCCATAAGCCCCTGCGTACCACAGTACAAAACGGCAACCTGCTCCCCAACTGGCATAGGGCTATACTGTGCCTGAACGAGAAGTTTCTCGTTTTTGCGTCCCTTGTCAAGAGTCATAGCCGTCACCTTATCCATATCGGAAGAGAACTTCGTGAAAGACTCAAGTTCACTAAATTGTGCCTGATCTATCTTAAGAGTACCAGCCACTTTCTTCATAGACTTCACTTGCGCAGCTCCTCCCACACGAGACACGGAAATACCTACATTGATGGCTGGGCGAAATCCTGCATTGAATAGCGAAGACTCCAGATAAATCTGTCCATCAGTAATGGATATGACATTGGTTGGAATGTAAGCTGATACATCTCCAGCCTGTGTTTCAATGATAGGGAGTGCAGTAAGCGAGCCTCCTGCCTTTACCTTGCCTTTCAGGCATTCAGGGAGATCGTTCATCTGCTCTGCCACTTCCTGCTGGCTGATAATCTTAGCTGCCCGTTCAAGGAGTCTTGAGTGAAGATAGAACACATCTCCAGGATATGCCTCTCGACCAGAAGGACGGCGCAGAATCAAAGACACCTCTCTATATGCCACAGCTTGCTTGGAAAGATCATCATAAACCACAAGCGCATGACGTCCGGTATCTCGGAAATACTCTCCGATAGCCGCTCCAGCAAAAGGAGCGTAATACTGGAGTGCGGCCGGATCCGCGGCAGTAGCCGCCACCACTATGGTGTAGTCCATTGCGCCCTTGGCACGGAGTGTCTGTACTATTGAAGCCACCGTAGAGCCTTTCTGCCCTACAGCCACATAGATACAATACACTGGTTTTCCTTTCAAGAACTCACTCCGCTGATTGATGATGGTATCGATTGCGATGGCTGTCTTACCCGTCTGACGATCACCGATAATAAGTTCTCGCTGTCCGCGACCAATAGGGATCATCGCATCCACGGCCTTGAGACCTGTCTGTAACGGTTCTGTTACAGGCTCGCGAAAAATCACCCCTGGAGCCTTGCGTTCAAGAGGCATTCTGACAGTCTCACCCTTTATATCACCCATGCCATCCAATGGCGTGCCAATAGGATCCACGACCCTTCCGACAAGTCCCTCTCCTACAGGTATTCCGGCAATACGCCCCAATCTGCGGACGCGCATGCCCTCTTTCACCAAATCCGTTGGACCGAGGAGCACTGCACCCACATTATCGACTTCAAGGTTCATCGCCACAGCCTTGACTCCACTGTCAAACTCCAGAAGTTCACCTGCTTCCACATTGATAAGCCCGAAAATACGAGCCACGCCATCACTGACAGTGAGCACTTTCCCCACTTCCTCGTACTTCAGTGAACTGTCTATTCCCTTGAGTTCGTCAAGGAGTATTTCCGATATTTCGCTTGGCTTGATACTATTCTGTGCCATAGACTAAACTATTCTCGTATTGAATTTCACAAACTGGCGGCGGATGCTGTCTAACTGATGCCGCACGCTCGCATCAAGGATATAGTCATCATCTACGATGACTTGAAATCCTCCCACTATTGAAGAGTCCACATCGCATTCGCAATTAACCTTGCACCCAAGCTTAGTCTCCAAGAGATTGCATATCTTATCTTGGAAGCCAGACGAAGACGGCACGGCTGTCACAAGACGAACGCACACCTCTCCCTTGGAGTGATAATACATCGACACGAATGAACTGAAGATGAAACGTACGTCCTCAAGCCTACCTCGATTTCTAAGCAACATCACGAACTTCTCCAACTCCGGTTCCAATACGACACTGTTTCCCTCAGTCCCAGCGAGAAGACTCTTGACTTGAGCACATACCCTTTCACCATTCCCCGTCTGATTAACATACTGCAAAAGGGCGGATGCGTATCGTGTAGATATGATTCCGGTGTTCATCAGCTATGCATTTGAACGGACTCCGTCTCTTTAATTAGACGTTCCACAAGAGAGACCTGCTCTTCGTCTTTTTCAAGAGACTTACGAATGACTTTTTCGGCCACATCCAAAGACAGCATAGAGACTTGGCTGCAGATATCGCGCATGGCGCTTTCCCTCTCGGCCTGAATCTCCATCTTGGCGTGCTCCATGATTTTTGCAGCCTCTTCCTGCGCCTGCTGCTTGGCGGAAGCTATGATTCTCTCTCCTGCCTGAGATGCTTCTTTGAGCATACGGCTCTGCTCAAGTTTAGTTTTCTCAATAAGTGCATCATGCTCTTGCGCCAGACTAGAAAGACGTTTCTGGGCCTCGTCTGCCTTCTTGAGAGCGTCTTCAATGCGCGCACTTCGCTTGTCCACCATGGATGTGATGGCTGGAAAACCAAACTTAGCAAGTATGAAGAACACTATCGCGAAGATAAGTGTCATCCATACCAGAAGACCGAAATCAGGTGTTATAAGAGACATCTTTTACTTCGCGATAAGGCAGACGAGGATAGCAAACAGACATGCACCTTCAACGAGCGCACCTATAATGATGGCCGTCATACGATAATGATCAGCATGCTCCGGCTGACGGGCGCTAGCCTCAAGGGCAGCCTTACCGATTTTACCAATTCCGATTGCTGCTGCAATAGCTGCAATACCGGCACCGATAGCTGCACCTGCCTTTCCTAAAGAAAGAGAGGCAGCTGCCTGAAGAATAATTGTAGAAAGTAACATAACTATTATATCTTTAAATGTTTATTCATTTGCTGGCTCCTGTCTTGAGAGGCCGATGAACACTGCGGAAAGCATCGTGAACACATAAGCCTGTACGAAAGCGACAAGCAACTCCAGTATATCCATAAAAACTCCTATCAATATGGCGATAGCGCTAAGTCCTCCATTAATCAAAGGTCCCATTTCAGCTGTAAGGAATATCACCGCCACCACTCCAAGTATCATGAAGTGCCCTGCAAGAATATTGGCGAAAAGCCTGACCATAAGACTGAACGGTTTAGTGAACATACCTATAATTTCAATCAGCGGCATCAGCGGCACTGGGACTTTGAGCCATGTAGGAACGTCAGGCCAGAGTATATCTTTCCAATAATGTTTATTGCCAAAGACATTGACAGCGATGAAAGTACATAGAGCCAGTACAAATGTAACCGCAATATTGCCCGTGACATTAGCGCCACCCGGGAAGAAAGGCACAATTCCCATAAGGTTATTGATCAGGATAAAGAAGAACACTGTTAGAAGATAAGGAGAATAGCGCTTGTAGTCCTTTCCCACGCAAGGCCTTATGATGTCATTCTCCACCATCATTACCAACATCTCCATCAGCCCGGGAACACCTTTCGGAGCCTCCTTAAGGGAATCATGCTTCTTATACCATCGAGATGTGACGAGCACAAGTATCAACAGCACAACACAGTTGATCATTAGTCCAAGCACATTTTTGGTAATAGACAAGTCTACTGGACGTATTTCAGTACCGTCACTTCCCATTTCTACAATCTTACCAGCATACTCACTTCCTTCCGGAGCAATGCAATAGCCTTTATAACTGCCATCATGAAATCTTGATGACATGAAGCAATCAAAGCCATTACCGCTGCGGCTATATAGTATCACTGGAAGAGGAATAGCTATATCTTTCCCGTTAACAGTGGTGATATGCCATTCGTATGAGTCTCCGACATGACCGTAAAGGTACTCATCCATATCAAGTTCTTCTGCTCTCACTGACAGCGGGAGTAGGATCAACATCAAGGATGCAAGATATTTGAGCACTGCTTTCATTTCTCCACACACACAGTAACCACCTCAGAATCAACTCTTACGAGACCACACCTGATGTCAACATAACCACTATTTCCATCAGCGGTCTCCCACAAAAGCCGACCATCCGTCAGACTTGATATAATGGGCGCATGACCAGGAAGCACTTCGAAAGGACAATAAGCCCCAGGGAAATACACTTTCGTGACCTCCCCATCGAAAAGAGTTTCCTCCGGTGATAGTATCCTTAATATCAGTCTTGGGTTCGACATAATATCTCTTCTCCCTTCTTGATGGCATCTTCAATTGTGCCAACGTTCAAGAACGCCTGCTCCGGAACATCATCCACCTTGCCATCCAGAATCATATTAAATCCCTTTATAGTGTCCTCTATATCAACCATCACACCAGGCACACCAGTAAACTGCTCTGCAACAGCAAATGGCTGAGACAAAAAACGCTGCACCTTACGGGCGCGATTGACTGTAAGTTTGTCTTCATCCGAGAGCTCATCCATACCAAGAATCGCGATAATATCTTGAAGTTCCTTATTGCGCTGAAGAATCTGCTTAACTCTCTGCGCCGTATTATAGTGAGCCTCCCCCACAATATTCGGGTCAAGGATACGCGAAGTAGACTCCAATGGGTCCACTGCCGGATAAATTCCTAGCGAGGTAATCTTACGGCTGAGTACTGTAGTCGCATCAAGATGCGTGAAGGTAGTGGCAGGAGCAGGGTCAGTCAAGTCATCTGCTGGCACATACACAGCTTGAACAGATGTTATGGAACCGTTTTTTGTAGATGTGATACGTTCCTGCATCTGCCCCATTTCAGATGCCAATGTAGGTTGATAGCCCACAGCCGAAGGCATTCGCCCAAGAAGGGCTGAAACCTCAGAGCCAGCTTGAGTAAATCGGAAAATATTATCAATAAAGAATAGGATGTCCTTTGGACCATCAGCGCTATGGCTATCACGAAATGACTCGGCCATAGTAAGTCCGGAAAGAGCCACAGAACTACGTGCCCCTGGAGGTTCGTTCATCTGTCCAAACACCATGGCTACCTGAGATTTCTGGAGTTCATTATGGTCTACTTTGGATAGATCCCACTTCCCCTGTTCCATCAACTTCTCAAACTCATCTCCGTACTTAATAACACCTGATTCTATCATCTCTCGGAGAAGATCATTGCCCTCACGAGTTCGTTCTCCCACTCCGGCAAAAACCGAGAATCCGTTGTGTTTCTTGGCAATATTGTTGATAAGTTCCTTTATCAATACAGTTTTCCCGACTCCAGCTCCTCCAAATAGGCCAATCTTACCTCCCTTAAGATAAGGTTCAAGAAGGTCAATTACCTTGATACCAGTAAAGAGGACCTCTTGTGAGGTCTTCAAATCCTCGAATTTTGGGGGCTCACGATGGATAGGCAATGTTGCATCAGAATGAATCTCACCAAGTCCGTCAATGGCATCACCTGTAACGTTAAGCACTCGACCTCTAATTACGTTACCAACAGGCATTTCAATAGGTTCGCCCATAGAAACAGCCTCCATCCCACGTCTAAGGCCATCAGTAGAGTCCATCGCGACACATCTCACTGTATCCTCACCAATATGCTGCTGAACCTCTATGATAAGCACCCTGCCGTCTTCGCGCTGCACGCTCAATGCATCATATATTGACGGCATACTCTTGACGTCGTCAAAATGAACATCAACCACTGGACCAATAATCTGTGATATTGTACCCTTTATCTCTGCCATTACTATAACATTATCTCTATTAATCAACTAAGTAATCTTTAAATAATGCTCTCGCCGCTATTCAAACTCTAAACACACCATTATTCAAAACTAATCGTTGCAAAGTTACTAATTAATTCAATTCCATATCAACATAATAATCGGCGAAAAGCTTTAAATACAAATAAATAAGACAAAAAGGAATGCTATCCCGAGTCGTTGGGAACTTAGGAAATTGGTTCGCATGGCTTCTGTAGTACCGCACGGGATTTTAAAAGCATTCCGTGTGAAGAACGCACCGGTACGCGAGGCTACTCCAACCGCATTCCACTTACTCTCTCTCCCCACACAAACATCTCCCATCATTTCACTTCCTCTACTTTCCACACACACCATATTCCCTTCTTAAGCACTTTCCAGTTTCCACTGCCCGTTATTGTCGGTAAAAGCCTACAAAATAGCACTATTTTGTAGGCTTTTTCCATCTGCTTTATCTTTAGCATAGGATTGACATGCAGCGACTTACGGCAACTCATTAAACATAAACGATTAATTCTCAAATAAACGCATAAGTCTTCGTATCTTTGAGCTAAAACTTACTTACAATGAAAAACAACACTCTTTCCAAAGACCATCGCGTCTACGTCAATCTGCTCAGCGATGTCGGATTCAAAATCGTCTTCGGCAATCCGCAGAACAAATCCATCCTTATCGGGCTATTGAATCTCGTGCTCCCTCCGGAGGCGCACGTCCAGGATATTGAGACTTATCTTGACCGCGAACGCACTCCGACTTTCCTCGAGGGAAAGAAGACTCTTCTTGACCTTATCTGCAGGGATGACCGAGGGCAAACGTTCGAAGTGGAGATACAGCGCGATGTGGAATCCTCTTTCTTCAAGCGATGTGTCTTCTATGCCTCAGACCTCTATCACAGCCAAATGGAAGCCGGTAACAACTTCGACATACTCAAGCCTGTGTACCTCATTTCGTTCCTTGAAAGAAAATGGCCGCACCGTGATGAAAGCGAATGGGATACTAACCGTCTTATCTCGCGCTACCGTTTCATGGAGGAGAGGACAAAGGACTTGACAGAACCGACAATTATTATTACATTCGCAGAGTTAGGTAGGTTCTCCAAGACCCTTGAGGAGTGCGTGTCGGAACAGGACTATCTGTTCTATTGGTTCCTAAATGGTTGGCGATATGAGACAGTTCCGGAGCAGTACCGACACACTTCGTTCAAGGAGGAACTCACGAGGGCTACCGAACTGGCAGGATTCTCCAAGGATGAACTAATCGTATACAACAATGCGCTTATGAACGATATGGATTACAGAAATGCCCTTCACCAGGCGAAAGCGCAAGGACTCGCTGAAGGGAAAGCGCAAGGACTTGACGAAGGGAAAACTAAAGGCATCATCGAAGCTGCGCGAAAGATGATTAATGCGGGGGTTGATATTAAACTTGTCGCAAAGACTCTCGGAGTCGACGTATCGCAGCTCAAGTAACGCGCCAAGTCCGCGCACGACTAATATCTAAAGGTGGACTAGTCACAAACCCGTGATCAGTCCGACTTTCGTCAAGGTCAATCCCCTTCATTATAGAGTTCCGTGCGAAAAAAGGCACTATTTGTCTTTCCCTGAAAACGGCCTTATTCTGTACCGCGTACCGTCCACATACAAAAAAAAGAAGTCCCGACTGATATTTCATCAATCGGGACTTCCGAAAAGCGGCAGCTGCCTACTCTCCCACCTGGTGGGGCAGTACCATCGGCGCTAGTGAGCTTAACTT